>Ga0136600_1000116_pt1 | contig 44457 bp, 39 predicted proteins | sample AntRauMFilla2698_FD_104634 | JGI IMG/M metagenome (GOLD analysis project Ga0136600, IMG submission 104634) | Saline lake microbial communities from Rauer Islands, Antarctica - Metagenome Filla 2 #698 | ecosystem: Environmental > Aquatic > Non-marine Saline and Alkaline > Saline | place...
ATTTTGGTTGATGCCGAGGATGTGGTGTTAGGCCGCATGGCGTCTCAAATCGCACTGCGTTTGCGTGGCAAGCACAAGCCGGGCTTTTCGCCCAATGTTGATGGCGGTGATAATGTGATCGTGATTAATGCCGAGAAAGTGAAGCTGACCGGTAAAAAGCGCGATGGCGATATTTTCTTCTGGCACACCGGCTATCCCGGCGGGATCAAGCAACGCTCTAAAGGGCAAATCCTTGATGGCAAGCACCCCGAGCGCGTGGTCGAAAAGGCTGTGGAGCGCATGTTGCCTAAAGGTCCTTTGGGTCGCCGCGTGATGAAGAATTTGCGCGTTTACGCCGGAACAGAGCATGGACATGAAGCCCAGAACCCCGAAATTCTGGATGTTGCCGCCATGAATGACAAGAACAAGCGCTCTGCGAACAAGTAAGAGCGAAAGAAAGGTTAAGAAACAATGTCAGAGAATAAATCAGACGATACAACAACAGTCACAGATCTGAAAGATCTGGGCGCCGCCGCAAAAGAAGCTGCGGTTACAACTGAAGCGAATAACGAAGCGCCTGCACAGGATGAGGCTCCAAAGGCCGAAGCGGTAACGGAAGCCGCCGCCGCACCGCGCGAAGCCAAGAAAGACGAGCATGGCCGCTCATATGGCACAGGTCGCCGTAAAGATGCCGTGGCCCGCGTTTGGGTCAAGCCGGGCAGCGGCAAGGTCGTCGTCAATGGCCGTGATCAAAAAGAGTACTTCTCGCGTAACACGCACCGCCTGATCCTGAACCAGCCATTCTTGGTTGTGAACAGCGTCGGCCAGTACGATGTCATGTGCACCGTAAAGGGCGGCGGTTTGTCCGGTCAAGCGGGCGCTGTGCGTCACGGAATTTCACGCGCGCTGGAAAATTACGAGCCAACTTTGCGCGGGGCGCTCAAGAAAGCCGGAATGCTGACACGTGATGATCGTATTGTGGAGAGCAAGAAGATCGGTAAGCACAAAGCGCGCCGTACCAAGCAGTGGGCTAAGCGTTAACAAATTTGCACCCACGCGGCGTTACCCTGCGGCCTTGGTTTGCTCACTTAGGAAAACTAAGTTCCGCGATCCTCGCCTTGGCTGCCTAGCGTGGAAACAAATTATATTACTTTTTAATCCATATAGAATTTCAAAAACGCCTCCATCACGGGGGCGTTTTTTTCTTGCATAACCCCTGAAGTTATAGTATTTTACATATTGTTATGAGTGATGATGAAAACAATAGAATCGCAGAGGCTTACAATGACAATCAGCCTATTATGGTTGATGATACTGGCGCGCGTGCCAAAATAACGCAGGCCATATCAAAGAGGGTGTTGGGAAAAATGCGTACCCCTCTTTTAGAGCAGGCGGCAAAGAAGGTTTCTGCGGGAGGGGATTCTGATCCGGAGCACACAATTTTTAATGGTATTTGGTTGGCGGCACTCCATCACTACCAGAAAAACGGAGATATGTTGGCGACAATGAGGCGCTACACCATAGGAGATAACCCCAATACCGCAGAAGATCGCCGGATTCAAAATACTGTGCTTTATGTTGCAGAGACATTAAAACAGCCCGTTATTATTGGTTTGGAGAAGGATATTCATCCAGATATTGCTTACCGGCAGAAAGGATCTCCTTGGGTTGACCATATTAGCTTTGTAGAGATGACAATGAGAGAGTTCTTGCAACGTTATCCATGCGGTAAGGTTGCGGGATATCTTTGCCGTAAAAGAGGTGAAATAGTTAATCCTGTTGCCAAAGCGCGTGCAGAATGGAAGGCGACCTCGGATACAATATCATTGGGGTTTATTATTGGTGCGGCCTTGCAAAAAGGGGCGCTAAAATTACCCAATCAAATAAAAGAAGATTTACAAGAAGCGGTGGGTGTTGTGGCTGGAGCACAACAAGAATATCAGAAGGTGTTGAAACACTTTAATCGTATATTTGATCAATATCATCGGGCTACAAATAAGGGGAATGTTGAGGCTGAACCTGGCATCTTTTTTGATGAAAAATTTCGTTATGACTCGGCCTCGATGTTAGGGGCTTTGCGTTGGGAGACCGGTAATCAGTTGGGCATTCTAGAAGCAAATCCTAATTTGAGCCCCACAGAGTGTTTGTATCCTGGAAGAGATTACAACCCGTTACCTTAAACTGACCGCACCCTCACATAGCGCCCCGGCGCGGCCTCAATGCCTTTCGCGGGTTTACGCGCGGCAACCTTGGTGCCCGCATAATTCTTCGCCCATTTTTGCCAATGAGGCCACCATGACCCGTCATGCTCGGTGGCGCCGTCAATAAAATCATCGGCGGTTTTCGCCATTTTCGCCGTCCAATAGCAATATTTTTTCTTATCGGGGTGATTAACCACGCCCGCCGTGTGACCCGAGGCCGCCAGCACAAATTCAACCGCGCCCCCATCTTCATTTTGGCCATGCTGCGCGCCCTCGAATGTGGCTCGCCATGGCGCGATATGATCCTCGCGCGTGGAGAGGAAATAGCGCGGCGTAGCAATCTTGCGAATATCAATCGGCGTGCCGTGCATCGTAACACCGCCGGGCTGCACCAGCGCATTATCGCGGTAAAATTTACGCAGGTAAAAACTATGCATCGCGGCGGGCATATTGGTGACATCATCATTCCAATACAGCAGATCAAAGGGGAAGGGCTCCTTGCCCATCAAATAATTATTCACCACGAACGACCAGATCATGTCATTGGCACGCAGCAAGGAAAACGTCTTTTGCAAATGCCGCCCTTGCAGAACGCCGCTCTCGGCCATGTGCCGGTCCAGCAGCTTGATCTGCTCCTCATCCATGAATAATTTCATCTCGCCCGCATGTTCAAAATCAAGCAGGGTCGTCAGGCATGTCGCGCTGGCGATGCGGTCTTCCTTGCCTTTGGCGGCCAGATAAGCCAGCGTAATATTCATCAGCGTCCCGCCAAGGCAATAGCTTACGACATTGGCTTGCGGCTCATCGGTGATCTTTTGAATTTCATCCAAAGCCGCCAATACGCCTTCGCTCATATAATCCTCGAAACGCTTTTGCGCCAGCGTATCATCGGGGTTCACCCACGAAATCATAAAGACGTTATGGCCTTGCTCGGTTGCCCATTTCACGAAAGATTTTTCGGCCTTAAGGTCTAAAATATAATATTTATTGATCCATGGCGGCACGATCAGCAAAGGCTTTTGAAAGACTTTATCGGTTGTGGGTTCATATTGAATAAGCTGCATCAGGTCATTTTCATAGACAACGCGCCCCGGCGTGCACGCCAGATTTTCGCCCGGCGTAAAGGCATTATAATCCGTCGTGCTAATCGCCAATTCGCCGTGCCCGCGCTTTAAATCCTCGATCAGATTTTCAAAGCCGTTAACCAGATTTTGCCCGCCTGTGGCCATGGTTTCTTTCAATACTTCCGGATTGGTCATGACGAAATTGCTGGGCGAGAGGGCATTTGCGAATAAATTGGTGACGAACTCCAGCTTTTTACGCTCGCTCTCATCCAGTCCTTTGGCTTCGTGCACCGTGCGGTTCATCGCCTCGCATGTGAGTAAGTATGATTGCTTAATGAAATTAAACAGCGCGCTTTCCTGCCATTCGGGCGCACGGAAACGGCGGTCGCGCGGATTTTCGGCAGCAAAGGAGGGAGCCTTCGCGCCGGATTGCTCTGCTCCAAATTGCCCGTCCATAAAACCGCGCGCGCTTTCCTGCCAAAGCTGCGTCCATTTCTGCCAATACTCACTTTGAATTTCCATGGCCTGCGCGGGGTCATTCATCCATTGCTGCAAAAAATCGGCATAGGCATCACGCACATGAAACGGATCGTAATTGCTCTCCTCCATATCCTTGAGGTAATTTTGCATGAAATCCTGCAAAATCGGCTGCGCGTCCTGATAGGCCTGCATCAATGCCTGGCTCAGCGCCACGGGATTGGGCAGTTCAAAATCTTGCTGTGTTTGCTTTTTTGCGCTCATGAGACAGGGGTATCCATAGGGTTATAGGCGAGTTATCCACAACCGCAAAACTGAAGCAAACATGGTGCGAATGCAAGCGAAATAAGCGGGGATAGTTCTTCCCATGCCCTTGAATGCCATGGGTAGGGGCGCCTAGAATAAAGCCTGTATCACAAATATTTTCTTTGGGGGAAATCATGCGGCGCGCATTCGGGGTTTTTAAGGTTTTTGCATTTTTGCTGGTGGCCGTGCCTTTGGCCGCTTGTTCCAGCAATGATGATATTTCTGAAACGATTGATGTGACCAACACCGCCCCGCGCGAAGAGATCGCCGAGATTGGGGATATGCCGCCCGTTCAAAATGACGCGCCTACTCAAAACCGCGCGCCTGTGACAATGGCCGATAGCGCCGCGCTATCGGGTAATCGCGCCGTCGAAGTTTACGGTTTCGATGCGCCTGTAAATTCAAACGCAGCAGGCTCAAATTTTTTGACCTCCAATAATGCTGTCCAATCTGCGCCGCGTGTGGCGCGCGGCTTTGCCGTGAATGAAAATGTCGAGGTGTTCCCGCTGGATGGTCCGGTCAGCCAGCCCGCCATGAACCAGCCTTCCTTTGTGCCGCCCGCTTATGGCGGCCTTCAAAGCCAACAAATGCAACAGCCTGCTCAAGTGGCACAGCAACCGGCACCTGCTGCTGCGCCGGCCATAGTGCCACGCGAAGATGCGGTGAATTATGTGTCCATGAAAATTCAAGGGCTGGGCGGCGAGATCATTTATTTCGATCATAGTGATATTTCGGTCAATGATGCGGGGCTGGCCACTGTGCGCCAGATTGCCGAACGCTTTAAAGGCGGGGGCGTTGACGTACTCAGTGTTGAGGGCCACGCCAGTGCGCGCGCCGCGATTGATGATCCCGTGCAGCGCCGCGTTGTGAATTTACGTGTCTCCATGCAGCGCGCCTTTAATGTCGCCAAAGCGTTGGTCGAGGCAGGCGTTCCCGCCAAGGCCGTGCGCGCCGTGGCATGGGGCGATTCCTATGCTCAGCAGGGTGATTCCGCAGAAAAAGCCGCGCGGCGGGTTGAAATTCTACCCATGACAGGGCAGAAATAACATCAATGTCATCCCGAGCGAAGCCGAGGGATCTTATCATGAATATAGATCCAGGATCCTTCGACTGCGGGCTCTGCCCTTCGCTCAGGATGACATATAGTTTTAAGGATTATTTATGACGCAAGCACTTCGTTTGGGAATTGCCGGTTTGGGCACTGTTGGCGCGGGGCTCGTCCGCATTGTGCAAGATAATGCCGACCTGTTGAGCGCGCGCACAGGGCGCGATATTGTAATCACCGCCATTTCTGCGCGTGACAAAAACCGTGATCGCGGCGTTGATCTGTCTTCTTATGAATGGGTGGATAATACCGCCGCTCTCGCCGCCCGCGATGATGTCGATGTGGTGGTCGAGCTGATTGGCGGCTCCGAAGGCACCGCGCTTGATCTGGTCAGTGCGGCGCTGACCAATGGCAAAGACGTTGTGACGGCAAACAAAGCGTTACTGGCGCATCATGGTTATAAACTCGCCACTCTGGCCGAGAAAAATAATGTGGCGCTAACCTACGAAGCGGCCGTTGCGGGCGGTATTCCCATCATTAAAGGCCTGCGCGAGGGGCTGGCGGCGAACCGCATCACCGCCGTTTACGGTATTTTGAACGGCACCTGTAATTATATCCTGACCGTCATGCGCGAGACGGGGCGTGATTTTGATGACGTGCTGGCCGAAGCGCAGGAGCTTGGCTACGCTGAAACCGACCCGACATTCGATGTGGATGGCATTGATGCGGGGCATAAGCTGGCGATTTTGGGCGCAATTGCGTTTGGCGTAAAGCCGAATTTCTCTGATTTGAAAATGACCGGCATTCGCCAGATTAATGCGACCGATATCGCCTTTGCGACCGAGCTTGGCTACCGGATTAAATTGCTTGGCATTGCCAAAAATATTGATGGCAAGAAGGTGCAAGTGCTCGAGCCTTGCCTTGTCCCCGAAAGCAGCGAGCTGGGCGCCGTGGATTTTGCCACCAACGCGGTTTATGTCGCGGGCGATCATATCGGCCAGACGCTTTTTACCGGACCCGGCGCGGGGGCAGGGCCAACGGCCAGCGCCGTGATGGCCGATATTGTCGATTTGGCGCGCGGTGTGAAACATCCTGTCTTTAACATCCCCGCCTCGCAGCTCGGTAGTTCCGATTGGGATAATCTGGACGACACGCAGGGGCTGTATTATTTGCGTCTAAACGTGATTGACAAGCCCGGCGTGATTGCCGATGTGTCGGCTATTTTGCGCGATCATAATATCTCGATTGAATCGCTGATACAGCGTGTGCGCGACCCCGATCAGGCCGTACCGCTGGTGATGACAACCCATGAAACACGCCATGGCGATATGATGGCCGCCGTTACAGAAATTGAAAAACTGGCCGCGATTGCAGAAAAACCGTGCCTGATCCGCATTGAGGATTTATAAATTTGTGTCTATAAGAAAGGACATTTACAGTGACCGCACAGCAAGCATTGAAAGAGAAAGCATCAGATATGAGTAATGCCCACGACCCGAATTTTATGGACCGCAACCTTGCCCTTGAGGTGGTGCGCGTGACCGAGGCTGCGGCTTTGGCTGCGTCGGGCCTTGTGGGGCGCGGCGATAAAGTGGCGGCAGACCAAGTGGCCGTGGATGCGATGCGTGATGCGCTCAATTCGCTGCATATCCAAGGAAAAGTCGTAATCGGCGAGGGGGAACGCGACGAAGCGCCGATGCTGTATATCGGTGAGGAAGTCGGCGACGGAAAAGGCCCTCGTATTGATATCGCGCTTGATCCGCTCGAGGGCACAGACATTACCGCCGCCGGAGGGCCGAACGCATTGGCCGTTGTGGCGATGACCGATGAGGGCGGTTTTTTGAACGCGCCCGATGTTTACATGGATAAAATCGCGGTGGGACCGGGCGTTGATCCCGACGTGCTCGATCTTGATGCGCCGATTGGCGAGGTGCTGGCCAAAATTGCCAAGGAAAAAGGCGGCAAGGTTGAGGATCTCATGGTTTGTATTTTGGACCGTGACCGTCACGAAGGTTTAATTGCTGACGTTCGCAAGACGGGCGCGCGCATCAATCTGATTGGTGATGGCGATGTCTCCGCCGTGATTGCGACTACCGAGCCCGATACGGGCATTGATGTCTATGTCGGCTCCGGCGGCGCGCCCGAAGGTGTGTTGGCGGCGGCGGCGCTGCAATGTATTGGCGGATCAATGCTGGGGCGTCTGACATTCCGCAATGACGATGAAATTGCCCGCGCCGAGCGCTGGGGCATTACTGACCTGAACGTTGTTTATAAAACCAATGATCTGGCCAAGCCGGGCAATGTGATGTTTGCGGCAACAGGTGTTACTGACGGCTCGATGATGCGCGGTGTGCGCCGCTATCCGGGCGGTGCAAAAACCAGCTCCATTGTTATGCGCTCCAAATCCGGCACAGTGCGCCGCGTCGAAGCCACGCATAACTTCAAGCGTAAAGACTGGATTGCCGGGATTTAAAGTTTTTGTAACGAAGTTTTGAAGATTCGAAAAAAAATTAAAAATCAACAAACGCTTCGAGGCTTCGTTTCTTCGTTACCAATAAGTACAGATTTTTTATTTCACCACGAAGGCACTAAGATTCACTAAGTTGTTTTTAGTTATAATTTTCTTAGTGTTCCTTTGTGTCTTAGTGGTTTAAAATTTTTTTATGCCGGATTCGCCCTTAAACATCACAAATTCTCTAAACAAAGCGCGCTGGGTGCTGCCCGATGTGCCGATAGACGCGGTGGAGCGTTTGGTGCGTGACCATGACGTGCCCGAAGTCATCGCCCGCATGTTGCATGCGCGCGGGGTTAAAGATATTCCCGTTTTCCTGCGCCCGACCTTTCAGGAAAATTTCCCCGATCCATTTTGTATGGCGGGGATGGAAGAGATGGCGGAATATGCGGCTGCGGCCATTGCCGAGAATAAAAATTTCGCGATCTTCGGCGATTTTGACGTGGATGGCGCGACATCTTCGGCGGTGCTGCATCGTTTTTTGAAATCCTGCGGCATTGACGCGCCGATTACCATCCCCGAGCGCCTGTCTGAGGGGTATGGCCCGAATGTAGAGGCTCTGCAAAATATCCGTGAGGCGGGCGCGGATATTCTTTTCATGCTTGATTGCGGCACCACGGCGATCGAGATTGTGGGGCAGGGGCGCAAGCTGGACCTTGAGATTATTATTCTCGATCACCACGAGGCGGGCGAGATACTGGCCAGCCCGTACACCATTAACCCCAAACGGCAAGATGATACGAGTGGCCTTGATATGCTGGCCGCTGTGGGTGTGACTTTTATGGCGTGCGTGGCGATCAATAATAAACTCCGCGCGGTGGGGTTTTGGAATGAAAAGGGTGAGCCGAACCTTAAAAGCCTGCTCGACCTCGTCGCGCTGGGTACTGTGTGCGATATGGTGCCGCTGACCGGCATTAACCGCTTGCTGGTGAAATCCGGCTTTGCCCAAACGGGTAATATCGGCATGGCGGCGCTTGCCGATGTCGCGGGGATTACGCCGCCCTTTAACCCTTATCATGCGGGCTTCGTGTTGGGGCCGCGCATTAATGCGGGCAGCCGCGTGCATAAATCGGGCTTGGGCGCGGAATTGCTGGCCACCGATAACGCCGAAGACGCCAAGAATATTGCCTGGACGCTCAATGATTGTAACGACAAGCGCAAAGCCATCCAAGCCGAGATGGAGCGCGAGGCGATGCAGCGTGTCGAGGATATGGGGCTTGATAATGCACCGGTGATTATCGTTGATGATAAGGGCTGGCATCCGGGGCTTTCGGGCCTTGTGGCGGGGCAGCTTAAGGAAAAATACGGTAAGCCCGCTTGCGTGGTGACTTACGCCGAATTGTCCGATGGCACATTAGAGGGGCGCGGCTCTGGGCGCTCCATTCCCGGCATTCATATCGCCAAGGCGTTTATGGATGCGGTTGATGAGGGGCTTCTCATTAAGGGCGGTGGGCACGCGATGGCGGGCGGGTTTACTGTCGCGCCGGACAAGCTGGAGGATTTCAAAAATTTCCTGAGCGGCCACATTCAAAAACAAATGCAATCTACTGAAACAATGGTGGAAACTAATATTGACGGACTGCTGACCGTGCAGGGTATTCGCCCTGAATTCGTTGAAATGTTGGAGCGCGAGATCGGTCCGTTCGGCCAAGAATTTCCCGAGCCGCTTTTTCTGCTAAAAAATGTACGCATTCATTTCGCGGATGTGGTGGGGACCAATCATTTGCGCCTTCAGGTTAGTGACTGGGAAGGCGGCCCGCGTATTAAAATCATGGCGTTTCGCGCTGCCGATACGGATATGGGCCGCGCGCTGCTCAAACAAACATCCGCGCCGTTTCATCTGGCGGGTCATTTAAAGCTCAATGAATGGCAGGGCCGCATCAGCGCCGAAATGCATCTGCGTGATGCCGCCTTTGCGAATGAAGCGGATCGCGATATAATAGATGCGCAACAAACAGGATACGCCTCATGAGTGAAGATCATATTTTATGCGCCTATGCGCTGGACGGGACAGGGCGCGGCAAGCCCTTGAAGGGCGATGCAATTTCCAAACAAGTCAAAGATGATGCGCCGGCATGGGTGCATTTTGATGCCGATGCGCCGGAAACACGCGAATGGCTGGATAAGGAAGTGCCCTATCTGGATGATATCATCATCGAAGCCTTGCTGGCCGAGGAAACCCGCCCGCGCCTTATCGAGCATGGCGAGGGGCTTTTGCTCATTTTGCGCGGGGTCAATCTTAATGAAAATGCCGATGCCGAGGATATGATCTCCATCCGGCTTTATGTCGATCAGCACCGCATTATCTCGACGCGCAAACGAAAGCTTAAGGCCGTTACCGATATCCGCGAGCGTCTTGAAGCGGGCATCGGCCCCAAAAACGCTGCTGATTTTCTGGTCGAGCTGGTAACAAAACTCTCGGCGCGCATGGATCCGGTTATTCAGGGTCTGGACGATCAAACCGACGCAATTGAAGAGGCGGTTATCGAGGAGCCGGACGTATCCAAGCGCCATGCGGTCAATGATATCCGCAAGGCGGCCATCGTGCTGCGCCGTTATATTTCGCCCCAGCGCGATGCGATTATGGGCTTGCGCATTTCCGACATACCATGGCTGGAGCAGCAGCATAAACGCCGCTTGCAAGAGGCGCTGGATAGGCTGACGCGCTATGTTGAAGATCTGGATGCTATTCGCGAGCGCGGGCAAATCGTCAAGGACGAGCTGTCTAATGCGTTGGCTGACCGGATGAATAAGAACTTATATGTGCTGTCGCTCATTGCCGCGCTGTTCCTGCCGCTGGGCTTTATTACCGGTCTGCTGGGCATTAATGTCGGCGGTATGCCGGGCGTGGATAGCCCCGTGGCGTTTGCCATTGTTTGCGCGCTGTGCGCTGTATTCTTTGTGTTTGAATATTTGCTATTCCGGTTTTTACGCTGGCTATAATTTTTCTGGTTTTTCGATCCGTAATAATGTAACACTACCGCCATCATGGCGCATAAACACAAAAAAACAGTATTTTGGGGCATATTGGCAACGGAGGTCAGCCACGTATTTTGTTGCGTGCTGCCTATGTTATTTTCTCTGGCCAGCTTGCTTGCGACGTTCGGCCTTGTGATTATCATGCCGGCCTGGCTGGAGACGCTGCATAACTTCATGCATGAGTGGGAATTGCATGCCATAAGCGCCGCCGCGCTGGTTTTGGCGCTGGGCTGGGGGTTGCATCTATATAGCTATAAAGAGGATTGCCACGATCATGGCTGCGCGCATGAGCCTTGTACGCCGCGTAAAAATCAAGCCAGCATCATTTTAAAAATCGCGACGGGTTTATTTATCCTGAACGTGACTATTTTTGTATTCTTGCATGACGGGGCGGCGCGCATTGGCGGGGTTTTTACCGGCGGCGCGGACATTCACCATGCACATGACGGCCATGATCACTAGGCCAGATCCCCTAAATCAGCGCCGCATCCGCGTTCTGTTGACCCATACATTGCCCTGATAATCAAAGAAATATCCATCGGACGTTCTGCCGAATCCGCCGCGCGGGTCTTTGAAATGACAAACCAGATCAACTTGCGCCGTGGGGTGTTCGAACCCGTCATGGAAAAATAAAACTTTGGGGTATTTCACATGCTCCAGCGTTACATACTCCCCCTTTACGCGGATATGTTTCAGCGTTGCCTCGTCAAGCTTGAGGCGATTACGGTTCCCCAGCACCCAATCACGCGAGGATTCGCAGATCGCGGCGGCCAGACGTATTTCCCGATCAACCTCTTTTGAATATTCCGCATCATGGGGATTATAAAAGACAAGCGTAAGAATTGCGGCAATTATGCCCAGCGTGAAAAGCTTTTTCGATAAAGACATTTCTTTTATAACTTTAAACATAGCCTTAAATGCCTTGAATGGTTGATTTACGCCTTGAAATATAATAGCTCTGATGCAATACAAAAAACAATGACATATCAAAGGCCGCGTAATTGACGCAGGATAACATATAAAATTCATGACATTTGACGATCTAGGGCTTAGCGATAATTTAATGCGCGCAATTAAAGATTGCGGCTATACCGCGCCCACACCGATACAAGCACAAGCAATTCCCAAAATTTTGATGGGCCGCGATTTGGTTGGTCTTGCCCAGACAGGCACCGGAAAAACGGCGGCCTTCACCATGCCAATGATTGAAATCCTTGATGGTGGCCGTGCGCGTGCGCGTATGCCGCGCTCGCTGATTTTGGCACCTACACGTGAATTGGCCGCGCAAGTAGCCGAGAATTTCGAGACCTACGGTAAATATACAAAACTAACAAAAGTCCTGCTTACCGGCGGTACATCGATGCCCGAGCAGATTAAATTGCTGGAACGCGGTGTGGATGTATTAATTGCCACGCCCGGGCGTTTGCTGGATTTATTCGAGCGCGGCAATATTTTGCTCACCGACATTAAGGTTCTGGTGATCGACGAGGCCGACCGTATGCTTGATATGGGCTTTATTCCCGATATCGAGAAAATCGTCTCCTTGCTCTCGCCTATTCGCCAGACATTGCTGTTTTCCGCGACGATGGCGCCTGAAATTAAAAAGCTAACGGAAAAATTCCTCTCCAACCCGATGGAAGTCTCCGTTGCTCCGCCCGAATCCACTGCGGAAAATGTCGAGCAATTTATTGTGCGCACCACACCGCGCAACAAGAAATTCGATCTTAAAAAGATTATCGAGCGCGAGAATATCAGCAATGCTTTCGTTTTTTGTAACCGCAAGCGCGATGTTGATATGCTGGCGAAATGGTTGGCGGGCGAGGGGTATAACGCTCGCGGTATGCACGGCGATATGGATCAATCCACACGTACAAAGACGCTGGATGATTTTAAAAATGACAAAATTACATTGCTGGTGTGCTCCGACGTGGCGGCGCGCGGTCTTGATGTTAGCGACCTCTCGCACGTGCTGAATTACGACGTGCCGTTTAACGCCGATGATTACGTGCACCGCATTGGCCGGACTGGCCGCGCGGGAAAAAGCGGGCGGGCATGGATGCTGGTGACTTCCGGCGATGATAAATTTTATGACGCAGTCAAAAATAAAATTAAAAAAGACGTCCAAGAGTTTGTTTTAGATGGTAAAAACCCACCAAAGGCCGCGCCGAAAAAACAAGAAAGCGCCGCAAAGGATAAGCCTGAAAAGCAGCAGGATCAAAAGCAATCCAACAAGCAACCTCCAAAGAAACAGCCCCAAAAGTCTGCTCCCAAGAATGCGCCCGATAAGAATAAACATCATAAGGGCGAGAAAAAGCCCGGCCCTGATACCGGGATATCTTTGAACCCATCTGAGTCCGATACACAAGGTCACGCCGATGGGTTTGGTGATGATGTGCCTGATTTCCTGAAGTAAATAGCCCCTGCGAATTTAGGGATGCTGCATTTATTTTGCAAAAGCGCTTTGTGCGGGCAGGTGTGCTTGCTATCGTTGAACTGCCTGTAATTACGATTCTTTTCGCCGGTTCCTATGCGTGTTTTGCCTAAAATATATTTAACATCTACCGCGCTATGTTGTGCGGTTTTATCGTTCGGCGGTCTAGCCGCACCTGTGCAAGCGCAAATGTTAACGGGCTATGGCGAGAATACGCCCCCGCCTGCAGCGCTTCCTGCACCCGTGCCCGCGCCATCTTCCGAACCTGTTTTTGCCGCGCCGATCACCGTTGAACCGCTCATTGTCGAGCGCGCGCCCTCCGGCGGTCCGCAAATCGAAGTGTTTATGGACTCGCTAGCCCAAGCCGCGCCCGCGCCGCAACCGGTTATCGCCCAAGCGCAAGCGCCGCAAATACCGGCTATGCGGCAGCCTTCGGGGTTTTTGACCGCGTTTGAAACTCCCCAAACACCCCAAACTCCTCAAACAGGCCAAGTCCCGCAAGCCCGCGCGCTCACCGGATTTCCTGCACAAACGCCCGCCGCGCCGCGCGGCGACCAAGCCCCCGTTGACCTGACCGCCGATAGCCTCAGCCATGATGATGCCACCAATATTATTACCGCGTCTGGCAATGTCATGCTGGTGCAGGCAGACCGAATTCTGCGCGCCGATGAAATCACGTATGATCTGGGCAATGGCGAGGTGCTGGCCACGGGCAATGTTGTTTTGAACGAGCCTAATGGCGATATTCACCTGTCGCAAAAAGTGCGGCTGAGCAACGCGATGAAAGACGGATTTGTCGAGCAGCTTTATACGCAAATGGCCGATGGCTCGCGCCTGTGGGCCGAGGACGGTACGCGCGATAATGCCACGGTGATCACCATGAACGAAGCGCGCTACACGGCCTGTGTACCCTGCGGCGAAGCGCCCGATGCCACGCCCGCATGGCAGATCAAGGCCGATAAAGTCATTCATAATAAAGACGATAAAACCATTGCCTATAAAAATGCGACGCTCGAGCTATTTGGCGTTCCAAGTTTTTACACGCCGTATTTCTCCCACCCTGACGGCTCGGTTGATCGCAAGAGCGGTTTTTTACCGCCAACCTTGGGCTATAAGAGCGAGCTGGGCGCCTTTATCGGCACGCAATATTACTGGAATATGGCGCGTAACCGCGATGCGACGATCGGCCTGATGGCGATGAGCGAGGAAAACCCGCTGCTCACGGCGCAGTACCGCCAGCGCTGGAATAAGGCCGCCTTGCTTATTGATAGCGGCATCACCCATTCGGGCCGTATAGACCGATCAAACGGCGAGAGAATAGCCATTGATGATGAATTGCGCGGCCATCTTTTCGCCGAAGGTCTGTGGGATATTAACCGTAAATGGCGCGCCGGATTCGATATTGAATATGCCTCCGATGATCAATATCTTCGCCAATATGATTTCGATAGCGAAGATGTGCTGGAAAATGAAATCTATGCCGAGCGCTTTTCCGGCCGCAATTACGTGGTGGGCCGTTTGCAAAAATTTCAGGATCTGCGCATTGATAATAACGTTGATCAGCCCGCCGTCCTGCCCGAACTTATCGCCAGCTTTATCGGCGAGCCGGGCGCTGTGCCGCTTATTGGTGGCCGATGGGATGCACATGCTTCTTTTCTGGGCTTGCAGCGCGAGGGCGATGAGCAGGATATGAACCGCGCTATTGTCGAGCTTGGCTGGAAGCGCCGCTTTGTCTCTGATTTTGGTCTGGTTAGTGAAATCGACGCCGATCTGCGCGGCGATCTTTATAATGTGCGCGACCTTGATCCCGCGCTGAATGTTGGTGATAGCTCAACTGAAACGCGCGGCTTTGTACAGATTCATATGCAGACAAGCTACCCGATCCAGCGCCGTTTTGAAAAGTTTCAGGCGCGCATTGAGCCGATTGTCTCGCTGAGCATCGCGCCCAATATCAAACTTGATCCCGAAATTCCCAATGAAGATAGCCAAGATGTTCAAATTGATGCGAGCAATCTTTTCGCCCGAAGCCGCTTTCCCGGCTTTGATCGTGTCGAGGATAAATCGCGCGTTACCTATGGTGTGCGCACGGGGCTATACGGTTATGACGGCAGCCATATTAACATCTTTGGCGGGCAGAGCCGCCGCATCGAAGATGAAGGCAATCCGTTTCCTGCTGGATCGGGACTGGATACGCAAGAATCCGATTATGTCGGCGAAATATCGGGAACCTATAAGGATAATCTTTGGCTGAATTACCGTTTTCAGTTGGATAATGATACCTTGAAATCCCAGCGTCACGAGGTTGATTTTTACGGTACAAATAAGCGTTTCGATTTGGGCGCGCGCTATCTTTTCGCGCAGGCTTTGCCCGACTCAATTATATCCGAAAGTCGTGAACAGCTTGAGGTTTATAGCGGTTATTACATGACACCGCGCTGGCGTATGCGCGCGGGCGGCACGCAGGATTTGGGCGACAGACCCGGCTTACGCGAAGCATTTCTGGGCATTGATTATTTCGGCGAATGCTTGTTCCTGTCGCTCACCGGCGAGCGGGAATTGACCGATGATGCGAGCGGCGATAGCGGCACGGAAATATTATTCCGCATTGGCTTGAAAAACCTTGGTGGCGACTTCGAGGAATCCGCATATAATCCGCTTGGTTCATGCAAAATGAATAACGGAATTTAGACAAAGATTAAGGGCGAGATAACGTGTCTTTCGATTTTATGATGAATAGCAATTTTCACATGTGGTTCGCGCTGCTGCTGACCGGTGTGGTTATCATTGCCTTTATCCGCGAGAAATGGCCGATCGAGGTCACAAGCGTTGCCTTGCTGACCGCGCTGCTGCTGTTTGGCCAATTTTTTCCCTTGCCTGATGCGGTTGGCCGTAACCAGCTTGATGCGACAAATTTGCTTGCCGGTTTTGCCAACCCGTCTTTGATTGCGGTGCTGGCGTTGCTGGTTATGGGGCAAGCGATGATCCAAACCGATGCGCTGCGCGCCGTGACCGGCATTTTCGATGTGCAGGATAAGCGCTATGCGTGGCTATCGATCTTCACGATCTTGATATTCGTGCTGGTCGTCAGTGCCTTTATGAACAATACACCCTTGGTCATTATTGCCATTCCTGTTCTGCAAGCCTTGGTGCGCTCGGTCGGGATATCGGAGAGCCGCATTATGATTCCGCTTTCCTACGCCGCGATTTTGGGGGGCATGACCACGCTGATCGGCTCCTCGACAAACCTGCTCGTATCCAGCGCGATGACCGAACTTGGTTACGAACCGCTGGGCTTTTTTGATTTCATCGTGCCCGGCTCTATGCTCGCTGCGGTGGGGCTTGTCTATGTGATGTTTATCGCACCGCGTCTTTTGAGCGACCGCTCGACCTTGGTGCAACAGCTTGCGGGCGCGGCCAATGAAAAAGAGTTTGTCGCCGAACTTGATGTTGACGAGGACAGCAAGCTCATCGGTATGGAATGTGTCGAGGGCGTTTTCCCCGAGTTAAAAGAGCTGAATATTAAAATGATCCAGCGCGGCGGGCACGTTATTTTGCCGCCCTTTGAGGGGTATCGCATTGAAGCCGATGACATATTGATCGCCTCCGCCACGCGCGAGAGCCTTGCCAGTATCTTGAACCAATTCCCGGGCTTCTTGCTGTCCGAGGAAGAAAATGACGCAATTGAAAAACACGCTGATGACGAGGAGACGGGCGAGCAAGACACCACCGAGCCGCGTGTTTTGGCTGAGATTATGATTTCGCCCGCCTCGCGCCTGATTGATATATCGCTGGAGCACGCGAATTTCTACCGCCAGTACGGCGTTGTGGTTTTAGGAATACAGCGCCGCGCCCGCGTTGTGCGCCGCCGTTTGGGGCGTATTCGCCTTGAGGCTGGTGATGTGTTGCTGGTGACGGGAATGCGCAGCACGATTGATTCCATGCGTAACAGCACTGATTTTATTATGCTCTCCGGCTCCCGCCGTGAATTGCCCATGCCCAAAAAAGCGCCTTTGGCGGGCGCAATTTTTCTGGCGACAATTTCCCTTGCCGCGCTCGGGATTATATCTATTCCGGTGGCGGCGATTGGCGGCGCGGTTTTGATGATTGCCACGGGCTGTTTGAATATCCGCCAGGCCACGCGCGCGATTGATCGCAAGATTTTCCTGCTTGTCGGCTCCATGCTCGCCCTTGGTGTGATGCTCGAGGTGACAGGCGGCGCGAAATTTATCGCGGATCAAATTCTTGGCCTGCCCTTTGTTGATAAGCCGCTGGCCATGGCCGCCGTGCTGTTTATCATCGTGGCGATTTGTACGAATATACTGAGCAATAATGCCTGCGCCATTCTCTTCACGCCCATTGCGATGAACTTGGCAGGCAGCCTTGATGTGCCGCCGGACCTGCAATATGATATCGCCTTTATCTTTGCCGTCACGGTCGTGTTCGGCGCGAATTGCTCCTTTGCCTCGCCGATCGGTTATCAGACAAATCTGATGGTGATGGGGCCGGGACATTATCGTTTCCGCGACTTTATCAAGGCGGGTGTGCCGCTCATGCTGATCTTGTGGGGCGTTTATATCCTTATTGCAAAATATTATTTCGGACTCTAGATTCTTGCCATGATTTACGACCCCAGCGACCGCTACCGCCAGCGTAAAAAGCACAAAACCATGAGCCTGCTCGGGCAAGTCATGGTGGTTGTGCTGTCTGTGCTGTTCGGCTATTGGCTGGGCGGGCAGGGCGAGGTGGGCGAAGTGGCCAACTGGAAGGCGCGCAGCCAGTTATTGGAGCAAGAGCGCGAGCAGTTGCAAGACGCGCTCACCACGCTGAAATCCTCCGAGCAAACCGCCACCATGAAATACAAACAACTGCAAGACAGCACGCAGGAAATTCTGGGCAATCCGGCCTTGCAGGAAATTGTAGCGCTGGCGCGTGACCAGCTTGAAAAGGGTATGGATGCCGAGCGGCTGGCCTATATCGTGCGTGCGGGAAAACCGCCCGCCAATTGCACCGATGCAACCATTGACCGCTTTGTTGTCTCCACGCCCAATTATGATGGCGAGGCAAGCGCGCTGAGCATTGCCGATGGTGCGATCCTGATTAGCGGCGAGGGCCGTGCGGCCTCGGGCAAGGGAGATGGTGGAGATGAGGGCGAGGCGTGGTATGACCCGAAAATGCCTGTGCGCGCTAAATTTAATGTGAAACATCCGGATGCGGACGTGCATAAGGAAACGCAAAAACGCCGCGCTCTGCCGCTTTATCACACGATAATTCTGGGTGACCGGCAATATCGTTTTACCTTGTCAGAGGGCGCAAAATCCTTCGTGAAGGTCACGTATGATAGCTGTGATTATCCCTGATTATTTCTAACGACCTTCATTCCAGCGTGATCACCGCCTTCTCAGGAATAACGCTGGAATAACGCAGGAATGACTCTCAAGCCAAATTAATGCGGCAGTAAAATCGTTTCTTTAATCTGGCTATGCAGCCCCTCTTTGCCGATCACAATATCAATACTGGGCAGGGGTGTGCGCTGTATCAATTTATCAACCACACCGCCCTCACGCGCATAAAGCCGCACATGCACATTATCCAGTGTTTCGTAGGTGAGCGCCTTTTGATGCTCGCCTAGTTGCGCGCCGTAACGCTCCAGATAGCCCAGAAAATCGCTGAGCGTTTTCGCGCGAATACCAATCACAGGCTCGGCATTGAGCAGCACGAGCAAAGATTGCCGCGCGTCCTCGCCGGGGCGGGGGAATGATGTGGCGCTTAAGACCGCGCGCCCCGTATCACTGGTTTGGATTTGCACATTTTGCCACGGCAGGCCGAATAAATTCAGTGCCCCCGCATAAAGGGTCGGCTTGACGGTGAGCGCGTCACCGGCCTCGATCTCGATCGCGCCCGATACGCGGTTAATTTGCAAATTCATCAAATTCAAATTGCTGTTGGCCACATCGATTTTAAATATCCCGCGAGGCATTTGCCCGTCTTTCCATGTGCCGTCACCTGTCATGGTGAGCTCAAGGCCGAGCTGCTTTTGCTTGGAATCCAAATTGGCCTGCAACTGGAATTTATCGCCGCCCTCGAACCTTATTTGCGCGTTCATATCGAAATTGAGCATACCGATCTCGGGGTGATACACCGCCAGCCGCGCATTTTGTACGCTAAGTATTTTGGCGAGGGGCTTTTGCGTCAGCCACTGCCGCGCGGCATCCATGTTTAGATTATTGATTTGCGGGCTTAAATTCAAACCCTGCAATGTGATCGTGCCCGCCTGATTATTGAGCAACATAGAGGGCGCGTAGCTAACCTCCATCCGCTCCAGCGTATGAAAGCCATCCTCATCGAAGGTGATATTTCTTAATGTAAGACTTTCTTTGCCCTGCGTAACATCTTGTATATTAAGATTATTACCGCCAAAGCTGTGCAGGTAATTTTCGGCGCTATCGCGCGCGGTGGCGGGGACGGCGTAATTCATCGCGGCCCAATATCCGCCGCCGGAGATGGCCAAAAGAACAATAAAAACTACAAGAATACGCTTCATGACGGATGTTGATACTACACATCAAGGTCTTCGGCAAATTCCGCATTATCTTGAATGAACTGGAAGCGCGGCTCGGCATTTTTGCCCATCAGGCGATCAACCAGATCATCAATTTCGGCCAGCGCGGATGTTGCCACGGCGGGCGCGCCGCTATCACTTTCGCCCAATTCATCCGTCAGCCCGTCGGTTAAGCCAAGCGCGACCATCGCATCGGGCAGGGTCACGCGCAGCAGCACACGGCTCGCCGGGTTCATGGTGGTTTCCTTAAGCTGCATAGCGGGCATTTCACCCAAGCCCTTAAAGCGGCTAATATCGACTTTCTTGTCTTTGAATACGGTGCGCATAAGCTCGTCTTTATGATCGTCATCACGCGCATATTCGCTGAGCTTGCCACTCACGATCCGGTAAAGCGGCGGCTGCGCGAGGTATAAATGCCCTTCCTCTATCAGGTTACGCATTTTGGCATAGAAAAACGTAATGAGCAGCGAGGCAATATGCGCGCCATCCACATCCGCATCGGTCATGATAATCACGCGCTCGTAACGCAAATTGTCGAGATTGAAATCCTTTCCCGCGCCACAGCCTAGTGCCTGAATCAAATCCTGAATTTCCTGATTGGCGCGAATTTTATCGGCCGTGGCGCTCACCACGTTCAAGATTTTTCCGCGCAAAGGCAAAATCGCCTGTGTCTCGCGGTTACGGCCTTGCTTGGCCGAGCCGCCCGCACTGTCTCCCTCAACGATAAACAGCTCCGTATCCTCGGCGGCATTGCGCGAACAATCGGCCAGCTTGCCGGGCAGACGCAATTTACGTGTGGCGGATTTCCGCGCCGTGGCTTTTTCATCGCGCTTACGCAGGCGAAATTCCATACGCTCGATAATCGCTTGCAGCAATATATTCGCGCTGGCCGGATCGTTCGAAAGCCATAGATCAAAATGGTCTTTGATGGCCTGATCAACAAGGCGCGATACCCCCGCGCTCACCAGTTTTTCTTTTGTCTGTCCCTGAAATTGCGGGTCCTTGATAAAGACAGACAGCAATATGGCCGCCTCGCCGATAATATCGTCAACGGTAATTTTCTCGGCCTTTTTATTGCCTGTCATCTCGCCATAGCCGCGCAATCCGCGCGATAGCGCCGTACGCAGACCGCTTTCATGCGTGCCGCCTTGCGGGGTGGGGATGGTGTTACAATATGAGGAGCTAAAGCCTTCGCCCTCGCGCGGCCATGCAATTGCGAACTCGACACGACCCTCGCCATCGGGCAGATCAATTTGTCCGTGAAAAGGCTGCGGCGTTAGTGTGCCGCGATTATTGAGCGTCGCGCCCAGATAATCTTTCAGCCCGCCAGGGAAATGCAGCACCTCTTCGGTGGGTACCTTGCTATCATCGGCCAGTAGGGCCGGATCGCACTTCCAGCGAATTTCAACGCCGGAAAATAAATACGCCTTGCTGCGCGCCATTTTGTAAATCCAGCTCGGCTTGAGCTGTAGTTTATCGCCGAAAATCTGGGGGTCGGGGTGAAAGCTTACGGCAGTGCCACGGCGATTACTGACCGCGCCCATATCCTCCAGCTTTGATGTCGGCAGACCGCGCGAGAATGTTTGCTTATACAATTTCTTATCGCGCGCGACTTCAACCCACATCACATCGGACAGAGCGTTAACCACGGAAATCCCCACGCCGTGCAAACCGCCGGATGTCTGGTAGGCCTTGTTGGAAAATTTACCGCCCGAATGCAGCGTGGTGAGAATGACCTCCAGCGCCGATTTACCGGGGAATTTTGAATGCTCGTCAACCGGAATGCCGCGGCCATTATCGCGCACAACCAAAGAGCCATCACCTTGCAGCGATACTTCGATCCAATCCGCGTGACCGGCCACGGCCTCATCCATCGAGTTGTCCAGCACCTCGCCGAATAAATGGTGCATGGCGCGGTCATCCGTGCCGCCAATATACATACCGGGGCGCTGGCGCACAGGCTCCAGCCCCTCCAGCACTTCGATCTGCGAAGCATCATAGGTTTCTTTATTTGACGTGGCGGGTGAATTTCCAAAAAGGTCGGACATATACTCTTTTCATCTTTTCCATGTTAGACTTAATCTATAAGCACTAGTCGATAAGAGGCGCTGAAATCAAGAGGTTTAGTATGAATAGCGGTAGTTTTGCCCATTTGAAAATCATTCTTGTCATTATGATGATTATGAGCGGTCAGGCATTTGCACAAAGCACTTTGCTGGCCGAGCATCTGCGCGATATGCCGGAAATCCAGCCGCTCTCCGAAGAGGCGAAGCTGGATTGGCGCACGATCAGCAGTGCCGCCTTGGGTGTGTCCTACACGGTGCGTATGCCGCAAAAATGGGAGCAAGACACCGCCCTCACGCTGGCTAATACCCAGTTAAACGATAAATTCCTGACCGAGATCGCTCATTTCCGCAGCCAGCCCGATATTGACGGGCAGAATATCCTCTCGATCTCGGCGATGAATCTGCCTGCGGGGACAACCTTGCAGGAATGGGTGCTGGATTACTGGCGCTTGCAAGGCTTTACGCGCGTTGGTCTGCAAGAGCGCAGCACACAAGAAATTGAGCTTTTCTATGTCGCGCAACGTAAGGGCGAGAGCAGTATTTTCCGCGCCCGCGTCATGCGTATGGGCAATATGATTGTGATGGTGCGTTATATTATGCCGCAAAATATGTGGGGGCAAAAACAAGGCCAGCAAAAAGATATGCTCGATCAGGTCAGTATCAGCGAGCGCGCCGCGCCGCGCGCTATCGCCAATGCCGATTTCCAGCATAATTTCGGAGGGCTGCTAAGCTTTGTCGTTCCTAATAGCTGGACTGTCATTGATAAAGATATTGACGAAATTTCAATGCCGCACGCGACCATTCGTCATTTTTCGCGCGGCGCGGCGCAATCAATCACGCAAGGGGTGGATAACGCCGAAATTAGCGATCGTGATGATGCGCCCGTCATTCATCTGTTTTATGTCGAAGGCACGGATGAGCAAAGGCTGGGGCGCGCGATATCGCAGGTGCGTGATTATTACCGCGATCAGGGCTATAGGGTTGACGGCCAGCCGTTTGAATATATCGATAATATCACCCTGGGTGTCGGTGCGGTGCGCGGCGTTATTGAGGTTAATGCGATGGATAGGCGCGGGCTTAACGGCGCGGATCAGGAATTATGGCTTGGTATATTACAAAGCGAGGATGCTTTTGTGCTGACATCGATTGGTGTGCCGACCCGTGCGAATGACTATTTCCACTGGTCACGCGGCACGGGCGCGCTGCGTAAGCTGACCGAGAGCGTTACGTTTTTGGACGATTAATAAGAAAATGCTTTTCCCGCGAAAGCGGGAATCTTTAGACGTCTGAGCATAAGATCCCCGCCTACGCGGGGAATGCAATTGAGGGGGACTAACTCGAATAATATTGTTTGAACTCGACCGGATGCGGCATGGTCTCGTATATCTCGACCTCTTCCATCTTCAGCGCGATATAAGCGTCAATCGCATCCTTGCTGAACACATCACCTTTGAGCAGGTAATCATGGTCATCCGACAGCGCCTCCAGCGCTTGGCGCAATGATCCGCAAACTGTGGGGATGTTCGATAATTCCTCCGCGCCCAGATCATATAAATTCATATCCATTGCATCGCCGGGATGGATTTTATTCTCGACCCCGTCCAGCCCCGCCATGAGCATCGCCGCAAAGGCCAGATACGGATTAGCCACCGGATCGGGGAAACGTACCTCGACGCGCTTGGCCGGCGCGCTGGTTGAGGCCGGAATGCGGCACGAGGCCGAGCGATTGCGCGCGGAATAAGCCAGCAAGACAGGCGCTTCATAGCCCGGCACCAGCCGCTTATAGCTGTTCGTGGAGGGGTTGGTGAATGCATTCAAGCTGCGCGCATGTTTGATAATCCCGCCAATATAATACAGCGCGGTTTCGGATAAATCCGCGTAATTATCACCGGCAAAAAGCGGTTTTTTATTATCCCAGATCGATTGATGCACATGCATACCCGATCCGTTATCGCCATAAACGGGCTTGGGCATAAAGGTCGCGGTGCGCCCATAGGCATTGGCGACATTGTGAACCACATGTTTGTAAATCTGGATGTTATCCGCACTGGCGGTCAGCGTGTCATATTTAATGCCAATCTCGCACTGGCTGGGCGCGACCTCGTGATGATGCTTTTCAACGCTTAGACCCATATTGGCCATGACTGTCACCATCTCGGCGCGAATATCGCTAAGTTGATCCACGGGGGCATCGGGGAAATAACCGCCCTTGGCGGCGGGGCGGTGCCCCATATTACCATCCTGATAGGCGCGGCCCGAATTATACGGCCCCTCGCGGCTATCGATCTTATAGGATACCTCATTCATCGCGACGTTAAAGCGCACATCATCAAAGACAAAGAACTCGGCTTCCGGCCCGAAATAAGCCGTATCGCCCGCGCCCGAGCTTTTCAGATATTTCTCGGCTTGCTTGGCAATAAAACGCGGGTCGCAATCATACGCTTTGCCGGTTGCGGGGTCATAAATATCACAAAACACCTTCAGCGTCTTTTGCGCCGCAAACGGGTCAAAACAAACGCGCGTAATATCGGGGCGCAACTGCATGTCCGATTCATTAATCGCCTTCCATCCGGCAATAGAGGAGCCGTCAAAATAAAGGCCGGTTTCAATTTCATCTTTGCCGAACGCATCGACATGCTGTGTGGTATGCTGCCATTTACCGCGCAAATCCGTGAAATTCAGATCGACATAGCGAATATCGTTATCCTCGATAAATTTAAGAAAATCGGCAGTTTTTTTGAATGAGAAGGCTTGAGAGTGGTTTGACGATGACACGGTCATAGGCTCCTTAAAGAAATTTTTTGTTTATTTTGTCCAACTAATCCTTGACCTTAGCACCGGGATTCCTATAGGTAAAAACAATTCTTTGTGGCGGCTGTAGCTCAGCTGGTAGAGCCCTCGGTTGTGATCCGAGTGGTCGCGGGTTCAAGCCCCGTCAGTCGCCCCATTCTGCTTCGCTCGCCAAAGGCGAGCTACGCAGAATGCCCTGCGAAGCCTAGGCGAAGCAGGGCTGGTGATCAAAATGCGATATGTTTATATAATTCAAAGTATTCTTAAAACCGATAAGCGCTATATTGGCTTGGCGTATGATGTAGAGCGGCGCCTTAAAGAACATAACACCGGAAAGTCGATTCATACCAATAAGCATAAGCCTTGGAAAATTATCGCCCAATTTGGCTTTGCCGATGAGCAAAAAGCTTTTGATTTCGAAAGATATCTCAAGCACGGTTCCGGTCACGCTTTTGCAAAAAGACATTTTTGGTAAATTCCATGCAAGACAACACCCCCACGCTTTGGCGCGATCATTTCCCCCATCCTGATGGGGACGATCATAAATATACGCGCGGTATGGTGCGCATTTTTGGCGCGCCCGAAATGACGGGGGCAACAAGATTGGCCGCGAGTGCCTGCGCGCGCATGGGCGCTGGAATGGTCGTTGTGCTGTGCACGGCGCAAACCCATGACATATATCGCCGCACCTTGCCCGCCCATATCGTTGTGAAACCTGATCTAAAATGGAATGACGATCGCATTACGGCGAATTTGCAAGGGCCGGGCGGTTTGCCGCAAGCTTTGCAAGTATATGATGCGCCCAATATTTTAGACGCCGCCGCCCTCAATGATTTACCTGACGCGCTAAACCATAATACGATTGTCACGCCCCATGAGGGGGAGTTTGAGCGCGCTTTCCCTGATTTAAAGGGTAGCCGTGAGGAACGGGCGCTGGCTGCCGCGCGGGAAAAAGACTGCATTGTCGTGCTAAAGGGGCATAAAACGATTATCGCCGCGCCCGATGGCCGCGCGGTAATCAATAAAAACGCCCCGCCAACATTGGCAACGGCGGGGGCAGGGGACGTGCTTGCGGGCATGATCGCGGGGCTTGCCGCGCAAAATATGCGCCCCTTCGAAGCGGCCTGTGCTAGCGTTTGGATTCACGGCGCAGCGGCGGAAAAATCAGGCGCCGGACTCGTAGCCTCCGACCTACTGGAGATTATTCCGTCAATATTGCAGAATTTCCCTTGAAATCCCTGCGCTTTTGCTATTAAAACACTTCAACACACGGCATGCGGCTGTGGTGAAATTGGTAGACACGCTAGATTTAGGTTCTAGTGCTCTTCGAGCGTGGGGGTTCAAGTCCCTCCAGCCGCACCACTGCTTCGCTAAAGCTACGCAGTGCTACGCACAAGTAGGTTTTAACTAGCGAAGCTGTGACTCTGCGAAGCCTTGCGCGTAGCAGAGCAAGGAATGGCCATTATAAAATGAAAAGAAAGAATTGAGAGTCATATGAAAGTTAAAGAGCTAAAAAGCGAAGGTTTACACCACGAACTTGAAATTACCATTCCTGCCAACGATATCGATGCGCGCGTAGACGCGAAGCTGCTCGAAGTCGGCGAAACGGTTAGTATGCCGGGTTTCCGCCCGGGCAAAGTTCCGATGAATATCCTCAAGCAAAAATACGGCAAGGCCGTTTTGGGCGAAGTGCTGGAAAGCGCCGTCAATGAAACATCGGCCAAGGCGATGGATGATAAGGGTATCAAGCCCGCCATGCAGCCTAAGATCGAGGTCACCAGCAAGGATTTCGGCGAAGGCAAAGATTTGATCTATACGGTTGCCGTGGATGTTCTGCCCGAGATTACAGTGAAGGACATTAAGGGCACGACGCTGGAAAAGCCGGTTGCAGAAGTAGGCAAAAAAGAAATCGATGATGCGCTGGAGCGTATCGCCGCCAATAACACAAGCACCAAAGCGATCGAAACCAAGCGCGCCACAAAAGACGGCGACACGGTGATGATCGATTTCAAAGGCCGCACAGCCGATGATAATGTCGAGCAGCCCGGTATGGCCGCCGAAAATCACAATCTGAAATTGGGCGGTGGCCAGTTCATCCCCGGTTTCGAAGAGCAGCTTATCGGCAAAAAAGCCGGTGACAAGGTCGAGGTCAAAGTGGCTTTCCCTGAGAATTACGGCGCGCCCGAGCTGGCTGGCCGTGAAGCCATTTTCGATGTGGAAATTCATGAAATCCGCGAGGATGCCAAAACCGAAATCAATGACGAGTTCGCCAAAACGCTGGGCATGGATGATGTCAAAGCGCTGGAAGAGGCCGTGAAAGGGCAAATCGAGAAAGAACTGGGCGGGCATAGCCGTATGCACGTCAAGAAAGCTCTATTGGATCACCTGGATAAAGAGCATAGCTTTGAAATTCCCCAAGGGATGCTGGATGCGGAATTTGAAAACATCCTGCATCAGGTACAGCACCAAAATGGCGCGCAAAATTGTGACGATCATGCGGATGTATCCGACGAGGAAAAAGAAGAATTGCGCGTGATCGCCAACCGCCGCGTGCGTTTGGGGCTGATCCTGTCCGAGATTGGTACAAAGAATAACATCACGATTGCCGATGCCGAATTGCAAAAGGCCGTGATTAACGAAGCGCAGAAATATCCCGGTCAGGAAAAAGATGTGTTCGATTATTATTCCAAGAACCAACAGGCGCTGGAATCACTGCGCGGGCCGATCTTCGAGGACAAAGTCGTTGATTACCTGCTGGAGCTGGCCGAGGTGAAGGAAAAGAAAGTCAGCATTGAAGAGCTGACCGCCGACCCTGATGCGGAAGAAGCCGAAAAGCCGAAGAAGAAGGCTGCGGCGAAGAAACCCGCTGCGAAAAAAGATGGCGCCAAGAAAGATGCCAAGAAACCCGCCGCCAAGAAAAAAGAATCTGCGAAGAAGGAATAGCATCAGTATGCTTTCCCCGCGCAAGCGGGGATATTTTTGCAGGCACAAAAGACTCCCGCTTTCGCGGGAGAGGCAAAAGTTAAAAATCCCCCTTGAATGAACCGTGCGTTTCGGCGTACGGTTTATTTGTCTTTAAGTTTAATTTCAAATCACAGTAGGAAAAATTATGAGCGAACGCGATCCCATTGATACATATATGAATTATTTGGTGCCGACCGTTATCGAATCCACAAATCGCGGTGAGCGCGCCTTTGACATTTATTCGCGGCTTCTCAAGGAGCGCATTATTTTTCTGACCGGCGAGGTGAATGACAATATCTCCGCCCTCATTTGCGCGCAGCTTCTGTTCTTGGAATCAGAGAATCCCAAGAAAGAAATCTCTTTTTACATTAATTCGCCCGGCGGCGTTGTAACGTCCGGTTTGGCGATGTATGACACGATGCAATATATCAAGCCGGAAGTCTCCACCGTATGTATCGGGCAGGCGGCCTCTATGGGCTCGCTGTTGCTGACAGCTGGCCAGAAGGGCAAGCGCTTCTCGCTTCCTAACTCCCGTATCATGATCCACCAGCCATCAGGCGGCGCGCGCGGTCAAGCCTCCGACATTGAAATTCAGGCGCGCGAGATTTTGCGTCTGCGCGAGCGTTTGAACGAAATGTATGTGAAACATACAGGGCAAAAGTTGGCCGATGTGGAAAAGGCAATGGACCGCGATAATTTCATGAGCGCCGAAGAAGCCCTGAAATTCGGTCTGATCGACGAGGTCGTAAAAGCGCACACTGAAATCGAAGATGTCGTTGGCGGCAAAGACGATAAAAAAGGCGACAAGAAGTAGGCTTGATTTTCACGCCCCGCGCCCCCATTTCATTTCTTGATTAGCGAATAAATCCTTCCGTTTGGCGGGCTTTTTCGCCATACTAATATACACAATAATCACCTTGAAAGGTTTGCTTTATGCTGGGTTCCAAAGGCTCTCACTACGCTGTTCTGCCGCTGCGCGATATCGTGGTATTCCCCCATATGATTGTGCCGCTTTTTGTCGGGCGCGAGAAATCCGTGCAGGCGCTGGAAAATGTCATGCACGAGGACAAGCAAATCCTGCTGGTGACGCAAAAAACCCCCGGCGAGGATGATCCCGTCGCCAAAGACCTGTACAGCGTCGGGACTGTCGGCACGATTTTGCAACTGCTCAAACTGCCCGATGGTACGGTCAAGGTGCTGGTTGAGGGCGGCGAGCGCGTCAAGATTACCAAATTCGATGAAGAGGGCGATTTTATTAAGGCCGACACGGCGCCGATTGCCGATAAGGCACCGGTCAATGACGAGATGGAAGCGCTGGCACGCGCGGTCATGACCCAGTTCGAGCAATATGTGAAGCTCAACAAGAAAATCCCGCCCGAGGTGATTGTCTCGGTTAACCAGATCGAAGAACCCGCCAAAATGGCCGATACCGTGGCCGCGCATTTGGCGCTGAAGATCGAGCAAAAACAGGAATTGCTGGAAACGCCATCGCTGGCCGACCGGCTGGAGCGCATCTATGGCTTTATGGAAGGCGAGATCGGCGTTCTTCAGGTTGAAAAACGCATACGCAATCGCGTCAAACGCCAGATGGAAAAAACCCAGCGCGAATATTATTTGAACGAGCAAATGAAGGCCATTCAAAAAGAGCTGGGCGAGGGCGAAGACGGCCTTGACGAGATTGGCGAGCTCGAGAAGAAAATCGAGGAAACCAAGCTTTCCAAAGAAGCGCATGAACGCGCGACGGCGGAAATTAAAAAACTGCGTCAGACCAGCCCGATGTCCGCCGAGGCCACGGTCATACGCAATTATCTAGACTGGATTTTATGCCTGCCATGGAACAAGCGCAGCCGTGTTAAGAAAGATATTAAAGAGGCGCAAAAAATTCTCGACCAAGATCATTACGGTCTGGAGAAGGTCAAGGAGCGCATCCTTGAATATCTCGCCGTGCAGCAGCGTACGAATAAGGTCAAAGGGCCAATTCTGTGTCTGTCCGGCCCGCCGGGCGTGGGGAAAACCTCGCTGGGTAAATCCATTGCGCGCTCTACCAACCGTAACTTTGTGCGTATGTCATTGGGCGGCGTGCGTGATGAAAGCGAAATTCGCGGCCACCGCCGTACATATATCGGCGCGATGCCGGGTAAAATTATCCAGAGCATGAAAAAGGCCAAGAAATCCAACCCGCTTTTCTTGCTGGACGAGATCGACAAGCTCGGCAACGATTACCGCGGTGATCCGTCTTCGGCGCTGCTGGAGGTTCTCGACCCCGAGCAAAACAGCACCTTTAACGACCATTATCTCGAGCTGGATTACGATCTGTCCGATGTGATGTTCGTTTGCACCGCCAATAATATTGGCAATATGCCCCAGCCTTTGCGTGACCGCATGGAGATTATCCGCATTTCCGGTTACACCGAGGACGAGAAAATGGAAATCGTAAAGCGCCATTTGCTCAAGAAACAAATGAAAGCGGCGGGATTGAAGAAGCAGGAATTTAAAATCTCCGATGCGGCTTTGCGCGACCTTATACGTTATTATACGCGCGAGGCGGGTGTTCGTAATCTGGAGCGCGAGATTGCCAATTTATGCCGCAAGGCCATCAAAGATATCCTCATGAAGGGCAAGGAGAAAATCTCCATCACGCCCAAGGGCTTGGGCAAATATGCGGGCGTCCGTAAATTCGCCAGCCGCGAGATTGATGAAAAAGACAGCATCGGCGTCGTGAGCGGTATGTCTTATTCCGAGGCAGGCGGCTCTGTGCTGCCGATCGAATCCGTCGTGATGCCCGGCAAAGACGGCAAAGTTACAATGACCGGAAACCTCAAAGACGTGATGAAAGAATCCATCACCGTTGCCGAAATGCTGGTGAAATCCCGCGCGGCGCAATATGGCATCAGCTTCGAGGCGCTGCAAAAACAGCAAGTCCACGTGCACGTGCCCGAAGGCGCGGTGCCCAAAGACGGCCCCTCTGCGGGCGCGGCCATGGTTACCTCGATTATCTCCTGCCTGACGCAAATCCCTGTCTCCAAGGATATCGCCATGACCGGCGAGGTGAATTTGCGTGGTAAAGTTACGGAGATTGGCGGGCTGAAGGAAAAACTGCTCGGGGCTTTGCGCGCCGGCATCACAAAAGTCCTGATTCCTGCGGATAACGAGAAGGATTTGGAGGAGATTCCCGCCAATGTGAGGAAAAGTCTCGAGATTATCCCGGTTCGCACGATTGATGAGGTCTTATCACATGCATTATTGGAAAAACCACAACCTCTGGTTGGTGACTCGCCCGAGAAAATCGACGAAATAAGGCCAAAAACAGCGGAAAACAAGGGTGAGGACGTGATTCACCATTGAAATTCGCTTTAAAAAAGCGTAGAAGATTCAATGACTGTTAGCGAAAGCGGCCAAAACCAACGGTTTTAGATGTTTTTTCTGATGGTTTATCATGGAATGATCCATGGTATTTATATGCTAAACCTTAACAAAGGGGGTTCCCAGTGAACAAACAAGACCTTGTAGCAAAAGTAGCCGATACGGCTGATCTTCCTAAATCCAAAGCAGCAGCTGCTGTTGACGCCGTAATCGCCGCCATCAAAGGCAGCCTGAAGGGTGGCGACGATGTTCGCCTCGTTGGCTTTGGCACTTTCTCTGTAGCGCAGCGCGCAGCCACAACAGGCCGCAACCCACGCACAGGCGAGCCAATCAAGATTCCAGCTTCCAAGCAGCCTAAATTCAAAGCTGGTAAAGAGCTGAAAGAAGCCGTGAACAAGTAAAAACCGAGAGGTTTTTATCCCGTTGGTGCGCGAGAGCGCGCTTATACAAACGGGTTTTACAGTTCTTCTTTTACGAACCAAGGTCGGCCGTGCTTCATTGTGCGGCCGATTTTTTTGTATATCGAGGGAAAAAAAATGGTGGGCGATGACAGGGTCGAACTGCCGACATCCTCGGTGTAAACGAGGCGCTCTACCACTGAGCTAATCGCCCCTCCGTGTGGTGAAGGGTATGAATAATGATTTGGTTGGCAAAAATCAAGCATAAATCTTTGACCTGCGCGCCTATAAGCATTAAATAAAGCCCATGGTCGAAATTTCAGACATAAAGCGTCATAAGACCTACGCCGTGAAGGTGGGGGCGGTTACGATGGGCGGCGGTGCCCCTGTCGTGGTGCAATCTATGACCAATACCGATACGGCCGATGTCGATAAAACCTTCGAGCAAGTTATCGCGCTGCACGAGGCGGGCTCGGAAATTGTCCGCGTTACCGTCAATACCGAAGAAGCGGCGCGCGGCGTTGTGGCCCTGCGCGAGAAGCTGGATGCGGCGGGCATAGACGTGCCGCTGGCGGGGTGTTTTCATTATAATGGCCACAGGCTGCTCGGCGATGTTCCCGCGCTGTGTGATGCGCTGGATAAATATCGCATTAATCCGGGTAATGTCGGCTTTGGTAATAAGCGCGACCGCAATTACGAGATTATGATCGAAAAGGCGGCGCAGCACGGCAAGGCCGTCCGTATTGGCGTGAATTGGGGCAGCCTCGATCAGCAGCTCGCCACCAAGCTGATGGATGAAAATGCCGCACGCTCTGAACCGTGGAGCGCGGACGCGGTCATGCGTGAAACATTGGTGCAATCGGCGCTGATTAGCGCGGAAAAAGCCATTGATATCGGCCTCACGCCCCAGCAAATTATTCTCTCCGCTAAGGTTTCGCGTGTGCGCGATTTGATTGCCGTTTACCGCGAGCTCGCTAAACGCTCCAACTACGCGCTGCATCTGGGTCTGACCGAGGCAGGGATGGGCAGCAAGGGCATCGTCGCCACGGCTTTGGGCGAGGGGATATTACTGGCCGAGGGGATTGGCGATACGATCCGCGCCTCGCTAACGCCCGAGCCAAATGGCGACCGCACGCTCGAGGTCAAGGTGTGTCAGGAAATTTTGCAGGCTTTGGGCATTCGCGCTTTCACGCCCGAGGTCAGCGCGTGCCCGGGCTGTGGCCGCACAACATCGACGGTGTTTCAAGAATTGGCGCAGGATATTAAAACCTATCTGGATTCGCAAATGCCGCTGTGGAAAGAACAATATGAGGGCGCGGAAGAGCTCAAAGTCGCCGTGATGGGCTGCATCGTCAATGGCCCGGGCGAGAGCAAGCACGCCGATATCGGCATATCGCTGCCCGGCACGGGCGAAAGCCCCGTCGCGCCGGTTTTTACCGATGGCAAGAAAACCCATACGCTGCGCGGTGAAAACATTGCCGGCGAGTTCAAGGATTTGGTAAAAGACTATGTTCAAAACCGCTACGGTACCCCAAATAATAAGGGGCAGGATAAGGCCGCCTAAGAACATAACTGCAATCCCGGCGAAAGCCGGGAACCATGGAATGTAAAAGATAAATATGATGGATCCCGTTTTTCAACGGGATTGTATTGAGAAGAGGAGAGAAAGATGAATTTAAAGAATAAATCACTGCTGCAATCCGGCGCTTATATTGACGGGAAATGGATAAGCGGCAGCGCGTCATTCGATGTTACCAATCCGGCCAATGGCGAAGTGGTCGCCAGTGTCGCCGATCTCGGCGCGGTCGAGACGCAGATGGCCATTGATGCCGCCGAAAAGGCGCTGCCCGACTGGTCAAAGCTCAAAGCTAAAGAGCGCGGCGCGATCCTCCTGAAATGGCGCGATTTGATCATGGAAAATCAAGATGATCTGGCCGCCATTATGACGGCGGAGCAGGGCAAGCCTTTGGCCGAATCCAAGGGTGAAATTGCCTATGGTGCGGCGTTTTTGGAATGGTTCGCCGAGGAAGGCAAGCGCGCTTACGGCGATATTATCCCATCCCCCATTGACGGCGCGCGCGTTCTTGTAACCAAGCATCCTGTGGGCGTATGCGCGCTCATCACGCCGTGGAATTTCCCCTCGGCCATGATTGCCCGTAAGGTCGGCCCAGCGCTTGCTGCGGGATGCACGGTTGTTTGTAAACCTGCGGGTGAAACGCCCTTATCGGCGCTGGCGCTGGCTGTGCTGGCCGCAGAAGCAGGCGTACCAAAGGGCGTGTTTAATATTGTCACCACCACCAATTCGCGCGATGTCGGCAAGGCGCTATGTGAGAGCAAAATTGTGCGTAAGCTCTCTTTCACCGGCTCGACTGCGGTTGGTAAAATCCTGATGGCGCAATGCGCGGATACAATCAAGAAAGTCTCGCTCGAGCTGGGCGGTAACGCGCCGTTCATCGTGTTTGATGATGCGGATATTGATGCCGCCGTACAGGGCGCGATTGCCTGTAAATACCGTAATGCGGGCCAGACATGCGTGTGCGCCAACCGTATTTATGTGCAAGAGAGCATCTATGATGAATTTGCCGCGAAATATACCGCCGCCGTCAAAGACATGAAAGTCGGTGATGGCTTTGATGAAGGCGTTATGATCGGCCCAATGATTAATGAGGGCGCGATGGCCAAGGTGAAGGAGCATATCAAAGATGCGTTGTCTAAGGGCGGGGAATTGCTCGCTGGCGGCGCGGAGCATGAGCTTGGCCATTCCTTTTTTCAGCCCACCGTTATCAAGAACGCCACGCGCGATATGATGGTGGCGGGTGATGAAACATTCGGGCCGATGGCGCCGCTGTTTCGTTTCACCGACGAGGCCGATGTAATCGCCCAAGCCAATGATACGAATTACGGGCTGGCCTCTTATTTCTACGCGAATGATCTGGGGCGCGTTTGGCGCGTATCCGAAGCGTTGGAATATGGCATGGTGGCGGTGAATACCGGCATACTCTCCACCGAAGTTGCGCCCTTTGGCGGCGTCAAAGAATCGGGCATTGGCCGCGAAGGCTCGAAATACGGCCTCGATGATTTCATGGAGCTGAAATACACGCTGATGGGTGGCCTTAAATCTGCATAAGTGTCACTGATTTACTGCGCGGCACTTTGATTTTTAACATGGGCAGGGCATGATATTCGCACGAAAACTTTGAACAAGGATATGTGTCATGCTGATTGGCGTTCTCAAGGAAATTAAAACACTCGAACATCGCGTGGGGCTTGTTCCGTCCTCGGTGAAGGAATTCATCAAGCACGGTCACGAAGTTTTGGTGGAAACCAATGCGGGCGCCGCGATCAATTTCACCGATAAGGATTATCAGGAAGCGGGCGCGAAAATCGCGGGCAGCGCGGCCGAAGTTTTTGAAAAAGCCGGGATGATTATCAAGGTGAAGGAGCCCCAGCTTTCCGAATGTGAAATGCTGCGCGCGGGGCAGGTGCTGTTTACCTATCTCCATCTTGCCGCCGACAAGCCTCAGACCGAGGCGCTTATGAAATCGGGCTGTGTGGCGATTGCCTATGAAACTGTTACGGGGGCAAATGGTTATGGCTTGCCGTTGCTGCAGCCTATGAGCGAGATTGCCGGACGTCTGTCCGTGCAGGTTGGCGCATATAATTTGCAAAAGCATCAGGGCGGCACGGGGCGACTCATTGGCGGCGTGCCGGGCGTAAAACCCGCCGAGGTTCTTATTATTGGCGGCGGCACATCGGGCTTTCATGCGGCGCAAATGGCCACGGGGCTGGGCGCGAATGTAACGATTTTGGAAAAATCCAATGACCGTATGCGATTCCTGGATGAATATTTCCATGGCCGCGCTAATATTATCTATTCCAACGCGGATACGCTGGAGCGCAGTTTAAAAAAAGCCGATCTGATTATCGGCGCGGTTTTAATTCCCGGCGCATCCGCGCCAATGGTTATTACGCAAGACATGCTGTCCTCCATGATTCCCGGCGCGGTTTTTGTCGATATCGCAATTGATCAGGGCGGCTGCGCGGAAACCAGCAAAGCCACCACTCACGCCGACCCGACCTATGTGGTTGATAATGTTGTGCATTATTGTGTGGCGAATATGCCCGGCGCGGTGCCGCTCACCTCGGCGCTAGCGCTTAATCACTCTGTTTTGCCCTACGCGCTGCAGCTTGCGGATAATGGCTGGCAAAAGGCGATGAAGAAAAATAACGCATTGTTAGAAGGGCTTAATGTCTGCGAAGGCGTTGTGACATATAAGGCCGTGGCCGAGGCGCTGAACCTTCCTTACAAAAAAGCAGAGAAATTCCTGTAAATTGAATTGACAGGCTATAGTGTTAGTTGATAGTAAAACGTCATTCAGATGCGCGGGTGTAGCTCAGTTGGTTAGAGCGCCGCCCTGTCACGGCGGAGGCCGCGAGTTCAAGTCTCGTCACTCGCGCCATTTGAATCAACGATTACAGCGCTTTTAGCCGGCTTTTTCAAGAGCAGACTGGACGAAAAAGGCAGAGCGGGTCATTCCATAGCGCTTTGCGGCGGCATCAATGGCCGCCAATGTTATATCCGTTGTGGAAATGTTGGCTTTTACCTGTTTGGGCTGTCCCTGATATGTAACAAGAAAAGCAACGCCGCTTTCAAAAACGGGGTCGGTCATAATATCGTCCAGCACGGAGGGTGTGGGAATGGTTTCACCATCCTCAATCATACCCTCAATATGGACTTGCAGGGCTTCTATCGCCATATTTTTGGCCTCTTCAACGGTATGGCCAGCAGTAATACATCCCGGAAAATCAGGAAAACTTACGCCGTAATCGCTGTCCGCGTCTTTGTGAATAATCGCAATATAATCCATTTTATGCTCTCCTTAGCTAATGGGTTAAAACGTAATGCCTGCCTGTCTTTCTATGCTTTTCAAAGTGCCTTTTGGCAGGTCTTTTTTCGGGTGGGGAACAGTAGCGCGCCCTTTTTTGGTCGGGTGTTTGAATTGAACGTGGCTACCTTTCGTGGCGACCTCGAGCCATCCATCTTTTTCCAACGCTTTGATAACTTGTCTGCTGTTCATTTTTCCAGCCCTTATGCTCTAATTATGCGCAAATATTGCGCAAAAGTCAAGAAAAAAATGCGCAAAAAGTACGCATTTTTAAGTGATGCTCTATGCTCTATGGATTGAAAACCTTTTTTATGCGCAATCCGGACTTGCCCGTACGTGATTGCCGCCGGAAGGCTCTGCAGTGTAAAATCTGAATTTCTTGCGAATATGCCCACAATCTCTGTTTTCTTTTAGATGGTGGGCTGTTAAAACGGTATCAGTGATTTAACAAATAATATGTAAGCTGATGGCTCCTTCCGAATTTCTCATTGATTATCTGCCGATCCTGATTTTTATGGGCATCGCCGCCGTGATTTCGGTTGCCATGGTGCTGGGGTCAATGTTGGTGGGGCCCAATAAGCCCGACACCGAAAAGCTCTCCGCCTATGAATGCGGGTTCGAGGCCTTTACCGATGCGCGCAATAAGTTTGATGTGCGCTTTTATCTGGTCTGCTTGCTCTTCATCATCTTTGATTTGGAAATTGCCTTTCTCTTCCCGTGGGCTATTTCATTGGGTGAGATCGGCATGTTTGGATTCTGGTCAATGGTCTCGTTTTTAAGCATCCTGACAGTTGGATTTATTTATGAATGGAAAAAGGGCGCTCTCGAGTGGGAGTAACTTAAAATTATGTATTCCCCGCGAAGGCGGGGGTCTTATAAAAAGATAAAAGACTCCCGCTTGTGCGGGGGCAGCAAAAGAGAAAATATGGGTCACGATAAAACAATCATAGAAGCGCCGGATTATGATTTCCGCAGCAAAGCGCCGGTTCCCCGTCCTGAAAACCAAGACGTGGTGCCCGCTGCGATTTCAAAAACGCTGGAGGATAAGGGCTATATCCTGACGCAGGCCGATAATCTGTTTGACTGGGCGCGCACGGGCTCGCTGTGGCCGATGACGTTTGGTTTGGCGTGCTGCGCGGTGGAGATGATCCATTCCTATATGAGCCGCTATGATCTGGACCGCTTCGGCATTATCCCGCGCCCGTCCCCGCGTCAATCCGATGTAATGATTGTGGCGGGAACCCTGACCAATAAAATGGCGCCTGCCTTGCGTAAGGTTTACGACCAAATGCCCGAGCCGCGCTGGGTTATCTCCATGGGCAGTTGCGCCAATGGCGGCGGGTATTACCATTATTCCTACTCTGTTGTGCGCGGATGTGACCGCATTGTGCCGGTCGATATTTACGTGCCGGGCTGCCCGCCGACGGCCGAAGCACTGGTTTACGGCTTGCTACAGCTTCAAAAGAAAATCCAGCGCGAGGATACTAGAATTGCCCGCTGATACCGAAAATAAAAACACCGCAAATACCGACGGCTCCCTTGAGGCGCTGGAGGATATGGCCGAATATGTCATGGAAAATAATACAGGCAGCGCGCTGTCTTTTGAATTTATCAAGGGCGAGCTTGTTATTCACGCCGCGCGCGAGAAAATCGAAAAGCTGCTGACGTTTTTGCGCGATGATAAAGAATGCAAATGCCAGCTTTTGATGGATGTGGCGGGGGTTGATTACCCCGATCATCAGGAACGATTCGAGATTGTTTATAATTTGCTTTCCATGAAGCAAAATCACCGCGTGCGCGTAAAGCTTACCGCCAACGAGGAGGATCTGGTGCCCAGCGTCACATCCGTATTCAGTTCCGCCGGATGGTATGAGCGTGAGATTTGGGACATGTATGGCGTGATGTTTAGCGGCCATAATGATCTGCGCCGTATTTTGACCGATTACGGCTTTGAGGGGCATCCGCAGCGCAAGGATTTCCCCCTCACGGGCTATGTCGAGCTGCGCTATGACGAAGAGCTCAAGCGCGTTGTGTATGAGCCCGTCAAGCTGCAGCAGGATTTCCGCAATTTCGATTACCTCTCCCCGTGGGAGGGTATGACCGATATGCAATTACCCGGTGATGAGAAGGCCGCCCGCCCCGAGCATGGCTATCGCGATGAACGCGCGGGGGAGAAATAGATATGGTTGTCGCGCACGAAATGGCGGATATCGAAATCGCCGAAGAAACACAGATCAAGCCCTTCACCATGAATTTCGGGCCACAGCACCCGGCCGCGCATGGTGTGCTGCGTCTTGTGCTGGAGATGGAGGGCGAGGTTGTCGAGCGCGCTGATCCGCATATTGGCTTGCTGCATCGTGGCACCGAAAAGCTTATCGAATATAAAACATATATGCAGGCCGTGCCGTATTTCGACCGCCTTGATTACGTCGCGCCAATGAACCAAGAGCATGCCTTTGCGTTGGCGACCGAAAAATTGCTCGGCATATCCGTGCCCAAGCGCGGGCAATATATCCGCGTGCTGTTCTGCGAGCTGGGGCGTATTTTGAGCCATACCTTGAATATTACAACTTTCGCGCTGGATGTCGGCGCGATTACACCTGCGCTTTGGGGTTTCGAGGAGCGCGAGAAGGGCATGGAATTTTACGAGCGCGTGTGCGGCGCGCGGCTTCATGCGAATTATTTCCGTCCCGGCGGCGTGGCGGTTGATATGCCTGCGGGGCTGGGCGATGACATGCTGGAATGGCTGGATCAGTTGCCCAAATTCCTTGATGACCTCGCCGGATTGCTCACCCAAAACCGTATTTTCAAACAGCGCACCGTTGATATCGGCACGGTATCCACCCAAGACGCGATGGATTGGGGATTTTCCGGTCCGATGTTGCGGGGCTCGGGCGTGGCGTGGGATCTGCGTAAGTCCCAGCCTTATGATTCTTATGAAGAGTTTGATTTTGACATTCCCGTTGGTAAAACCGGCGATTGCTATGCGCGCTATCTTGTGCGGATGGAGGAAATGCACCAATCCATCGCCATCATGAAACAAGCCATTGCCAATATGCCCGAAGGGCCGGTCAAGGTTGATGACCGCAAAGTATCACCGCCCAGTCGCGGGGAGATGAAATCCTCGATGGAGGCGATGATCCACCATTTCAAGCTGTACACCGAAGGCTATCACGTGCCGGCGGGCGAGACCTATACCGCTGTGGAAGCCCCCAAGGGCGAGTTCGCCGTGTATCTGGTCAGTGATGGCACCAATAAGCCCTATCGTTGCAAAATACGCGCGCCGGGCTTTGCCCACCTTCAAGCCTTTGATTTCATGTCAAAAGGCCACCAACTGGCCGATGCGGTCTCAATCATCGGCTCGCTCGATGTTGTTTTCGGCGAGATTGATCGCTAGTTACAAATTGTTTCCATATTTTGTTGTAGGCATAGGCTCGTATATGCTAATAACCCCCTATGTTAAATAAAGGTGGATTCAGGGAATATGCTTAAAAGTTTGCAACAACGCTTTGATGTCGTTGCGCAGGGGACAGTATCGTCTTTGCACATCTTGGCAGAAAAACCACATAGGGCTATGGCTGCCGCGGTGACATTTGCCGCCGGAATGGCGCCCATAGTCGGGGCTGGCGAGTTAACCGTGCCTTGTTTGATGATGGCTGGTATGTGTTTCGCTTCTGACCCTAAAGAGGCGTTGGAAACGACAAAGGCTACCCTTGCAGAAGCGCAAAGCTATGTAACAAACCCAATCATTATTTTCTCTGCAGCAAACTTAATTGGAGACTATTTTTATTCGCAGTCCGGAGCCGAGTACAACAATTTCGTACGTGAAACGACAGCCTATCTGGGGATGACGGCAACGGTGGTTGGTTTTGGTGTTTTCGGTAAAAAATTTGGGTCGCTTAGTAACGGACAAGTTGCTCTTGGGCTGGCGGGGTTATGCGGCGGCGGCTATATGGTTTCAGGCTCTAATATTTTTAATTTAGAAGATACCGCGCGATGGCTAGAAGTGGCAGCAGGGGCTTCCCTCGGGACGGGAGCAATTCTTAATCTCTTAGGATTTCCTGAGAAAGGTAGCTGGGGGTTTATGGGAGCTTCTGCCTTTTTTAGTTTTAGCGTGGGCGAACACTATGCCAAAACAGATGATATTGATTGGAATGTTATTGCTGGAAGCGCAAGTTTTATTGTTGGCAATATTGCTACACGTTATATTAAGCACAATAATGAGCCAAATCAGGCTATTTAATTGCTTTCTCTTATTTCTCTTTCGCATATATAACCGCTTTTTTGATATAAAAATTGCTTTTTCCAGCGGGCTTTGCTAATAAAAGTTTATGAGTGCAGTTATGTCATTAGTCAAGCCTTTCAAAAAGGCTGCCGAAGCTGTTAATAATGCCGCAAATGCGGTTAATACTCATGTGATAAAAAGCGGTGTTGCCTTTACCGTTCCAAACTTGTTTGCTGAAATTTCCTACGGTCTTTCATCAGGTCACAATGATAATATAGCACGCTATATAGTTCTTTCGGCTGCTGTAAGCGCAGCTTTGGCTAGTGCGTGTAAAATGAAACGTGTTAGTTTATCGCTGGTGATTATTGCTGGAATGGCTACTGCAGCGTCAGGTATGGCTGTTGAGGATACATTGAAGGAAATATTCCAGGATTTTGACCAATGGCAAGAGGCCCTCAAAAAATACGACTGGAGAGATAGTATCCCCGGAGAAGCGGCGGCGGGTGCCGCGTTTGTATGGGGGGCGGTTGAAAAGTGGGCGGGACGAAACGTGCGTGCAGCCTTCGCTTATGCGACATCTGCACCAGCATTATATTGGGCTGCCACTCAAGATGTTGCGTCAGGCACGGAAATTAATCCTTATTTAGCTGTTTCTGCAGGTCTTTTTCTCTGGTCTGCCGTTTTCTTGCCATTTATGGAGGATCCTGGCAAGAAAAAGACTTCTGACCTCAGCCCGCAGAATAACTCTTCACAAAGCCCTCATCCGACAAATACTTTTCGCCCTTATCGCATAAGAATGTAACGATATTTTTAATTTCGGGGTTGTCCTTTAATATCGCGCGGGCGGCGGCGATATTCGCGCCGGAGCTATGCCCGACAAACAACCCTCGCCGTGCCAATTCATGGCATGTCTCCAAGGCTGTTTGCGATGTAACGGCGACATATTCATCAATAACGTCTTTATGACGCTCGATTATGCTGGGCACCCACCCATCGGCGATGCCTTGAATGTTATGCTCGTTCACCTCGTTTTTGGCGATTGTCCGCGATTCGGCGGGCTCCATCAAAAAGCATTTCAGCGCCGCATTGTGATCCGCCCGCAAAGCCTGCGTCACGCCAATAATCGTGCCGCCCGTTCCGGCGCCTTGCACGATTGCATCAAAGCGTAATTCATGCTCCTGCGCTTGCGCAGTAATTTCGGGGCCTAAATTCTCGCGGTGGCCTTGTACATTCCATTCATTGTCAAATTGTTCGGGGCAGTAATAATTTTCCTGCGCGCCGATCTCCAAAGATTTTTCATGCGCCTTATTCACAAAAAAATGATCGATATGCTCGATCTCGGCGCCCATCGCGCGCGATATCTGGGTGCGCTCATTGGTGTAGCCCTCGGGAATTAATATCTTCAGGCGATACCCTTTATGCGCGGCCACCATGGCCAATGCGTTGCCTGTACTGCCGCTTGTGGCCTCGATAATGGTCATGCCGGGGCGCAAAAGCCCCTCTTTTTCGGCGCGCTCGATTAAATACAGCGCCATGCGCGCCTTGAGTGAGCCCGAGGGATTCAAGAACTCGGCCTTGGCATAAATGCCCTCTTCAATTTTTAAAAGCGGTGTATTGCCGATCGCATCAAGAATATTCATGGTGAAGCCTGTCGCTAATAATGTTATCTTTATGTTGAATAATGCAGCGAGAAGTGTAATTTATTTTTCATGAAAAAGCCATTCGATCTCCACGCGGAATATCAGCCGGACAGTTTCAAATTCACCAAAGCCAACCTCAAAAAGGCGGCGGCGCTTATTGATTTGTACCCCAAGGGACGCCAGCAATCGGCCGTGATGCCGCTGCTTGATCTCGCGCAACGTCAGGTGGGCGAGGCGGGCGCGAAGGCCGAGCCGGTTTATGGCGGGTGGATCCCGCGCGCGGCCATGGATATGATTGGCGAGATGCTGGATATGCCGCCCGTCAAGGTGTACGAGGTGGCGAGTTTTTACTCCATGTACAATATGGCGCCAGTCGGTAAATATTTGATACAGGCTTGCACCACAACGCCGTGCTGGCTGTGTAATTCCGATGCGGTCGTTGATACTTGCAAGAAAAAGCTGGGCATTGGCCTGAATGAAACCACCAGTGACGGCAAATTCACCTTGATGGAGGTCGAATGCTTGGGTGCGTGTGTGAACGCGCCGATGGTGCAGATTAACGATGAATATTACGAAGATTTAACCGGTGAGAGCATGGCCGAAATTCTGGATATGCTGGGCGAGGATATGAACCCTAAAAGCGGTTCCCAAAAAGGCCGCCGTGATTCCATGGCGCTATCCGGCCCGACCAGCCTGCAAGAACGCGCCAAAAAAGCGGGGGTTGTGTGAGAAAATTAGGGGAATATTGGTCTAACTTTTTTGAAAATTTACAGGTTTCGTTTTTGTTGGCCTTAGGGTTTGGTCTTAGCTTTTTTGCAGGAGTCATGGTTTTAGGCTTTGGTTTTTTTGCCATTAGCTTCGTTCTGGAATGGTTAGGAATTATTTCATTCAGTGATAATACGGTCGAACAAATACTGCGGCTTTGTGGTTTTGTGTTTGCAGCAGGAAGCTCTAAATTAATAATTAAGCATGTTCATGATTTTATAAAAAATTTGGAAGACAAAAATGCTCACTGATTCTGATCGCATATTCACAAATTTATATGGCTGGGAAAGCCATAACCTCAAGGCGGCGCAAAAGCGCGGTGATTGGGATAATACCAAGGCGATCCTGAAAAAAGGGCGCGATTGGATTATCGAGGAAATGAAATCCTCCGGCCTGCGCGGGCGCGGTGGCGCGGGGTTCCCAACGGGGATGAAATGGTCGTTTATGCCCAAAAAATCCCCCGATGGCCGCCCGCATTATCTTGTTATTAACGCCGATGAGTCCGAGCCAGGCACATGTAAAGACCGCGATATCATGCGTAACGATCCACATAAATTGCTCGAAGGGGCGTTGATTGCGGGTTTCGCCATGGGCGCGCACACGGCCTATATCTATATTCGCGGCGAGTTTTACAACGAGGGCTCAACGCTGTGGCAGGCGGTGCATGAGGCGTATGATGCAGGGTTATTGGGCAAGAATGCGGCGGGCTCCGGCTGGGATTTTGATATTGTCGTGCATCGTGGCGCCGGCGCCTATATTTGCGGCGAGGAAACCGCGCTGATTGAAAGTCTTGAGGGCAAAAAGGGTCAACCCCGTAACAAGCCACCATTTCCGGCCATGGCGGGGTTATATTCCTGCCCGACCACGGTGAATAATGTTGAAACTATTGCCGTTGTGCCGACCATTTTACGCCGCGGCGGGGATTGGTTCGCCGGGTTGGGGCGCAATGAAAAGAATGCGGGCACCAAGTTGTTTTGTATTTCCGGCCATGTCGAGCAACCCTGTAATGTCGAAGAAGAAATGGGCATTCCGCTCAAAGATTTGATCGAAAAACATTGCGGCGGTGTGCGCGGTGGCTGGGATAATCTCAAGGCTGTCATTCCCGGCGGCTCTTCTACGCCGCTCATGCCCAAAGAAACCTGCGATCATATCCACATGGATTTTGATTCCCTCAAGGAGGTTGGCACGGGGCTCGGCACGGCCGGGGTGATCGTCATGGATCAGTCAACCGACGTGATTTACGCCATTGCGCGCCTGTCACAATTTTATATGCATGAAAGTTGCGGCCAATGTACGCCGTGCCGCGAAGGGGCAGGGTGGCTGTGGCGTATCATGACGCGCATGGTCAAAGGTCAGGCCACAATAGATGAAATTGATATGATCTATGATGTCACCAAAGAGATCGAAGGCCATACAATTTGCGCCCTTGGTGATGCCGCCGCGTGGCCCATTCAGGGGCTGATCAAACATTTCCGCCCGGAAATGGAAGCGCGTATCCTCGAATACCGCAAACACGCGAAAGCGGTCGCCTAATTTTATTTATATGATTGATTGATATTATTGGACTCAAATCAAGAGAGATTTTTTGTTTCAAAAAAACGCTTATGAAAATAAGCTTGCTTTTTGATTTGTGTTTGTGTTTTATAATCCCATGACTTTAAGACAGATATTCATTCCATTGGTATTAAATAGTGTAGTCACGAGTTAAATAATATGAGATTCTATTTGTAACGAAAGGATCTTACATGACACATTCACACCGCAGGCACGATATTTCAGACACAACATGGGCATTATTGGAACCCCA
>Ga0136600_1000118_pt1 | contig 44212 bp, 33 predicted proteins | sample AntRauMFilla2698_FD_104634 | JGI IMG/M metagenome (GOLD analysis project Ga0136600, IMG submission 104634) | Saline lake microbial communities from Rauer Islands, Antarctica - Metagenome Filla 2 #698 | ecosystem: Environmental > Aquatic > Non-marine Saline and Alkaline > Saline | place...
AACTGGTTTAAAAGACGTAGCCAATCATCAAATTCTTACCAAACTAATGAAGAATGGATATCGGCATTAAAACCTCCACCTGACGAAGAAGCAATTCATCAGCTTAGAACTTATTTAGTAAGGGGATTAAAGGCTTCTTTATACAAATATGTTGATCGTGATCTGGATGATTTTGTTGAGGATATCGCCCAGGATTCAGTGATGAAGATTTTGGACAAATATGACACCTTTCGAGGGGATAGTAAATTCACGACATGGGCAATGAAGGTGGCTGTTCGTGAGGGGTACTCTGAGCTTCGGAAGAAACGGTATAATGATATTTCGCTAGAGCAATACAGCCGTTATGATCCTGATGAAAAGGATGCAGTTGAAATAGAACACGAACAGGCCGGGCCCGACCAGCTTACGCACGAATCGATGTTGGTAAAAAAAGTGATGCGTATTATGGAGGAAGAGCTCACCGACAAACAACAAAAAGCTCTTCAATTTTTAATGATTGACCAAATACCGATGACGGTGGTTTCTGAAATGATGGGCAGTAATAGAAACGCGATATATAAATTAGTACACGATGCCCGACTGAAGCTAAAGAACAGGCTGGAAATTGAGGGTATTGATCCAGAAGAAATTCTAAATCAAATGTAAGACAATCTCCATACACCACGTCTTTAAAGTAAGAAATACACAAAAAGAGATGAAATTGAATACCGCCGTTTTAAAAATGTTAATCAGTAAAATTCCTCATACTCATGAGGATGAAATTGGGTGTGATGACTGTTTTGATGAACTCCACAAGTTTGCCGAGATGGAACTCAAAGGGAAGTCTCCCGAAAAAGCAATGCCACTAATTCAGGAACATCTTGACAATTGCGGGGAATGCAGGCAAGAATATCAGGCTTTGCTGGAAGGTATGAAAGAGCTCAAAGAATATTCATGAGTAACAACTGCAAAAAATAGTCCGCCAGAATTCTGTTCTATCTTATAGATGTTATCTATTCCGCTCATCATGTATTACTAAAATAAATAAGGTAATAGAACTCAGCCTTTCTGCATCTATAAAGTGTAATATTTCTTTATAACTACAACCGAAAATATTAAACAATTACACTATGAATTTTACTATTTATAATGCTGAAAATGCACCTGAAGAAGCGAAACCATTTCTAAAAGGAGCCAAGGATAAATTTGGCTTTGTACCCAATCTGCTGGGTGAATTTGCAGAAGCCCCGGCCGTATTAGAAGGCTATCTGAAGCTAGATGAAATTGTGGGTAAAACCAGCTTCACCCCAAAAGAACAGCAACTGGCTATTTTAGCCGTTAGCATTGAAAATGAATGCCACTACTGCTCGGCTATTCATTCTACGATATTGAAAAATCAGCTAAATACGGACGAGAATATTGTAAACGCAGTACGAAACGGCGATCCGTTGCCGGATGCTAAATTAAATGCACTTGTGAAATACGTCCGAGCAACTGTAGGCAATCGTGGTCACGTTTCTGATGCTGACATTCAAGCCTTTCTGGATGCAGGATATACCAAGCAAAACATGTTAGAAGTGAATCTGATCATTGCTCTTAAAACGATCAGTAACTATACAAATCATCTGGCAGATACCCCGCTGGATGAAGCTTTTCAACCAGAGAAAATTGAGTTTGAAACCGCTTAATTTCTCTTGATTGATTAGTCAAACCCGGCTTCTAATGGGAGTCGGGTTTTTTTGTTGTTCTAATTTTCTAAAACCTGAAGAGTAATTTATTATAAAATTTAATCGACCAAACCATACCTCTTCAAGTTTGAGTTTTACTTCATCAGCAGCATTTTATTCGAAATGATCGTCCCATCAAACTGTAGCTGATAAAAGTAGACACCACTGGAGAAACCGGTTGCATCGAAGGTAACGGAGTGTTGACCCTGACTTCGAACCTCATCTACTAAAACCATAACATTCTGACCAACAACATTAAATACTTTAAGTTGGACCATGCCATTTTTTGGAAGGCTAAATTCTATTTGGGTAGATGGATTAAAAGGGTTGGGATAGTTCTGTTCTAAAGAGACTTCGGTAGGAATTTCAATTTTTTCATTGACTTCATTTGAAACGATCAAAGCGTCAAAATCTGGGGTCAAGTATTTTGAGTGAATGACATTGGAAGGATTAGGTCCGGTCCAGCGAAGATACATTCCTGCAGGGCCTGTTGAATGGACATACTCGACTCTTATTTTTCGTTTCTCTCCGGAAACCATAGCAACTTGTTGGGTGGGTGTGACCTCTTCGCCTTCAATAAAAACCTTTGCACTACCATTCGTAGCACCTGTTGAAAAACGATAGTTGCCTGTAGTCGGGCTTGCTACTTCACCTTCCCAACGAACGCTAAAGTTGTCGGAAGGTATTCCGTCAACCGGGCTTCCACTTTGCCAATTCCATGCAACCATAGGCTCTTTGCGAACGACTTTTTCACCCGTGAAATCATCATTTGAAAAGTATGAGGCTGCCAAACCTTCAAGAGAATCTGAATTTTCCTTTGCAACACCTTGCCCATGAAATTCAAACCAGTTGAAATTTCCAATTCCTTCCGGGTTTAATACATTTTTGAAAACAACATATACGTCGTGTGTACCGCCCGGATTATCTAAGTCGGTGGTGAAATAATCGTAGGTCTGCCATCCGCCGGTAAGTGCAGTTTGCAGGCTTGCGATAAGTGGACCGTCTATTTCATCAATTCTTACCTCAACACGAGCCGGATTTTGTTGGGTTGCATATCGTACGGTTATGAATTCTATGTTCTCGAAGTTCATAGGTCCAAATTTCAGAGCAGAACCGTTATTAACAAAGCCTACATTTTGCCCGCCACCAAGGAAATCACCGGTATCTTCCAGTTGAATATCGGTTGACTCGAGTGCATGTTCTGCCTGCTTTAGTTTGGGTTGAAGAATGGTTAGCGCGCTTCCGGTAAGGGGAGCGTTAGCACCACCGCCATTATCTTCGAAAGTGGCATTAAAAACATAAAAGACGTTATCAGGTCCATCGCCATGGCTTACGGTTTTGAATGTTCCCTCACAGCCATTGCTTGGGCCTGCACCATGGGAATGATCGTCATGCCCGATAGAGGGTTCTGTTTCAATGGCTGAGCATTCTATGCCATCCCCAATAGTTCCCTGTTCAGCATCAGTTACCGAAACTTTGTATTCAATTTCATCACCTTCAATATAAAAGCCGCCGTTAACGGGATAGTCGATGGTAACTTCAGGAGCCGTATTTCCCGCCACAATCTGAATTTGATCAACAGAGGTTTCTCCATCAGGATCGGTAACAGTGAGCTTGACCAAATACGAACCGGCTTCTGTAAATGTATAGGTTGTTGATTCGGAGTCAGCATCTTCAACGTCATCTCCATTAAAGTCCCAGGAATACTGTAAAAAATCAGCATCAGGATCGCGAGAAAGGGCTGCCGAAAAATCTACGGTAAGCGGAGTTGCACCCGTAGTTTTTGAGGCTTGCAGAACTGCTTGGGGAGGACGATTTCCTAAATTTTCAACATATTCGATTTTAATGACTCGGGCATCTGCATTACCACCACCAAATCCGGTTCCCCATTCAATCACATACATGGCACCATCAGGTCCAAATTGCATGTCGATGGGGCGGTTTAAGGTTAGGCTATCGAAAAAGGGGTTTATCTGAAGAAGTTCTCCATCTTTATCGAAGCGGACTTCTTTGATCCAGTTTCGAGTCCATTCCATGATAAAAAGGGTGCTGTCATAGTACTGCGGGAAGCTGCCTGTTTCATCATTTGCCGGATTAAATTCAAAGAAACCTCCGGCTATCGCTGTTCTATTTCCCTCTTCAAATTCAGGTCGGTCTGGGGTGAATCCATACGTGTAGTAAAGCCAAGCTGGCTGGGCAGCAGGCAGGTCTGTTGCTCCTGTATTATTTACTGATTCGTTAACAGGGGAATCACAATTAAAAGTACCTGATGAAGTTTGAGTGGCATAATTATAATCGCTGTAAGGGATATTATCAGCAATACAATAAGGCCAGCCAAAATTTCCGGCAGTAGTCGTACGGTTAAACTCATCATACCCTACCGGACCCCGATTCGGGTTATCTTCTCTGGAATCAGGCCCAACTTCACCCCACACTAATTCGCCAGTATTTTGGCTAATAGCCATTCTGTAGGGATTCCGGGTTCCCATTATAAAAATTTCTTCTTTGCCATCGTCAGTAGACGTGAATAAATTTCCGTCAGGGATTGTATATGTCCCATCATCTTCAGGATGGATGCGGATGATTTTTCCTCTTAAATCCTGAGTATTTGCTGAAGTCCGTTGGGCATCCCAGGGTTCTCGACCTGAACGTTCGTCAATAGGAGCCCAGCCATCCGCAAAAGGATTTGAATTATCACCGGTAGCAATAAAGAGATTCCCATCGGCATCAAATTCCATATCACCGCCCGAATGGCAACATTCATCCCGTTGGGTGGGAATTCGAAGTAATATTTCTTCAGACTCCGCAACGATCTCATTATCAACAAATTCAAACCTTGAAATTCTCTGCTCCGTCGCTGATGTAGGAGAATAGAAGAAATAAATCCACGAATTAGTCTCGAAATCAGGATCCAATACCACTCCGATCAATCCATCTTCAAAGCCGTCGAAGACATCAATATTACCGGCTGATTGAATGACGCCCGTAGCTTCATTTATTAGTTTTATTGCTCCGCCGCGTTCAATATATAGTACATCGAGATTTGGCAGTACTGCCAGGGAAATGGGGTTGACCGGGTTATTATCGATAACAGTCATCTGAAACTTTTCGTCAACCGTTCCTTCATATTGACCTTGCTCATTGCCACTGGCATACCTAATTCCACCCAGAATATGGTTTAAGAAATCCGGTTCCGAGAAACTGGCGATCGTATGTCCACCGCCGGTATACCAAGACCGACCACCATCATGTTGATGCAGCCAGGCAATAGGGTGATCATATCCCATGTTACCGCCAGTGTAGGTGTCCTCATCGAGCGTCATCAATACGTGAACTTCACCCCGGGGATTATTCTGGTAATTATACCATTCATCGGTTCTAACCCAATAATCAGGTAAAAAAGAGGTGGAAGGGTGTACCTTATCCGCAACTTCGATGGTGGCGGTAGGTGTTCCCGGAGGGTGACTGTCAAAATAAGCTCCAACGAGTTCACCGTACCAAGGCCAATCATATTCTGTATCAGAAGCGGCGTGAATTCCTACATAGCCGCCACCGCCTTGGATGTACTGCTCAAAGGCTGTTTGCTGATCTGCATTCAGAACATCACCAGTTGTACTGAGAAATATGACTGCATCGTATGTAACCAGATTCTCTGTGTTGAAATCCGAGGCATCTTCAGTAGCATCTACGCTGAAGTTGTTATCGGTCCCCAGCTGCTGAATAGCGGAAATACCTGATTCAATAGAGGCGTGACGAAAGCCTTCGGTTTTAGAAAAAACAAGAACGCTATAGTCTTGAGCCTGCACTATAAATTGAAATGAAAATACGAGCAGAAAAAGGAATAAAAATTTCTTCACAGGTTGATTGTTTGTTCATGGCGAGCTGAAACATAACGAAAGCAGTGTTAACGGGGTAATTATTTAATTTTCGGACTGGAGAGAATTAGATTGAAAGTCTGGGAATGAAATCTAATCGTATCAAAAAAATCCAAAATGGGTAGTTTAGAGAAGTGTTTACTTCTAATACTATTAAAGTCATTATTAAATAATCCGTTATAGGTACAGAACATAATTCTGATGTCCATAATCTGAGTTAATCTTATTAAGAGATCTTTAATGTGCATAATTGCAGTTAAATGGTACTTTGACATTTGAAGATTCTTAGTACATTCACTTCGATTAAAATATTTTAGGTTTTTGGACATTGGGAATAGCGGTAATATCAAACTTTGACTTATGCAGAAGATACTCTGAAGGAAGAGTTCTGTATATATTTTTCCTAAGCTTATTGCTTTTCCAAAGCCCCGGATATTCCCAATCTTTTAATACAGAAAACTATGTTATCAAGAATTTCGGCCTGGAAGAAGGGCTTCCCCAAAGCTCGGTAAATGATATTATACAAACCAAGGATGGCTATATTTGGCTGGCTACTTATGGCGGCCTTGTACGTTTTGATGGAAATACATTCACTACCTTTGATCGCTCTAATACTAAAGGTCTATCGTACGACAGAATCTTAAAAATATATGAGGGAACGGAGAATGACATTTGGGTATTTCCGGAAAATTCGAGCAATATTTTTTTTAGGTTTAGAGATGGGAGTGCTGATCAATTTAAATTTGATGATGAGGTACAGGGGGCAATAGAATTATATACCGATAATAACGAAACACTGTGGCTTACCGGGTTTAGCAGTATATATAGGTTTACGGATAATGAGTTTGTCAAAGCATCAATAAAAGACGATTCAGAAAGTATTAAGAAGGCACTGGGGGATACGAATGGTGTCTGGCTTGTAGACAATAAAAAGCTATTTAAGACAACTGGAAATACGGCTGTTGTAGTAAAAGAATTAAATAGAAATGGAATAATTGGATATATAAGGGTAACGGAGTTTCCGCAAGGTTCGGGCCGTTTATTTGTAGGTACCAATGGCGATGGAATTTTGAAAATTGAGAAGGGAGAAGAATCTTTCTTTAATACATCAAACGGTCTGCCTATAAATCAGTTTTTGTCTTTTAAACAGGAGGAAAAAAACCTGTTTGCAAATTTATACGGGAAAATTGCCTTTTGGAACGGTGTTAAATTTGAAAACCTTAGTCTCTTAGATGATATTAGGGATTATACACTTAATACTATTATTGAAGATTTCGAAGGCAACTTATGGATAAGTACCTCGGGTAATGGCTTGTTCAAGCTTCGTTCATCCATAATTTCAATGATAGATGGGGAGCAAGGTTTGGAGAATGAGATCATGCTCTCATTAACGGAGCTTCAGGATGGGACGGCATTACTGTCATCAAATTGTGGAGGAATCTTTGAGTGGAAAAATGGGAAAGCAACTCTCTCAACGATTCAGGAATACTTTTTTAGCGGATGTAATTGGTCTGTTTTTCAAGATTCACAAGAAAATATTTGGGTGGGTGCCAATGAGCTTTACGTGACAAAATCCTTGGATGAACCGGGAATAGTTTTAGGATCCAAAGATGGATATACGGGATCCTTTACTTTTGCAATTACTGAGAGTAAGAATAAGAATATTTTGGTAGGCGCCGCGAGGGGATTTTATGTCTATGACGGAGAAAATTTTGATCATTACACTACTGCCGAGGGACTATACAATAATAATGTAATATCGATTTTTGAGGATGATAAAGGGGTAATATGGTTGGGGACTAAGAATGGGTTAAATAAATTTGAAGACGGTACAGTTAGTAAAGTGGAATTAATGAGCCATTCATCAGATTCGGAGGTTATCGAACAGCCCAGTATTAGAGCGATTCATAGTGATGAGCAAGGTGCATTATGGTTTGGTTCCTATGGGAATGGTCTTTTTCGTTTAAAAGATGGAGAGATAACGAATTTTACATCTTCCTCCGGGTTATTTGACAATATTATTTCACACATCGTTGAGGATGAACGAGGTAATTTTTGGATGGGCAGTAATCGTGGAATTTCAAGAGTAAGTAAAGATGAGCTAAACAAATTTGCTGACGGTGAAATTGAACAGATCAGTACTACTTCTTACGGTTCTGTTGACGGAATGAATTCGGCGGAGACTAATGGTGGTTTCCAACCCAGTACTTTTAAAGATTCGTTGGGAAATATCTATTTTCCAACAGTGGAAGGTGTAGCTGTGGTATCAACCAGAGATGTAGAAAATACTAGATTCCCTCCGCCTGTAATTATTGAGAATCTTAAAACGAATGAAGGGTCTATTTCTTTATCAGATTCGATAAGCCTTTCCTATGATACGCCCTATCTGGAGATCAATTATACGGCTATTAATTTTACAGACCCCAAAAAGGTAAAGTTCAGGTACCGACTCAAAGGATTGGATGAAGCGTGGATAGATGTAGATAATAGAAGAACGGCCATGTATTCAAAAATTCCGCCGGGGGAGTATATATTTCAGGTCACAGCTAGCAACGATGCGGTAAATTGGAACACTGAAAATGCTTCTTTCCATCTTGCCATAGCTCCTCCATTTTGGCAAACCAATTGGTTTTATGCGATGGCAGTTCTGTCTTTTCTTTTTAGCGGAGGTTTAATCGTCAATCAAAGATTAGCAAGGCTTAAAAAAGAAAATGAACAGCAAAAGCAATTCACAGAAAAATTGATTCAATCTCAGGAAAATGAAAGGAAAAGAATAGCCTCTGAGTTGCATGACGGACTTGGCCAACAAATATTAGTGATTAAGAATAGAGCTGATTTAGCTAAGCAAAAGATGGGTAATGTGGAAGAAATGAATCTTCAACTAGATGAGATTATGCAAAGCGCTGTAAGTTCTATTAGCGATGTAAGGAATATTTCCTATGCATTGCGCCCGGTTCACCTCGAAAAATTTGGGCTTACAGAAGCCCTGATAAATCTATGTGATCAGCTTGAGCATGCTTCTGCAATTGACTGGAGCTATCATATTGATGATATCGACCAGATCATACCAAAAGAAAAAGAAATTAACTTCTATAGGATCATCCAGGAAGGGGTGAATAATATTCTTAAACATTCCAACGCTGAAGAAGCTTCGGTTATGATTAAGAGAGAACAAACAAGTTTAGTCGCGAAAATTTGGGATGATGGTAAAGGATTTGAAATAAGTATAGCTGATAAGTCCAATGGATTAGGGTTTTTAGGAATGAAAGAGCGGGTACAAACATTTGGTGGAACTCTTCTGATAGATTCTAAACCTGAAAAGGGGACAAGTTTAACCATAATGATACCCATCATAGATAATGAGTAAACAAATAAAGCTACTATTAGCTGATGACCATACATTAATTAGAAGTGGACTCAGGCAGACTATAGATAAGAATGGAAAGTTTGATGTCTATGAGGTTGATGATGGGGAAAAAGCACTTTCTTTTATTCGTGAACACAAACCGGATATTGCTATTTTAGATATTGAAATGCCGGGAATGACCGGTTTTGAAGTGGCAGAAGCCGTTCATTACGAAAGTTTGAGTGTTGATATTGTTTTCTTAACAATGTTTAAAGATACCTCCATTTTTAACAAGGCAATGGATATCGGTGTTAAGGGGTATGTATTAAAAGAGAACACCGTTGATGAAATTGTACAATGTGTAAATATGGTATCGAGAGGGAAGTCGTATATAAGTCCGGCTATTTCTGATCTTATTATGCGCCGTAACAATAAGCTGATGAATAAAGCATCAGATAGCAAGGGATTGGACCAGCTAACGTCTACCGAGACTAAAGTGATGAAGCTTTTAACCGAGATGAAAACGAATCAGGAGATGGCTGATAAGCTAGGTGTCAGTATTAAGACTATTCAAAATCACCGGAATAATATCTGTAATAAATTAGAAATTAGCGGCGCCCATGCTCTTCTTAAATTTGCCGTAGAAAATGCAGATCGTATTTAGCTAAACCCGCTTATCAGTATAGTAAACCGATCTGAGTACTAGTACCTATGGGTTTGAGTAGGTATCCCCATTGAAATATAAGCTCTCAAAAGTGACATTTAATCGGCTTTAATGGGGATGGTTTGCCCTTCTCTAATGAATATAGAATCAACCGATGAAATTAATGATCGTGGATGATCATGCGGATATGCGCAGGGTATTAAAACATATTGTTTCTCAATCTGAAACTGAGATTGAAGAATTTATAGAGTGCGCGCATGGTGAAGAAGCTTTATCCAATTATAAGACTCATAAACCTGACTGTGTGTTAATGGATATCGAATTAAAAAGTATGAGCGGGTTCCAGGTTGTAGAAGAAATTTACGGGGAAGACCCGGATGCTAAAATAATCATGGTGACCAGTTACGATACACCAACCTTCAGACGGAAAGCAAAGGAATTACACACGGAAGGTTTTGTCTGTAAAGACAACTTAAAAGAATTAAACCAACTACTACTCAACATTTCACACCAATAGGGTATAATTATGAAACAGCTATTACTAACTACTACGTTTTTGGCTTTAATGACGGTAGGGCTTATGGCTCAAACTGTTACGTCAATAAGTCCTTTTTTAAATGCTGATGATGTATCAAGTACATCAAATATTACTATAAACTTTAGTGAGGGGATGGATAATTCAACCATAAACTCGTCTACAGTAATAGTTAGCGGCTCGCAAAGGGGCATATATAGTGGTTCTTTTTCATATGGAACCAATTCGGCAACTTTTGATCCAGCCGATTCATTCTTTGCCGGTGAAATAATTACAGTAGTAGTTACAGAAGGAGTAGAAAATGCCTCTAATACTCCAATCACATCTCCGTATCGCACAATGTTTACAGCGGCGGCTTCAGGTAGTGGTGAGTTTTCTTCAAGTGATGTTTACACTGTAGATGGTTCAAATTTTGCCGACTGGTCAATCACTGCTGATATTAACGAGGATGGATATGTTGATATCATTACTCTTGTTCCTTCACAAAACAAAATGTCAATTTTCACAAATGATGGTGATGGAAGCTTCTCAGGGCCTACTAACTATACGACAGCTAACTCATTTCAGGTTGAAGCAAAAGATGTAAATCAGGATGGAGCGGTTGATCTGGTTACCTCGAATAACAATGCCTTCATGATGTCAGTATTCATGAACAATGGGAGTGGTTCCGGTACTTTTGCTGCTAAAGTCGATTATGCAAATGGTTCCAGTTGGAATGGCAAGGCTCTGACAACCGGTGATATTGATAATGATGGTGATGAGGATGTTTTAATTGATATCATTATTGGCGGATCTGTAGATAGTGTACAGGTATTTACGAACGATGGTGATGGAACATTCACTGTGGCTGATGGCATATCTACGACATCTGGTTTTGAACAATTAAAATTAGTGGATATTGATGATGATCAGGATCTTGATCTTGTCGGAATAAGCCCTGGGCTGGGCCAATTGGTTACGTATGATAACGATGGTACGGGAACATTTTCTCTAAATACAACCCATACAGCTACCTCATCATCTTATCAATTTACCCTAGCTAACTTTGTTTCTTCTTCAGCTACTATCGAAGCAATTACAGCTGACCAAGCAAATGACCAAATAAGATATTTTGGGGATGGTACTATTCATGCATTTGGAGCAACTCCTGTTACAACTTTGATTGGAGACACACCCGTAGCTATCGCATCTGGGGATTTGGATGGTGATGGTCATATAGATGTTGTGGTATCAAACTCTACAGATCAAAACCTATCGATTTTAACAAATGATGGGTCTGCTAACTTTACTGAAAGCAATTATTCAACAACAGGAACGTACGCGAATTATATTTCTCTGACTGATGTAGACAATGATGGTGATTTGGATATCATTATGGCTAATCAGAATGGAACCTTAGCTGTCGTCGATAACTTTGCGGGAACTCAGGTTACTTCCATTACACCAGCAAACGGCTCAACAGAAATTGCATCCAATGCAAACATAACAGTTGAATTTAATGATGCAATGAAGGTGTCCACCCTGAATTCCACAAATGTTACGGTGGTGGGAAATGCAGCAGGTTCCATCTCAGCGACCTACACATACAATTCTGGTGATAGTACGCTAACTATTGATCCTTCTTCTGATTTTATTCTTGGTGATGACATTACAGTTACCGTTACAACAAATGTCACCAATGAAGGAGACCAGGCAATTGCTTTAAGTTCTGCTTCTACCTTTACAGTTGAAGGGGTGAATGTTCAAAGTATCATTCCATCACAAAATGCAGTAGGTATTGCCGCAAATAGTGATATAGATATCACTTTTAATGATACGATGGATGGTGCTACGCTGACTTCTAGTAACATTTTAGTATTTGGATCACTTAGTGGTCAGGTTTCCGGATCAATTTCAACAGGAAGCAACACAGCTACATTTAATCCAACCAGTGATTTTATAGCTGGAGAATTGGTGTCTGTTATTGTTACAACCGGAGTTGAAAACAGCAGTAATGTTGCTTTGGAAGCTCCAAATGTATTCCAGTTTACAGTGGATGGATCTGTCGCTTATGTAGCAACGGAAGACACCGTTAAATCAACAGGAGCTGCTCCAACCGATGTTGCAATTTTGGATGTGAATCTAGATGGTGATTTAGACTTAGTGATAACCAACGGCACTGATAATACGGTCAGCATCTTTCAGAATGATGGAAGCGGTGGGTATACAACTGCAAGCACGCTTTCTACAGGAACATATCCTACCAGTATATCCACAGGTGATTTCGATAACGCTAATGGAATGGATTTTGTAGTTACCAATTACTCGGAAAATGATATCCGGGTATTCACCAATAACGGGAGCGGAACGTTTACAACAGCAGATTACAGTGCAGGTTCAGGAGCTGCTGATGCGGTAGTTGCTGATTTTGACGGTGATGGCTATCTGGATATAGCCATTCATAACAGAAATGCTTCAAATGCTTCTATTCTATTGAATGACGGAGACGGAACATTTACTTCATCAGGTACCGTCTCAGCTACATCAAATATGGACCGTATTTTTGCCGCTGATATCGATGGTGACAAAGACATAGATATTGCAATGGGTGGAGCGGGTACCGTTCTGTTTACTGCAAAGAACAATGGCGATGGAACCTTTGCTACAGCAATCAATACTGGGTTCGCATCATACGATGCAGAATTTGTAGATCTTGATGGTGATGATATTTTAGACCTTGTGGTATCTGATGATGGTTCAAATGAAGTATCTGTTCATTTGAATGATGGTTCAGGAAGCTTCGGTTCTGCAACTAATTATACCGTTGCGGATGCACGAGAAATTAGTATAGTGGACTATAATGGTGATGGTGACATGGATATTGTTGCCGTTAGCTATAATGGATCATTTGCTCAGGTTTTGGAAAACGGCGGAAGCGGCACGTTTACTACAGGCCAGACCTTTGATGTTGGCACAGTTGCAGTACGGCAAAGTGTTGCAGATCTGGATGAAGATGGACAGTTGGATTTTGTGACGGTAAACAGAACGGCTAATACTTTATCCATTAATTATGGAACTGAATTTGTAGAAGTGACTTCAGTATCTCCAAGTGCAAATTCAGTTAGTGTTTCTGCTACTGAAAATATCACAGCTACCTTTAATAGTGATATGAACTCAGACTCACTTAATAGTTCAACGGTACTGGTATATGGTTCAAACTCAGGATTATTACCGGGAGTAGTTACATACGATTCTCCTTCCAAAACCATGACGTTCAATCCTGATAACTCATTTAAAGCAGGTGAGGAAGTTATAGTTACTATCACTACAGGTGCAGAAAACACAAATGGAAGTTCACTTACCAATTCAGAAACGTTCAGTTTTATAGCTGAAGCGTCAGGTGCGGGTTATTTTACCTATGCAGTTGAAAGTAGCGTATTTCCAAATAATGTAGGCACATTATATGGTGCTGATTTAGACGGTGATGGTGATCAGGATATGGTAGGAATTAATTATAATTACTTTTCAGTCCGCTTCAATGATGGTTCCGGCTCCTATGGCTTTGGTACAGCTACTGATTATTACAAACAGAATGCAGGCTCAATTCGACCTGCTGATTTGGATAATGATGGAGATATCGATCTTATGGTCATGAGAGGCAATGATAAGTATCTGGTTTTTATGGAGAACAATGGGAGTGGGGTGTTTACACCCAAAGACAGTATTTCAACTAATGGGGTTGTAACAGGAGGTAGATGGGATATCGGTGATTTCAATCAGGATGGGAATATTGATGTGGCAATATCCGACTACACAGGTTCAGCCTATGCCATCTATATTTATACCAATGATGGCAACATGGATTTCACATCCTACTACCAAAGTGCTGATATTTCAGATAATTCATATTTAGATATCTCAGATCTCAATAATGATGGTCATTTAGATTTTGTGCTAGGAGATCGTTACGAAACATTCGCCGTAATATTAAACAATGGTGATGGAACGTTGGGTTCAGAAACGACCTTCTCAGCACCTTCGGGATCTACTAGTCGTGGAATCGCTGCTGACCTGAATGGAGACGGTTATAAGGATCTTATTTTTTCACACTTTTATGCAACAGATGGAAACTCCTTTTCTATCTATTTAAACGATGGAGATGGAACATTTGGTAGTCCTACAAGTACCTCACTTTCGTTTGATGGTTTTTGGGTTGATGCTGCGGATATGGACGGAGATAATGATCTGGATATAGTTATTGGTAAAAATAACACATTATCGATAGCATATAATGATGGTAGCGGAACTATTGAAGAGAGTATTAATTATTCTATCACTGGTTCGAATTCAGGACCAGCCATTTTTGATTATGATGGCGATAATGATCTGGACATCATAAATCCAGCTTTTTCAAACTTATCCTACCTGTCAAACACAACTCCGGGAACCCCCTCTAGCGCAGTTACTAGCCTATCATTTAGCAATGTTGTGGCCGATCAGTTGACAGCTAGCTGGAGCAATGGCAATGGAACCGGAAGATTGTTGGTGGCAAAGCAAGGAAGTGCGGTAGATGCAACGCCTACTGATGATACCTTCTACACAGCTGACGACTTCGGTGCAGGTAGTGAATTGGGAACAGGAAACTACGTGGTGTATGCAGGTACGGGAAGTTCAGCTACTATCGCAGGCTTAACACCTGATAGCACCTACCACTTTGCATTGTATGAATATAACAAAGGAAGTACCGTAATTAAGTACTTAACATCAGGTCCGGCTACCGGAAGTGTATCAACGCAATTATATCCTTCTTCAGCATCTACGGTATCTATTGATGATGACCAGGGTACGGTTCTTGAACTTTCATGGAGTGGCGGAGATGGTGCCAAGCAATTGGTAGCGATCAGGGAAGCCTCAGCTATTACCTGGGAACCTTCAGACAGTACGACATATTCAGCCAACGCGAGCTTTACTTCAGCTGCTGATCTGGGTGATGGAACGAAGGTGATAAGCAATGATAATACTGGTGCTGTAACAGTAACCGATTTAAGTTTATCAACAACCTATTACATCACTGTGTTTGATTACAATGGTGATGCTGGTTTTGAGACGTACCTAACCAGTTCAACCGGAACAGCAAGTAAAACAACACAAAGCTTCGAGGGTGTAGCTTTTGACTCTACTGCTGGCTATGCCTATCACTTTGATGGGGGGAATATCCTTGATTCTTATGGAGAATTATATACAAATTCGACTGTAATAATCGATGATGCGTTTACCACCGAAATTTGGATAAAGCCTGATACAACAGGAATTCAACAATATTTCTTGTCTTGGTACGAAGAGCAACTGGTTTTAGGGATTAATAGCTCTAACCAGTTATTTGGATTCCATACACAACAAGGAACAGGCGGGAGTCAGGTTACCGTTACCGGTACTACAACCATAACAAAAGGGGAATGGTATCATGTGGCTTTAACCGGGAAAACCGGCGGAAACTTAACACTATATGTAAATGGTGTTGAGGAAGCTTCAAGTGCCATTACTGATGTATCAGGGGATGATGATTACGATGATTATTGGTACCTCGGCTCTGAATATGCTGAAAGTAACTACTTCTATGGAGCAGTTGACGAATTAAGAATCTGGTCAGCAGTCCGAACAGAATCACAGATAAGATCTTTTATGCACCGACCTTATGTAGGCCTTACAACCGATTTAGGAGGTTACTGGCAGTTTAACGAAGGCACTGGCGATGGTGTTGATGGATTGAATTCTTATGATGTAGATTTTTCTGATGAAACTGGGTGGGTGCAGTCATCTGCTCCACTTGGTGGAAGAACGATGAATCTAGTTAGCAGTGTTCAATCAGGGACATTGAATCTTGGTAATGTCACAATAAATCTTACTGAGAATTTTGATAATGCTGTAGATATATATGCATTTGAATCAAGTTCAACAGGCAGCGCATTTGCTAATGAAGCTTTTTATCCTTCGGGCTACACTTCATTATTTGGAGATTCTCGTTTCATTATCAAAGTCTTTGGAGATCCGGGTACATTCTCTGCAAACCTGACACTAGGTTTCGGTTCCGGAACTATTCCTTCCGGATATGATAGTACTCCTGATAGTTTAACCCTATATACCCGTTCCACCAATTCAGAAGGTAGCTGGACTGAAGTAGGTGGTGCTAGTGCGGTTTCATCAACAGCTGGTACCGCAACCTGGAATGGGTTAACATCCTTTAGCCAATTCGCAGCAGTTGATACGGGAAATATAGCTGCACCAACGGTTACTTTTGCCAAAGCTAATTATGCAGACGCGTCACTGGAAGCTAACCAAGATAGAATCGCGTACGATGTTTGGATCACAAGGGGGGATGATCAGGGGTTGTATAATGCCTACTCAGAATCAAGTTTCAGTAGTAGCACTTCTCCTGATGGAACATTGTGGTCGTTTGGTACATCTGCAGATGTTGAATCGTTAACCTTTGAAAATTGGAAAAGTGCGGTAAGTAGTGACCCGCCAAGTTCAGTAGGAAAGGAAATGGTTATGTATCTGCCTGAGCATGATGAATATATTGATATCAAATTTATGTCTTGGACTTCCAATGGTAATGGAGGTGGTTTCTCTTATACCCGTACTGTGGTCGATATTCCATACCCAAGTCCTATTACCTTCGATTCAACAGCCGGATACGCTCTCGAATTCGATGGTACGGACGATTACATGAAATACAGCACATATATCGAAAGCATTGACGAGTATGAAGACATGCCTAGCCCGGTAACATTTGAAATGTGGGTAAACGTTGATTCACTTACCGATGGAAAAATGGTGTTAATGGCCTCATACGGCACCACATTCCAGATTGGTATTGATAGTACCGACCATTTTTATGGTAAATTCAGAAATACAAGTTTAGGAAATCATCGAGCTACAGGTACTACAACTGTAGTGGAAGACCAATGGTATCACCTTGCAATATCAGTTGAAAGCAACGACTTCGTAAAACTGTATGTGAATGGTACCATCGAAGACTCTACAAGTATGACAGATATGAATACGGGTCTTGATGGTTATTATTTCGGTGCATCCAGATACCTCGAGTCCGGTGGATACCATTATCTTGACGGAAAAATGGATGAGGTTCGTATTTGGCAGGAAGCCAGATCCGATTCCGCAATACGTGCCGGTATGTTTTCGAGTAACTTAAATGCTACAAAGCTTGATATCCTGTCTTACTGGCAAATGAATGAGGGTTCAGGCAATACTGTTGATGACAAAGCCAATAATCAGGATCTGGTTCTGGATCAGAATGGTGCGACTTATCAGCCAGCTTGGGTTACATCCAATGTTCCGATTGGTGGAAGTACATCAGAGATCACCAATAATTTCCAATCTGGAAGCGTCACGGTAGGTAATGCTTCTTTAAATATGGCTGATGACTTCGATAACCCGGTAGATATACAGGTTAGTGAAGTAACAAACGAACCAAATCAGTACCCATCCGGGTTTAGTGCAGGAGTGGGGGGTAAGTATTTCGTGATTAATCTATATGGTGATCCGGGTACCTTCAGTACTTCACTTTCACTTGATTATGGTGCAGGAGTCATAACTGCATCCCAAGAGTCGAATCCTTCACTATTGAAGCTGTACAAAAGAAGTTCTACTTCTACCGGAGCTTGGACAGAAGTTGCCAGTGCATCTACTGCCGTGGAATCAACCGGTGTGGTTACCTGGAGCGGAATTACCTCATTCAGTCAGTTTATAGCTGTAGCAGATGAGCCCGTTTATGGGATTAATATTTCAGATGGCTCAGACGTAGTATCTTATAACGATAGTACATTTGAATTTACATCCAATTTCTTTGCCATGGGAAGTTTCGCAGATTCCGAACTTACCATTAATTCAAAGTCTACACTAAGTGGTGATCTGTTCCTGGACCAGAATGACAATGGTGTTTACGATGATGGAACCGATAATCTGTTGACTGCTGGATCAGAATTCAGCTATACTCCAAGTGGAAGTGTTAAACTGCGCTACCGTTCTGCGAATTCAGGTGTCGAGACAGCAACAATCAAATTACAGTTGAATTCTGACGCCGATTCAGTATCACTTGATTTCTTTACAGTCGAAGGTGACCCATCAATAGCTGGAAATACTGGTGAAAGTGGTTGGTATTTATTGTCTAACCCTATGGATTCAACAGTAGGTATGCTATTGTCTACTATTTGGACGCAAGGTGCTGTAAACTCAAACGCACCTTCAGGTGATGCAACACTCTATCGCTTTATTCAGGATAGTGCTCAATATGTAGCAATAACCACAGATCTGGACACCACAATACTTTCAGCTGGTGAAGGACTCTTGGCTTATATCTTCGAAGATGATGATCTGGGTGATGGACAAAGTGATATTGACGGAGGATGGCCAAAAACATTAACCAACTATGGTATTCCATTTGGTCAAAGTTCTGATATAACCATCAAAAATGTTGACTATGATGGTGTGTCCGGAACAACCGGTAGTGAAGGTTTTGCACTATTGGGGAACCCATTTGGCTGGACATTGTCTGCTGATTCCGTGATTGCAACACTTAAACGGGAAGATGCATTAGCGAACAGCTATGTCTACCGTTGGGATCCGGTTAATAAGACCTACAAAATCATTTCCAGTGGATCAATTGAGGCTTATGAATCTGTATTTGTAAGGGTTATTGGTTCAGGAATAACTGCAGACTTAAACTTCGACTATAATGATGCCATAGTTGGGCCTTCCAAGAAAGCACAGGAAGAAAATCTGGAGTTTAATCTAACACATGCCGAATCTGGTCTTGTTACAACTTCTTCTGTTCGTTTTGATGAGAAAGGTGATACTGGAATTGATCCTTATGACGGTTATTACCTAGGGTCTTATGCTAGTAAATTCGCAAATCTCTTTTCACTTATTAACGATCAGGCACTTACCATAAATAACCTGCCTAAAGGTTTAGGTGAAGTTGTTGAGATACCGCTTTATTTGGATGCAACCATTTCCGGTGAATTCCAACTGAATTGGGATAGTAATCAGATCCCTGAAGGGTGGACATTTGAATTGGAGGAAGTGACATCGGGTGCTGTTGTTAATCTATCAGAACAAGAAAGCTTGTCTTTTAACGCTGGTACTCAGAGGAAACAGATAGCTGCCTCAATTCCTGCCCCACTATATACATTTGAGAAAATTAGTGGGAGATCTAAAACGGCTGTATCTCCAAAACCTGTATTTATACTGAAAGTGATTTCAAACACTGCAGTTTCAAACGAAAACGATCTGGGAATACCAATGGAAGTCGAGTTGTATCAAAATTACCCGAACCCATTCAACCCAACTTCTGTGATTCGCTACGGTGTTCCTGATGCTAGTAAGGTCAGACTGGAAGTCTTTGACATTCTTGGCCGAAACGTTATGACACTGGTAAATAACGAAGCTAAGTCACCGGGTCGCTATAATGTTCAGTTTGATGCCAGAAGTCTTGCATCGGGACTGTATATATACCGACTGGTCGTAGGAGATAAAGTAATGACTAAGAAAATGACTCTAATCAAATAATTGATTTTAAAAGTCATCAATATGAAAACTCAAACTCGAACCTGCTATTTCTGTGATACAAAGGAAGGAGATATCCGTCCGGTTGGTGGGTTCGAAGTTGAACTAAAACCCGTTAAGGTAGAAGGCAGTAACGTGTTTGCTTGCCAAAGTTGTCACCGAAAAATTGTACGAATTGTGGAATCAGAAAATATTAAAACAGGACTTATTATGGACATAAAAAAACTATTAATGCGGATATTACCATTACTCATAATTTCATTCGTATTTGTAACACTTGCACATGCACAAGGAGGCCCTCCCGGTTTGCCAGGATTCCCGGACTCACCGGACGCAGCTCCTATTGATGGAGGCCTAAGCTTACTGGCTGCTGCTGGTGGAGCATATGCTTGGAAAAAACTAAGAGATAAGAAAGAGCATTAGAGTCCATATCAATGATGGATATACTAACGCTTGTTAGCTAATAAAGAGCAGTAGAACTAGAGTAATACTCCTGTTTCAAAATATGATTTGGTTTAAGAGTAAGGAACATTCGTGAAAGCGGATGTTCCTTTTTTATTTCAACCCAAATGGCTTTAATAAAAACAAACTAATCTGAAAGAAATAAGTGAATAGCATAAGTGCGTCCTTACGAGTACCCAGATTTTACGATAGAATAGGAGCACAAGTCGCATTCATTCCACTTCAAAAGCCTCTTTTATCCAGGATGTTAGGTCAGATGGCTCAAGAAACGATCGTTTTCTTAAAGCTTTTCTATATAAAACTGTGATCAGAGTTTTATTCTTTTTATATTTAAGACAATTAACTCTTAAATAAGATTTATGCTGTTATCCAAGTCTTGCGTGTATGGTCTCAGAGCCAGTTTATACCTTGCCTCAAGGAGGGAGGGGGACTATACTTCTATACGCGAGATGAGCGATGAACTCGAAATCTCTTTTCATTTCCTAACCAAAATCCTCCAGCAGCTTACTGCTGATTCCCTGATGGAGTCCTACAAAGGTCCTAATGGTGGAATTCGTCTTTCAGCTAAAGGAGAACGAGCGAAACTGCTTGATGTAGTGATTGCTATTGATGGCCCCGGCCTTTTTACGCAATGCGCACTTGGATTGCCGGGCTGTGGTTCAGCAACGCCTTGTCCGCTCCACGATAGCTGGGTAACGGTGAGAGAATCAATCAAAGAAATGCTGGAACGAACCAATTTGAAGGAATTAGCCAGAGAGGGTAAAGCCAACAAGTTTCGCATCACAGCTGAAGGTTCTTTCTCCTGGCAGTAAAAAAAATTTGAACTAATAAAAGATAAAATACTCTTAAATATGCTTAATATAGAAACAGTATCCCAAAAAACAGTAGGGCAGATTGTTGCCGAAGATTACAGAGCTGCACAAATATTTAGGTCACATGGCCTCGATTTTTGCTGCGGTGGAAAAGTATCCTTGGAATCTGCCTGTGCTAAAAAAGGTCTCGACGTAACTACCATCGAAAAAGACTTGAATGCTCTCGATTTTGATGCAGGCTCAAATCATAACTACAATGATTGGTCGCTGGATTTCCTCGTAGATTATATTGTAAACAACCATCATAGCTTTGTGCGGAAAATGTTGCCGGAAATTAGTTTCTACGCTGAAAAAGTAGCTCGTGTTCACGGGGAAAGGGACCCCGAACTACTCGATGTTCTACAAAGTGTCAATTTACTGAGAAGTGAAATGCTCGGACATCTTCAGAAGGAAGAGGAAGAGTTATTCCCACAAATAAAAGAATTGGTTAAAGATCAGAAAAAAGGATCGGTAAAGGCAGCTATTGTTGAGGCTCTTGAAGATGAGCATGATAAAGCCGGTGGATTGATGGCCAAGATAGAAGAACTAACCAGAGGATTTTCTCCACCCGAACATGCCTGTGCTTCCTATCGGGTTTTATTTCAAAATCTGGAAGGATTTCAGCAGGATTTGCATAAACATGTGCATCTGGAAAATAACATTCTCTTTCCAAAAGCTTTAGAACTGGAACAGCGTCTGAATTAAAAATTAAGGGGTGATGATAAAGTCACCCTTTTCTTCATTTGCTCTTCACAAAAGCTGCGTATTGTAGCTTGGGGTTGGTCGTTCATCCCTATGCTAACAAGCACTTAATTAAATCCTATGAAAAATTCCCTACACACCTTCTCCATTCCTGTAATGGGAACGGGGCACTCTATCGACTCACCTATACGCGTGGCGCCTTATGGCATAAATTCAGTCATCTCAATTGTTGATGATTTATTGATCGAGAGAGTCCGTAAACACTACGCAAACCTGTTTGAACTTCCATACGAGAATATCCCGCGGAATGCGGAAGATGGGAGAGCAAAAAGGATCACAGCATATCTTGACTTGGTTCAGGAAATCGTAAATCAGAAATTTGAAGCGATCAAAAGTCAGCCTTTTTTCGAGAATAATGAGAAGTCGAAGTATTTTGAAATGCTACCTAACGCATCTGATATTAAGAAAAAATATCAGGATTTATTGAAGATGAGTCCGGGGCAGGAGCGGAAAGAACTGGCTTCAGAACTCAACAACAAAATGAAGCCGGGTTCTATCGACGTAAACATCATGTCGAAAGTGGATGGGTTTAGTTTCCCTAACAGTGGCCAGCCCATGACGGCCGAATATAGTGATGGAAGCGCGGCTCTTCGTGGTTTTGCGAACAGCGTGGTATCCTCCAGTTTAATATTATCTGCGGGCTTTAATCCAAGGTTATATAACTACCTCGCAGAGTTTGGTGATTTTTACCGGGATGTGAAAGGCCAAATCAAAAAGAACATTATTCTAAAAGTAAGTGACTTCCGGTCGGCACTAATTCAGGGTAAATATCTTGCCAAGAAGGGATTGGAAATTTTTGAATATCGAATTGAATCAGGACTAAACTGTGGTGGCCACGCCTTTGCCTCCGACGGTTATCTGCTGCCATCACTTCTGAAAGAGTTTCAGGAAAAAAAGGAAATGCTGAGTGTTTCTATTCAGCCGCTAATTGAAAAGTTTTATGAGGAACAGCGAGAAGGTAGATTTAGTAAAGATTGGGCACCCCGTCAGCCTCGTATAACCGTTCAGGGAGGTATTGGTACCAGCGGTGAAGCGCAGCGTTTACTCGAAGATTTTGACATGGATGCTACGGGATGGGGAAGTCCTTTCCTCATGGTTCCGGAAGCTACTACGGTAGATGATCAAACCATGAAAATTCTTCAGGAAGCAAAAGAAGAAGATCTTTACTTATCAGGTGTTTCACCGCTTGGTGTACCATTTAACAATGTTCGGGAAACCGGATCTGCTAAATGGCATCAAGAGCGAATTGAAAAAGGGAAGCCCGGCTCACAGTGTCCAAAAGGATTTTTGGAGTCAAATACCGAATTTACTGAGAATCCTATTTGTACGGCGTCAACCCAATATCAACTGCTGAAGATTGAGCAGATTAATCATAGCGGGTTCTCTGAGGAAAAGAAATCCAAGCAACGGGAAAAGGTATTAGAAAAGGCCTGCTTGTGTAGTCATTTAGGAAGCGGGGCGTTAATCACCTTGGGTATATTGAAACCGAGTCGTGCACCACAAGCTATTTGTCCCGGACCAAATATTGCCTGGTTCAACAGGCAGTATAGTCTTCAGGAAATGGCAGATCATATTTATGGCAAGAGTGCATCATTAGTACCTGAAGAACGGCCCCATATGTTCGCGAAAGAGTTAGTGATGTATGTGGATTATTTTGAGGATTTAGTCAACCAGAGTGAAAACCCTCAGGACGATTTTAAAAAGCTTCGACGCTTTAAGAAGAACCTTGAAGACGGAATGGAATATTGCCTCGAGATTGCCGGAGAAAAGGCCTACGAGTCTGAAAATCTAGCTTCAATCCCGAGTACGGTAAAAGAACAAAGCAAGCGTTTGACAAGCATTTTTAATGCTTTAGAGGCGTCAGTTATGGCTTTGACTTAATTCCAAGAGGCGAATTTATGCCATTAATAACCCGAATATTTCTTAAAACCGGATTATTATATTTTATAGGAGCTCTGTTCGTTGGGGTTGCTCTTCAGGTTGATTTCCTGGGCATTCCTAACCTTATACCTTTATTCTGGCACATGCTGATGCTGGGCTGGATTACCCAGATTATTTTCGGGGTTTCTTTGTGGATGTTCCCCGGCCGCATTAAAGAGGAAAGTTTCCAAAACCAAAAGTGGAGCTGGCTTACTTATATACTTTTGAATAGTGGATTGATCTTGAGGCTTATCTCTGAACCCATGATCATACAGTCCGTCAACTATCTGTGGAAAGTGCTGCTAACCGTCTCTGCTATTCTACAGTTTGTGGCTGTCATCTGCTATGTTATTGAAATATGGCCTCGAGTACTCTCGATAAAACAACGCCGAAAGAAGAAGAGGGCCAATAGCTGACATGACACTTCCCTCTCGATTACTGATAAAGGCATCACTCGTTTATTTATTGGTAGGAGCCTTTTTGGGGATGATTCTACTCATCAATAAAGCGCTAAATTTTGAACCTGTTATCTGGATCTTCCTTCCGGTTCATATAGAATTCATGATTTTTGGCTGGATCATACAGTTTACCTTAGGCGTGGCACATTGGATGCTCCCTCGGTTTTTAGTAGGGGAGCCAAGAGGCCAAACTTTTTTAGCTTACCTCATGGTTTTTGTACTCAACCTGGGAATTTGGCTGTTCATTTTAGCTGAACTGAGGGATGTAAGCAACACACTACGCCTGATAGCCCGAAGTCTGGAGTTAGTGGGCGTACTGTTATTTGCCAGTCTTCACTGGAAAAGAGTCGTTACCTATAATAGAAGGAAAACAACTAAAGCCTAAAGCTTATCGATAGCTTTTTTGAGCATGCTCTGAACGTCCATAGCTACATCGCCCAGGTCATCATTTTGAATGGCCTGCATAGATGCTACCGGATCAACAGCAGAAACTTCTACATCTCCGTTTTCATGTTCTTGAACAATTACATTGCAGGGCAGCATCAATCCAATATGGCCTTCGGCTTGTAAAGCTTTATAAGCGTTAGGGGGATTACAGGCACCTAAAATGCGGTATTTTCGGAAATCAACATCCAGCTTCTTCTTTAATGTTTCTTTGATGTCGATTTCTGTTAATACGCCAAAGCCTTCTTCTTTAAGGACAGCTGTTGTCTTTTCGATGGCTTCTTCAAAACTGAGATCAAGTGTTTTACTAAAATAGTATGACATAAAGCTTCTTTTTATAAATTGAAATTCTTGAAATGAAAGTAATTAAAGCTTGTGAGTGTAAGAAGAATACATCCACACAAGTTTCTCTTGCTCACTAATATAATCACTCATCATAGCGTTAGTCCCCTCATCATCCATTTCATCTGAAAGATTAAGAATCTCTCGCTGCAGTGATATCAACGCTTTAAATGCATTTAGAATTTCATCTACTGCCTTTTCTCCATTATAGACTTTACCGCTTTCTTTGATCACTGATTTTGGAATATATTCAGAGTATCGATGCTCTGGAGTAAAACCAAGGGTCAGTATTCTTTCTGCAACATCATCGATTTTTATGAAGAGGTCATTATACAATTCTTCAAATTTGATGTGCAGCTCAAAGAAGCTTTTTCCTTTTATATTCCAATGATATCCTCGTGTGTTTTGATAAAAAACAGTGTAGCTGGCTAATAATACACTCAGTTTTTCAGATAGTTTTTCAGATTTTTTTTTATCAAGACCAATATTGTTAAGGTTACTCATAATCTTCTCTCCGTTAATTTAATGCCGCTATAGCAATGGTAGGTTCCAGTTCTACTTTTGTTTTAATAGATCTAGTAATTAAACACGCTTCCTCAGCTTTTTGCAAAATTCTTAAAGCCTTATCCTTTTGGGTTTCGTTAGAGATAATAAGCTTCGGGCGTAAGATGATTTCAGACATAGCAAACTTTCCATCAACCCGGCTCATAACTCCACTTGCCTTAACAGTAAGTTCCTCATATTCCAGTTTTGAATATTCTGCAATAGCTGTAAAAGTTGTCATAAAGCAACTGCTTACTGAAGAAACAAAAAGGTGTTCGGGTGACCAAATTCCTTCCACGCCTCCGGGAAATTCAGGTGGTGTAGCTACTTCAATTTCTTCATCCAATACTTCAGAACGGAGAATGCCAATTCGTCCTTCTTTCCACTCTAAATCTACCTCATATAGATGTTTATCGGTGATCATAGCTGCTCCAGTTTTTGTTCAATAATTTGTTGTAATTGTGGCATTTGTACTACACCAGCTTGTTGCCACAGCACTTGTCCTTCATGGAAAAGGATGAGGTTAGGGATGCCCCGAACCTGGTATCGAATAGCTACATCAGGATTTCGCTCCGTATCAATTTTGATAATATTTATGGAATCGCCCATCTCCGATTTCAGCTTTTTTAAAATGGGTGGCATCATCTTGCAGGGTGCACACCAGTCGGCATAGAAATCCACCAGTACCGGCGTGTCGCCTTTGATGAGTTCAGAGAATGACTTTTTATTCGTTTCGGTATTTTTCATGGGCTTATTTAACCTCCGTAAATTCCGGTTCGGATTGTTGATTACTGGGCGAATCAGTAGCATGGCTAGGTAATCCACAGGATCGGGATACCATACAGCCTTTGTTGGTTAGAGCCTGAAAGAAGAAAAAACCGCTAAATAGTGCAGTTATGAGCTCTTGGTCGATAATGGCCAGAGTGGCAAAGAAAATAGCAATACACAGAGCCACCCATCTCATGGTATGCCAGTTGGTAAAGACCATTTGTTTAATCATAAGGGTAATAAATACGATTCATTTATGAAGAATGTATTAATTCATATCGAGTGATTACCAGATGTAGTAACAAGTAGGGGAAAGTGCTTTTTTGGAACGTAAAGCGTACAGATTGCATCACGTTTCGCCCCACTTCCGGCACACTGCCTTTGGGGTGTCCAGTAGATTATTTGCGGTTAGAATAGCAGAGAAATTTATAACGTGAAGACTAAATTAACCTGCTTTTATGGTTTTAGCTTTATTTGTTATAAGGCCGTTTAAGAATCTCACCAAAATCTCCGAATTAGTTTCTCCTTAGGTGGTTATGAATAACGAAAACAATGCTTCCAGAAGCCCATTTAGCTATTGAGACTAAATCTAATTTACTGGGAGAGGTATATCTTATCGGGAAAATTCATAATCTCTTCATATAAAAAAGACATTATTGTCTTAATTAATAAAAGACATTTTTGTCTTAATAACGAAACTTGGTAAATCAATATGAAGTTGTCCAGAATTATGATCGTAGTAAGCTTGTCGTTTGCTTTCTCGCTTAATGGTTGCGGAGAAAAAAGCGATAGCGGAAATCAGAAAGCACAAAATGAAAATAGTCTTTCAGCTTTCGAACAAGAACATGGTATTGGTCCGGTAACTGAGACCATTTCTTTGGGGGAAACAGTCGATATGGAACTGGCCCAAAAGGGAAAAGAAATTTTAGAGCTTAAGTGCTCGGCCTGCCACAAGGTGAATGAAAGGTATATAGGACCGGCATTAGGAGATGTGCTCGACCGCCGATCACCAACTTATGTAATGAATATGATCTTGAATCCAGGTGGAATGACAAAAAATCATCCGGAAGCAAAAAAATTACTGCAAGAATATATGAGTCCTATGCCAAATCAGGGACTCTCACAAGAAGAAGCGAGAGCAATTGTTGAATTTATTGCCTCAGACCTTGAATAAGTAATCACAATAACCAACCTACCAATCAAAAGACAGGAATACTATGGAAAAACGAATGCAAAGTCATCGGCTTTTGGTGCTACCTGCTGTTGTGCTTTTAAGCGTAATGCTTTTCGGGTGCAATGGTAACGGAAACTTTAGCTCCAACACCGATGCCGCACAAAAAGTATATGTAGCTCCGGGTGAGCTTGATGAATTCTACGGATTTATGTCCGGCGGATATAACGGGCAGCTTGGAGTATATGGAATACCTTCGGGACGACATATATTTACCGTACCAGTATTTTCACAAGCTCCGGTAAATGGATATGGATATAGCGAAGAGACCAAAGCTATGCTAAACACAACTCACGGTTTTGTGCCTTGGGGAGATGCTCACCACCCTGAGTTATCGCAAACTAATGGTGAAACGGATGGCCGGTGGATATTTATAAATGAGAATAACACACCCCGGATAGCTCGCATCGGTTTAGACGAATTCAAGACTCAGGAGATCATTGAGATCCCCAATTCAGCCGGTAACCATGCCTCTGCTTTTGTCACTCCGAATACAGAGTATGTATCTGCAGCTACGCGCTTTAGTATCCCATTGGATACTGATATGAGCAATATGGATGTATCCATTGATTCCTTCAAGGATACGTTTAAGGGTACGCTCTCATTTATTAAGGTTTCTGATGAAGGTAAGATGAATATCGACTTCCAGATCCTGATGCCGGGATTTGATTATGACTTATCACATGCCGGTAAAGGGCCATCTGATGGATGGGCATTCTTTACCAGTTACAACAGTGAGCAGGCTCACACCTTGTTAGAGATTAATGCGTCTAAAAATGACAAGGATTTTATTGCTGCTATCAACTGGAGAAAAGCTGCTGAATATGTGAAAGAAGGTAAAGGCAAAATGATGCCCGGTAAACATGTACGCAACTATATAGATCACGAGGAGGGGGGAATTGCAAAATCTGAAACAATTGACGAAGTACGCGTTCTTGATCCACGTGAATTGGATGGTATCGTATACTTCCTTCCCACACCAAAATCACCTCACGGGGTTGATGTTGATCCAACAGGTCAGTACATCATAGCAGGTGGTAAACTGTCAACCGTAATTCCGGTTCATTCCTTTGAGAAGATGATCAATGCCATTGAAGGCGAAGATTATGAAGGCGAAGTGATGGGCATTCCGGTACTGAAATACGACTCTATATTACACGGTGAGGTGGAGAATCCTGGTTTAGGACCTCTACACACAGAGTTTGACGGCAAAGGCAATGCTTACACCACTGCATTTATTTCATCGGAAATTGTGAAATGGGACATCGAAAGTACTCAGGTACTTGATAGAATTGATGTATACTACTCACCCGGTCACTTAATGATTCCTGGTGGAGACAGTCAGAAGCCTGACGGTAAATATCTGGTGGCTTTGAACAAGATCACCAAAGACCGATACTTGCCAACAGGGCCTGAAATGTTTCACTCGGCACAGCTGATAGATATTTCCGGAGATAAAATGCAATTGCTACTCGATTTCCCTACTGAAGGTGAGCCACATTACGCTCAGGGAATTGCAGCTGAGAAAGTTATGGAAAATCAGACACGTTTCTATAAGCTTGAAGAGAACACTCACCCATACCGTGCAACAAGTGAAGCCCAAACTAAAATTGAGCGTGACGGAAATGAGGTTCATGTTTATATGACCACTATTCGTAGTCACTTTTCACCTGACAATATTGAAGGTATCAAGGTGGGTGATAAAGTATACTTCCATGTAACTAATCTGGAGCAGGATTGGGACGTCCCACACGGATTTGCCATGCTGGGAGCCAATACTGCCGAGATTTTAATTATGCCCGGCGAAACTCTGACAATGACGTGGGAGCCTAAAAGTGTCGGCGTATTCCCATTCTATTGCACCGATTTCTGCTCAGCTCTGCACCAGGAGATGCAGGGATATGTGAGAGTATCACCTGAGAATTCTGACGTAGAATTTAAATTCGGAACTGGTCAATGATAATTTGACCTCAATCTTGATTGGGGAGCTGATACCTCCCCAATCTCTTTATTTTATTATTTAAAACCGAGGTAAGTATGAAGGCATCTCACAAAATATGGATGGCATTTGCAGCATTATTATTGATTGGTGTTTACCTTTTTCCGCTATGGAGCATAAGCATGGAAGCTCCTCAGTATCCGGAAGGTATCGGGTTTAACATTACGGTTGATAATATTGAAGGAAAAGAACCGCAGGATCTGAAAAATATAAATGGTTTGAATCACTACATCGGTATGAAGTCGATTGAACCCGCATCCATCCCTGAGCTACAGATGATGCCGTACATATTCGGGTTCTTGATTATTTCCGGATTAATCATTGCCGCTACAGGAAAGCGTACTTTAATCCTGTTCTGGTTAGGCATCTTCATACTTTTAGCAATAGCAGGTTTAGTCGATTTTTATCTTTGGGGATATGATTATGGCCATAATTTGAATCCGGATGCCCCGATCAAAGTGCCTGGTATGACCTATCAACCGCCACTGCTTGGTAGTAAGCAATTACTGAATATCAATGCTACTTCATTACCACACATTGGTTTTTACTTTGCATTGGTTTCTATGGGAATAGCGGGAATGGTGTGGTGGAAAAGCGAAGATAAGTGAGCACTCAAATCAAGAGAAAATTAAAAAAATTGGAGGTCAATTATGAGGTCATTAGGAAATTTAAAATGTATGCTTTCGGCTGTAATATTGCTGTTTTTTGTAGCTGGATGTAGTCAGGAGCCAGTAGAAATACACTACGCAAGTGACGAATGCGCCCACTGTAAAATGATGATCACAGATGACCAGTTTGCTTCACAATTGGTGACGGCCAAAGGCAAAGCCTATAAATTTGATGCTATTGAATGTATGGCTGTCTATCATCGAGAGAACAAGGATGAATTAAACGGTTCCAGATTATGGGTGAGCAATTATAAAGAACCGGGTACCTGGCTGGATGCCTTTGAAGCACAGTATGTAAAAAGTGAGGTTATCAAGAGTCCGATGGGGGCATCATTGTTAGCTTTGGCGGACCAAGAATCTGGGAAAAAGCATATAGAAGATAAAGCAGGTCGGTTGTTGCTTTGGGATGAGGTATCTCAGATAGAGATGAATATGGGAATGGGAATGCGCAAATAGCATTGTCAATATTAGAATAAATGGAGGTCATAATTGAAAGGTATACAGTACTTAATCACGTCAGCCGTATTTTTGCTTGCCAGTTCTGTGGTTTCAGCTCAAACTGTTACGGTTTCACCTGTAGGAACAGTATCTACGATTGCTCAAGGTTTGGAAACAGCACAACCCTATGATACACTTTTCATTAAGAATGGTATATATCTTGAACATAATCTCATAGTTAATAAACCAATTACCATTATTGGGGTGGATCGTCCAGTATTAGATGGTGAGAAAAAAGGATTTATCCTTGTAATAACCGCAGATGATGTGACAGTAAAAGGCCTCGAAGTACGAAATACAAGCACTAGCTTTATGGAAGATTATGCGGGTATTTTGATCGAAAAAACAAAGAATACGATTATAGAAGACAACCGGTTGATCGATAATTTTTTTGGTATCTATCTTGCTGAAACCGATAAGGCGGTGATCAAAAATAACTATCTGTCTGCTTCAGGTGAAAGGGAAACTTCATCCGGAAACGGTATTCACCTCTGGTACAGCAAGGACACTAGAATTGAGGATAATTATGTGAGAGGCCACCGCGATGGACTGTATTTTGAATTCGTGGACGGAGCATATATTACCAATAACCTGAGTGAAGAAAATATCCGTTACGGTATTCATTTTATGTATTCCGATAATTGCAGTTATTTGGAAAACACATTTAGAGATAATGGAGGTGGAGTAGCCGTAATGTACACTTCAAATGTGGAGATTATTGGTAATAGGTTTGAGGATAATTGGGGATCATCCGCTTATGGTATGCTACTGAAGGAGATCAACCGCAGCAGAATTGAAGACAATCATTTTGAAAATAACTCGGTGGGACTTTATATAGAGGCCACTAGCCGAAATCAAGTTAAGGGAAACACATTCCGCCAAAATGGATGGGCGATAAAATTGATGGCAAATTCAACGGACAATGTGTTTAGTGAGAATAACTTCATTGCAAACTCTTTTGAAATTTCCACAAATAGCCGGCGTAATTTTAATGAATTTACCGGGAATTATTGGAGTCAGTATGAAGGGTATGACCTGGATCGGGATGGAATAGGGGATGTGCCGCATTACCCGGTTCGCCTGTTTACTATCCTGGTTGAAAAACAGCCTCAGTCCTTGTTATTGCTGAGAAGCTTATTGATAGACATTTTGGATGCAGCTGAAAAAGTAATGCCTGCTTTGACTCCCGAAACCCTTATTGATACCAAACCACAAATGGATCAGTTAAAATGATTGAATTAAGAGGATTGAATAAGAACTTTGGTCGGTTGACTGTATTGGATGATCTGAATCTGGAAATTCCATCCGGTCAGGCCACCGGAATTGTAGGTCCAAACGGCTCTGGAAAAACAACAATGATCAAAAGCATTCTTGGGCTGGTGAAACCAACTGAGGGTGAGGTATTTATCAATGGTGAGCTAGTAAACGACCAATGGGAATACCGTGATAGGATCGGGTATATGCCTCAGGTAGCTCGCTATCCCGAAAATATGACAGTAGAGGAGTTATTTCAGTTTATAAAAAATATACGGGGAGATAAACCTTCAGCTGAAGAAGAATTGATCAAGCACTTTGGACTGGAGTCGGAGCTGAAGAAAAGAATGCGAACCCTATCCGGCGGTAACCGACAAAAGGTCGGAGCTGTTTTATCTATGATGTTTAGTCCGGATATCCTGATTTTTGATGAACCTACCGCCGGACTTGATCCTCGCTCGAGCGTTCAGTTCAAGAAAAAAGTAAGAGAGCTTAAAGAAGCGGGTAAAAGCATTATGCTAACCACTCATATTATGAGTGAAATTGAAGAACTTGCAGACTATCTGATATTTATCGTTGAAGGCAAGATAAAGTACCATGGTCCTATGGCTGAGTTATTGAAAGAACATAAAGCACAACGACTTGAAGGGGCTGTTGCCAAAATGATGGAGGAAGAAGCCGCATGAAAGTCTTAACTATTTTAAACTATCAGTGGAAAGACCTCGTTCGTGGTAAATGGATTTTTGGATATGCGCTGATCTATTTATTGATCACCGATGCACTCATAAGATTTGGTGGGGCCGGTCCAAAAGCTTTGCTGAGTATCTCAAATGTGATGCTGTTACTCATTCCATTAGTTAGTATGATCTATGGGGCATTATATCTTTATCAATCCCGGGAATTTACCGAACTATTGCTTGCACAACCTCTGAACCGAAAAATGCTGTTTTGGGGACTCTATGGGGGTTTAGCTATTCCATTATCTGCAGCCTTTATTCTGGGCACCCTACTACCAATGCTTTACAACGGGATGTTTTTTGGAGAGCAGGTTATTTCCATTCTATTGCTGCTTGGGTTGGGATTGATTTTGACGCTGCTGTTTACTGGCATTGGGTTTTGGATGGGACTCGCCTTCTTCGAAGACCGTATCAAAGGGCTGGGTTTTGCATTGGTTGGCTGGCTGTTTTTAGCTGTGTTATATGATGGCCTGGTGTTGTTAGCAATCTTCGTATTAGGTGATTATCCGATTGAGAAACCTATGCTTGCATTGACGATGCTAAACCCTATTGATCTGGCTCGAATTATTGTATTGCTGGAATTTGATATCTCCGCTTTGATGGGATACACTGGCGCTGTATTTAACCGTTTCTTTGGAAGTTTTTATGGGATGATTACGGCCATTTTTAGTATGCTGATTTGGCTGGCTCTTCCGCTTATTGGGGCCACCCGCAGGTTTCGGAAGATGGATTTTTAAGAATTGATTAAATAAAAATAGATCATCTTAGTCACATTTGAGAATTGATCTCACCGAATTCAGCGATTCATAAAGGACTATATGCTCACTATCCAAAATAGAAAACCCTCCTCCGCTTTTACACGAAGAAGAGTTCTTTTTAACCAACCAATAATCAAACCGTTCAAAATTGATAACTGATAGATATCATCACATTCTGTCCAGATTCAGGGATATTCCCGATGCTGGTATGTGTGTGATAGTATTCATCGAGAATGTTGTTCAGGGCAAGAATAGAAGTAAGCGACCCATCAAACCAATTATGTTCCCAGGTAGCATTTAGGATCACATAAGCATCAGTTTCATCTTCATTTGAAGTAGTTTCTGCAATACGATCTTGTGCCGCAGCCCATTCTATTTCAGCCATCCACATGTTGTTTTGGTGATGGATGTGAAGCATGCTGTTTCCCTTGAAAGGAGGGATAAGAGGCAGTGGTTCACCCAAGGTTTCATTTTGTGCGTACAGATAAGAAACCCGGCTCTCTAGGGTGAAGATGTGAGAGACTGTATTGAGTACTCGAAATTCTCCGCCGGATATGGTAGCATCTCCTACATTGGCATAGCGCTTAAACTGAAAATCTGCACTGCTTATATCTTCAGCGAGCACACCATCTATATAGTTGAAAAACTGTTTGTGGAAAACCGAAAGAGTGAACGAATACCGATCAGTTTCCCAAGTAGAATTTATGTCTGCACTCAATGAGCGTTCGGTATCCAGCCAGGGGTTTCCATCATAGAAATAGCCGTCAGTGTAATTGTAAATATAATGCCCGAACAGTTCCATATGATTACCCAGTCGTTCGGAATAGACTATGTTTCCGTTAAGACTCAGACTCTTATTCAACATCCATAAAGTACTTAAGGAACCCGATAGCAGTAATTTTTGTCGGGTTTCAACTTCACGGCCATAGGCCCCCTCAAAAAATGAAGCATATTGTTCGCTGCCCGTTCCCAAACTTTTAAAGCTGATGCTTTCTTCCATTTTAAGAAGCACATCTTGCGATAATTGAAATTGATGCTTTAGTCCAAGCCCCAAATTCCGGGTATTAACATCATTCAGGTTATAGATGAACATATCTTCGATTTCGGGATCAAGGTTCTGCATCAGCATATCACCATAGGCCTCGGAGGTAAAACCATTCAGAAACCAATCAAAAGATTGATCCAGCAGTTTTGCTTTGCCATTGACTCTTGTCCCGAATGTGGTTGTGGTTCCATACATCGGCATGTTCATTCCGCGCATTACCGAACGGTTGGCTACATCCCGGACTTCATCGTTCATCCAGTGGCGGATAGTATTGGCGTAAAGCTGAATTTTTTGGAATTGAAGGTCTTGATCAGATGGTGCAAAATTAAACTGCAATTGCCCCATATCAGCTAGTGCTTTAGTAGCATCCATGAGTAAAGCAGGATAGCCGACATCATAGGCTTTGTCGGTAATATAATTTGCTTCAATGGAATGCTCGGATTCAAATATGTGCTTATAACTCATGTTTAAATTAAGCTTCTCATACTGCGTGTTATGGATAAGCTGATCGTTGCCGGCGGTAAAATCCCCGGCTTTTTTGTAGCTTCCTGAAAACCGGAATGCATTTCGTTGTGCTTTATCAGATGTATTCATGGCCAGGCTGAACGTGCGGTAATTATCGGGAAAACGATAAGCTGAATTCACTTCCATGGAAAGGGGAGAAGACTCCGCTCGCTGAGTAATTAAATTTACTGAGCTACGTCCAGACCCGCTTTCGGCCACTCCGGCACCACTTTTGTCAATATGTAACTTGGAAAGATTGTTGGTTTCCACATAAGAAGTAATGGGATCCATCTTATCCACGCAGGCTTTAAACACCTCCATACCGTCGATGGTCAAATTCATCCGCTGATCACTTTGACCGCGTATGACAGGTTCCCAGGCAAAAGCACCTCGTTTATTGGTGGAAAGTCCGTCAATATTATCCAGAAATTGGTCCATGCTTTGGGTTTTCTCGGTTTGATGATAGACATGTACATTTTGCTCGTCATCCTGATTGGCAACTACTAAAAGTTCAGTTTTAGCCTGAATTACCTGTAAGTTCAAATAGACGGTTTCAGTCTTGGAATTCAAATGCACTTCTTTTGGAGAAAACCCTACGGCGGAGATTTTTATATGAGAATGTTCTTTTGGGTTAATTGAAAAGTAGCCTTCCAGATTGGTGACAGAAATAACGTTATCAGAATGATCTTTAACATGTGCCTGAATAACAGGCTGCCGCGTAGAACGATCCAGCACCTGAACTGAAATATCCTGAGCATGGATGGGTTCAGCCCAGATAAAAAGTGCGATGATAAATAGTAGTTTCTTCATGATCTCAAAAAATTCTTAATGGGGCGTTGCTGATATTAGTCTCAATTCTATATCATATGCTGCGAGAACCGAAGTGTGCTCGCAGGTTCGCGTTTCATTTTTTTTATTCAGCTTGCACGCTGTATTCAAACACCACTTCGGGGAGGGTGTCATTTTCCACTATTAATTCTACTGAAGTCGTCCAGGTCCCACTCATACTATAGTTGATGTCACCTTCATAAAACCCTTCATCGACGGCAACCGGATTTGTGAAGTCGGTAGAGTGGCCGCTTCCTCCGCCCATATTCATGTAGGGAAAGATTTCGATTTCGAGATTTTCAACCGGAGGGAAATTCATCATGGTTTCGCGTGTATGAATCAGAAAGACCAGATCATTTTGCCCGGAAACAGGTTTTTGGGGAGCAAACCAGGTGATAAAATAGATTTTGTCGTTATCATCCCTGACACTGGTTAGTTTCCAGGAAGAAGCTACGTCAATAGGCATTTTACCGGAAATAACTTCGTCGGTTTGAGAAGTAATCTCAAAGTTGATGGACCAGCTTCCCATCATTCCGCCGGGCATGATAAATACCGTCCTGTTTTTTAGATAGCGGTCATCCTCTTCAGCAGCTTCAGGCTGACTGTAAGGCGTGGAATGCATCATATCACCCATATCCATCATCGGGTTTATGGTCAGGGCTTGAGGGGTAATGATGTCTCCGTTCCGTTCAATTTTCCAGTATAGATCGTTGGACCCGGTTTCCAGTTCCTTATCTGATTCGAGGGAAATAGTGTAGTCATTCACGGTTACGGAATTGATGGGTATCAATTCTAATTTAGGATCAGAGTTATTGGCGGTGTTGCAGGAAATCGAAGCAAACACCAAAACTGCCATGACCGAAATACGGCCAATTAGATTTAGCATATTCATGGTAAATACCTTGTATAGTTTTGTTTAAAAGGATAGAGTAAATCCACGTTAATGGATTTTCATTAATAAGAGAGGGCAACAAAACTAAATTTGGGGAGGGCGCAGGAGGTCTAGAACAGCTCCTGGTAAAAGATATGCTTCTTGTTCTACTTGAAATTTGTGTGAGTCATTAGGAATTTTCAAGTTCTCGAAATTCAAATTAAGTGCATTGAATTTAGCGATTATGATCAATGCCTGAGAAGCTGTATTGGTATCAGAATGAGGAGCTGAGTAGTAACAGAAATTATTGTTATGGGTGGATTCTTCGGGATGACCATCGTGGCTGTTCATCTCGCCATGGTGGCAGGTGCAAGTGGTCTGCCCGTCTTCAACTTCACAATAACAGAAAGTGACTTCACAATGATTTCTTTCACTATGCTTGTGAGAGTGATTCAAAACAAGCCCAAAGCCCAACCAACCCACAATATTCCATAGCAATACCATCAGGGTGGCATAGCCGGTTATTTTGTGATATGTACTATTCAGACTCATGGCTCTTTAAATTACTTCTAAACTGTGAAGAAGTGTTGAAGAAAATAATCATAAAAAGGTAATCCTTTTTACTTGTTACAACATTTAAATATCTCTTCATGTGTATTTCATACATTTTCGTTACATATACGATTACGATAATTCATTAAAAAAATTCAGGAGACACGATGGGAGTACTAAATGGAAAAGTTGCAATAATAACCGGAGCTGCAAAAGGTATAGGTGAGTCAACCGCCCGTTTGTTTGCTAAGGAAGGGGCTAAAGTTGTTGTTTCAGACATTGATGAGGAGAATGGCAAAAAGGTTGTTAAAGCCATAACAGATAGTGGGGGTGAAGCTATTTTTGTTAAGTCGGATGCCTCAAAAGCGAAAGACAATGAAGAACTCGTTGAGGCTACGGTAAAGTATTTTGGCAAACTTGATATTGCTGTGAACAATGCAGGCATTGGTGGTCCATTAGCCAAAACAGCAGAATACCCACTCGTTGGCTGGAATGAGGTCATTAATTTAAACTTGAGCGGGGTGTTTTATGGAACAAAATACCAGATCGCCGAAATGCTTAAAAACGGAAAGGGCAGTATCGTTAATATAAGTTCTATTCTTGGACAGGTTGGCGTTGCAAACTCACCGGCCTATGTAGCGGCTAAACATGGAATAGTCGGGCTCACTAAAACGTCTGCTGTTGAGTATGCCAAGGATAACATTCGGGTCAATTCGGTAGGCCCGGGCTACATCAAAACTCCTTTACTGGATGGCTTGGATGATGAAACGAGGGATTATTTGGTTGGTTTGCATCCCATCGGGCGTTTAGGCGAACCGGAAGAAGTAGCTGAGCTTATACTCTGGCTGGCTTCTGATAAAGCCTCCTTCGTTACCGGTAATTATTATGCTGTAGATGGAGGTTATTTGGCTCAGTGAGTTCGTTTGTAGTGATGATGCCAAATTGCTAAATAAGCTCCCCAAAATAATATGGCTATGGTTTGGTGAAACACCCCAAGCACTATCGGTACGTTGTATATAAGTGTGAATATGCCTGTTAAATACTGAAGACAAAGAATGCCCAGAAGGCTTCCCGTGAGTAAAACCAACACTCTTTGCGAATCAGAGCTCTTAGATCTCCACCAGAAAACGGCAACGGTGATCAACAGAATGCTTCCGTTTAAGCGATGAACCCATTGTACCGTGCCGGGATTTTCAACAAAGTTCATAATAAATGGATCGAGGTTGCTGAAAGTAGGAGGGAGCCATTGTCCGCCCATTTTGGGGAAGGTGTTGTACATGTAGCCTGCATCTAAACCGGCGGTAAAAGCTCCATACAGCATCTGTATCCAAAAGATAATTCCTATGGCAATCAACCATTTTTTAAGTGGAATGTCTGTGCTCATCCCCTGTTCTGACGACCTCCGATATCTTACATCAAGGGCCACCCAGAAACAATATCCCAATAAAATAAAAGCAAGCGATAGATGGGTGGCTAAGCGGTAGTGACTTACATAGGGTAAATCCATCAAACCACTTTTTACCATAATCCACCCCATTGCACCTTGGGAAGCTCCAAGTCCCAGTAGTATGAACATTTGCTTCAGGAGCTTGGAGTCAAAATAACCACGTCGCCAGAAATAGAGGAAAGGTATGACGAAGACAATTCCGAGCAATCTGCCAAGCAGGCGGTGAAGGTATTCCCAAAAGAAAATAGTCTTGAACTCTTCCAGATCCATTCCCGTGTTGATCTGTTGATATTGAGGGAATTGCTTGTAATGCTCGAAAGTTTCAATCCACTCAGCTTCGGAGGTTGGAGGAATGGCTCCCATAAGTAGGTTCCAGTCACTCATGGAAAGGCCGGAATCCGTGAGGCGGGTGATTCCTCCAATAACCACCATTAAGGTGATGAGTAGAATTCCAGTCCATAGCCATATATAAACGGGGCGATTGTAAGATGAGCTCATGCTTTTTTGGGGATACTCTTATTTGAAGTTATTTAGCTGTCCGTGCCTGTATAATGGTCTCACGGAAACTTGTGTGGCAACTTACGCAGCCCTGCTGTACAATTCGATATTGTTCCAAAACCTTATTCATATCATGCTGACTAGCTGCTTTTTTAATAGAGTCGGCATGGTTATGAACTAACTTATCATATTGACCAAAAGCAGGCATCTGGTCATCGAGAGTTTTTTGAATAAATTTTCTTGTTTCATCTGAGAGGGGAGGATGTTGGTTGATTGCAGCTGCCCCTTGCTCTATTAGTTGAAAATTCTGGGTATAAATACCTTCATTTATCATGTTAATATCTGCCATTATTAGCCGCATGATCGTTTGAAGGTTAAGGGAATTGTTAGTCTGTATTCGGTTATTTAAGGACAGTCCAGTTAAAGTAACGCCCGAAATCAAAATGATTGAAAGAAACAGTTTTTGATTTTTCATAAGAGACAAAATATTAAAGTTTGGGTTCAGGTAGTTTTCGTAATTGGGGGCTTACTCCCAAAAGAACTCTTCCACCAGCAATAATAGTTACCCTCCAAAGAGTATAGCTGTTAATGCTCCTGACTTTTCTGAAAAACTTGACTTATTCTTCATATTTAATACCGAAATTGATTCGCTATGATTGTCGGAAATTGTCAGTTAAGTAACAAATAATACAAAATTGTCTTAAAACTTTTATTATAAGTTTGATAAGAAAAGTAATCCTTTATAGTTCGGAATATTATGCTCCCACAAACTCAAGAAAGTGAACCTAAAAGAATAAATAATCCATTTTTCTCACCAATGGGAGTAGCCGTGATTGGAGCTTCGCAAGATGCCCATAAACTGGGGTATGGGGTAATCAGAAATCTCTTGCAATATCGTTATAAAGGAGAAATATACCCCGTCAACAAAAGCTCTTATGAAATTCAAGGCCTGACTTGTTATGAAGCGGTTGAAAAAGTACCCGATCCCGTAGATTTAGCTGTGATTATTGTGCCCGCTATGGCGGTGAAAAACGTTTTAGAGGAATGTGGAGAACGTGGAATCAAGCATGTAATTATTGTGACAGGGGGATTCAGTGAAACAGGGGCAGAAGGTAAAGTGATGGAGGAGGAGCTGATGGAAGTTGCTTCGCAATACGGCATCCGGATGGTGGGTCCAAACTGTATTGGTACCATTGATACGCACACACCGGTAAACACAACATTTGTGGTAGGTATGCCGGAATCGGGGGAGATTGGCTTTATTTCTCATTCAGGTGCTATGGTTGCGGCTATCATTGATTGGGCTGAAGGAAGCGGGATTGGGTTTTCCAGAATTGTGAGCCTAGGGAACCAGATTGATGTTAATGAAATCGAGATGACACAAGCGATTGCAGATGACCCTAAAACAAAAGTAATTACGGCATATATTGAGGGCGTTTCTGATGGGCAGAAATTTATGGAGGTAGCCAAAAAGGCCGCAGTAAACAAGCCATTCCTCATGCTTAAAGGGGGACAGGGAGAAAGCGGTGCTAAAGCCGTAGCTTCTCATACCGGGGCGTTGGCTGGGAGTTCTGAAGTATATCATGCAGCATTCAAGCACTGCGGAATTCAAAAAGCCCATACCATAGAAGAAATGTTTGAATGGGCTCGGGCAATGGCCTGGCAACCGCTGCCTGAAGGAAAACGGGTAGCTGTGCTTACAAATGCAGGAGGTCCGGCTATACTTGCAATCGATGCGCTTGAAGAGGCAGGTCTGGAAGTTGCATCCTTAACTCAAAAAACAAAAGATTATTTAAGTTCCCGACTTCCTAAAGCTGCGAGTGTAAACAATCCGGTGGACGTGTTGGCCGGGTCCGGGCCAGGAACATATACGCTTGCCTTAGAAGCTTTACTTACAGATGATAATGTAGATGCGGTTGTAGTTATTCAGGCACCCCAGGATTGGTTTCTTCCAGTTAGCCTTGCAGAAGTTGTTGGGGAGGTTGCCGGGGCTCACAAAAAGCCGGTGATTACCTCGATCATGGGGCGGGCTTCGGTTGGAGATGCACTCAAAGTTCTTCAGAAACGGAAAATCCCAAATGTAGCATTCCCGGAACGGTCGGGATCTGTGCTGTCGGCTATGATAGAACGAAGGGAATGGCTTGAAACTGCAGGGGAAGAAAAAGATTTTGATAAGAACATTGATCTTAAGGTGGCCGCAAAAGCTGTTTCTAAAAAGGATTGGGAGAAATTACTGAAGAAATATGGGATTCGTTTTCCTGAACAGAGTATAGCAGCTAATATGGATGAGGCGATAGAAAAAGCAGCTACATTTGTAAATAATGTAGCCCTTAAATTGGTTTCTGATGAAATGAGTCATAAGTCAGACATCGGTGGAGTAAAACTCAATATCAGTAATGAAAAAGAGGTAAAGAAGGGATGGCAGGAAATAGAGAAAGCTGCAAGTGAGGCTGGTATTACTATGACTGGAGTACTGGTTCAGGAAATGATAACGGGGGGGCAGGAAGTAATTGTGGGAATGGTCAGAGACGAACAATTCGGACCAACCATATTGTTTGGCACAGGTGGTACGGATGTAGAGTTTTTGAAAGATGTACAAACTGCAATAGCTCCTGAAAATCGACTTCAGGCTCAGCAGCTTATAAATGCGACTAAAGCAGGGACAAAACTAAAAGGTTGGCGGAATATTCCTCGGGGAGATACTGATGTTTTGGTTGATGTAATTTTAAGCCTGAGTCAAATTAGCCGGGACTTTCCCGAAATAGAAGAGCTGGAAATCAATCCTTTATGTGTGATGGGAGAGGGGGATGGAGTATATGCCTTGGATGTGAGGGGTGCCCTCAAATCCAAGAAAGGTTAAAACAAAGCTAACTGATTTGTAATCATATCTTATGAATTACTGGATTTTGTTTAACGACGTGTTCAAGGTTATATACTACTATTACTGCATTGCTTAAAGTTGATATAGAACTAAGGATAAAATATAAATTGTTTACAATCAGTAATTCTTAGCTTTCTTTTTCATTTACATCGGCCACTTTAAGGCAAAGGGTAAGCGTAAGACCAAAGGAAAGGTGCATAAATAAACCGGCAAAAATCATCCGTCCCGGAAACCAGGTATTGGTATAAAAAAGACCAAAATCTTCACCTGCAGCCATCGAAACAAAAGGGGAAATAACTAATCCAGCCACAACAGAAATAACAAGTCCATAGATTAGACCTTGAACAATCCAGTTGCCGGGTATTTTGTGCTGAAGAAATGCCACCCAAATTAGTGCCACCAAAATTCCGCCAAGGTTGTAGGCAATGTTTCCAAAAATGATATGATAAGGATCACCGGGCAGGGAATAGTTAAAACTCTCCGTTAAAATATATCCAATATCGATAGCCGGGAATCCAATTCCCCCCAAAAGGAAGGCAATCATAGCCATCACAAAGGTGGCAATAAAACCGGAAATAACAGTGCGGAAAAAGACAGAAGAGCTCATGAAAATCAGATTATTTAATTTTTTTTCTAATTATGGATTATACTAAAGTTTTACTTCTCACACTCTTTGCAATTCAGATAAGTACCTAACCTCAATTTACGTCCCTCTTCGGTTACAACCCATGGGCGTAGCTGCCAGGGAGGGTCATGCCGAACATGTTGGGTATGTCCGCATTCGAGTTCTGCAACCCAGTCATCTTTCTCGTCTTTGTGGAATCCAGTTATAGCCCGCTTCATTGATGTAGTGCTTTCATATGCATTACTATAAGTATAAAAAATTATTTAAGACATCTTCATCTTAAATTCACAATAGGCTTTTATATTTGAGTTGAAAGATATTTTATAAACAAATAAAAGACAAAATAGTCTTAAAACTTTAATTCAAAATTACACAATTATGAAAGTCTCAAAACTAATACTGCCTATGGTGTTTGGTTTACTATTTAGTGGGTTAGCTATAGCCCAAACGGCCGAGTACACCCTGGATGGAAAAATCTTTGGTATGCCCGAAGCAGAAGTATTTACGGAAGATTATGATGGTCCTCCCGTAGTTGGTGAATATGTGACCATGTTGCCCAACTTAAAACCTCTGGACTATGAAGGAAACAAACATCATGAAGTGCGAATTGATATTATAGTTCAGGAAATAGAAGTAGCTGAAGGTGTTCGCTACCAAGCCTGGACATTTGGCGGAACGGTTCCCGGACCTGTGCTCCACGTAAGAGAAGGGGACAGAGTTACTTTTTATATGAAAAACAGATCGGACGAAGAAGTGACAATTACAGAGCCTAGCAAAGGCGGATCTCCTTTTATGAAACAGGTTGCTGAAAATCCATACCAAAAGAATAAATCGGCAATTATGCCTATGCCACACTCCATGGATTTCCATGCAGGGACCGTAGCTAAAGATGATAAATGGAGAACTATCGGCCCGGGCGAAACCATTAAGTTTGACTGGATTGCAAACTATCCCGGATCATACATTTACCATTGTGGAACCCCCAGTGTTTTAATGCACACATCAATGGGTCAACATGGTGTGGTGGTAGTAACTCCAAAAGAAGGCTATAACACCGGGTATGAAGTGGATCACGAGTATGTGATTGTTCAAAGTGAGTACTATCTGACAAAAGGTTCAGGTGATTTATATACGTATGATTTTGAAGCGGCTTTTAGCAACAATCCATCTCACGTTGTTTTTAATGGACACCAAACCATACTTCACGACCAACCATTGAAAGCTAATGCCGGAGAAAGAGTACGTTTTCATGTAAGCAATAATGGTCCAAGCGGAACATCCAGCTTTCATGTGATTGGCGGAATTTTTGATCGTGTATGGCTTGAAGGGCATCCGTTCAATGAAATGCGGGGAATGCAAACCGTACTTTTAGGTGCTTCAAATTCTGCAACAATAGACATGATTATTCCTGAAGAAGGAAAATACGTTCTTGTTGATCATGAGTTTGTTGATGCCGAAAAAGGTGCTACAGGAACGCTCAAGGCCGGTCCAAAGAAGAACTAACAACTAAAAAAGTGGAGGCTTTTCAACTAAGCCTCCACAATAAAACATTAAGCAAAAGGCGATGAGACTCCTA
>Ga0136600_1000120_pt1 | contig 44103 bp, 42 predicted proteins | sample AntRauMFilla2698_FD_104634 | JGI IMG/M metagenome (GOLD analysis project Ga0136600, IMG submission 104634) | Saline lake microbial communities from Rauer Islands, Antarctica - Metagenome Filla 2 #698 | ecosystem: Environmental > Aquatic > Non-marine Saline and Alkaline > Saline | place...
CATTTGAACTTTTATTATCTTCTATTATAGCCTAAAGTTGAAGATATGAAACCTGATGTTAATAAGTGGATTTTTTGGGCAGTATTGGCTGCATCAACTTTCACAATTTCTCTTTCACTGAAAAACACTTATCTTCTCTCCAAGATCGCTCTATTTCCTGAAGATTACTTTAATGAAGTCATTAAGTTTGAGTTTAAGAATAACTCCTTAAAGAGAAGTCATCCGACATCTGACTCTGTTCAATTGACAAAAGATATCCTAGAGAACGAACAACTTCTTTGCCTGCCAGGAGAGAGTTTCTTTATTACTATAAAAAATAGTAAATATGTAATTGGAAAAATTGAAAAACCACTATCGAGAGTCAATGACGGTCTCGTTAAGTTAGAGGAAGGAGTATTGGAAATTCGAGGATCATCTTTAATTCTCAGATATATTCATAAAGGCTTAGAAACTCAGAAAAAATTAGAAGTATTGGCCCTAGGCAAGAAAGGGCAGTTGATTGAGTTTGCCAATTATTACGGAGAGAGTCTTTTTAACGAGAGCTGCAAAGAATCTGTTATCAATGAGGCTTCCCTTTATTGGAAGCCTCCTAAAGCGAATTGAAGACGCCAACTAGTGCCAGGTGACTCCAATCGTACTACCCGTATTTTCTCCGGAAAGGGCGCAAATTGGCCTGCCATAGGCAATACCAATAATAAAACCACCTCCATCACAGGTCACCTTACCAAAGCGCGTGTAGCAGGCAGAATTATTCGTGCCTCCCGTTGCTGCGCTAGAGCAAACCCTTGGTGAAGTCATCCTCGTTGTGGCCCAAAGGTATGTACCTTTAATATAACCCGCTCCTGGTTCACTAAGTGAACGGATATATATCCTATCTGCTCGTGACCAGTCAGTAGCATCAACTCTAGGCGCTGTAATTGTACCACCGGCGTTAATTGTTGTTCCAACAACTAGGCTTGAGCCAATATTACCAGAGCCTCCAGCGACTAAGTTTCCACCAGCAGTGACATTTCCATCGGCCCTAAAATTTCCAGCTAGAGTCATATTATTACAAACTCTCACTCCTGTATTATGGGAACAGTCAGACTGATTACAGACACATTGCCCTGATATCAATGCACAATTTGCTCTGTATCCAGTATTACCAACCTGAAGCTGCATATCAGTACAAACTGATCCAATAAGAGCGTCGAGCCTATTGTGTTGAGCATAGTCAGCCATATTGTTAAGGATGTCCTCTATCTTTGATTGATTGCCTTCATAGAGGCTGCCATAAATCATTCTTCTTACCCAATATTTTGTTGCAGCCTCATAACCCACTTCAGAGTTGGGAATATCGAAATGGGTATTATTATTTGTGTAAGGCTGATTTCTTATAATAACTGGTCGATAGGCGGCGGTCGTTCCTGCTCCTATTGATGTTCTGACTGTTCCACCAGAGTAGATTTGAATTTCACCAGTATTAAGTACTCTCATTACTTGTGTGCCACTTTCATCAATTCTAAAAGGAACATTCGCTTCCTGATTTATTCTCACATCACTATCTGAAGCGTTATTATTATTCACGAAGAGATTTGAGGTTCCATTACTAAATAAGGCGCTATCTCCAGCTACTGTAAGCATATGGTTTGTGTTAATAGTCGTTTGGCCTATTGAAGTATTAGATCTAACATTCAAATTATTTCCAATGGTGGCATCTCCAACCCCAGCAAGTGGCGTTCCGGGAGTACCGATGATGGCCTGACCTCCAACTTGTAATTGGTTCTCTACACTGGCATCACCCGCACCGTTATAGGGTGCTGGAGAGTTTCCTGCTCCGACTCTTAAGTTATTTCTCAAAAAGGTATTATTGGTGACGGTGGCATTATTGGTGACATTAAGGTTGTTGGCCACATTGGCATTATTTCCTATTTCGGCATTTCTTCCTACCATGATGTGTCGGGCGAAAAAGGCATCGCCTGCGCCGATACCTGAAAGAGGATTTGGTATGGCAACACTGCCTACAAAGTTTCCACTGGCCCTATCTCCAACAACCAGTCCATTGAAAATATAAGCGTTACCATCTCCAATGTCTGCAGGTGCTAAAGCGCCTCCAGCGTCGACATCGAGGCCCACCATCAAAGCTCCCTCTGAGGCAAGTCCGGCTTCACCGCCATTTCCTGCACCAGCTTGGGTTTTATTTGCTGTGATATTCCAATCGGTTGTTCCCACAGTTGCGCTATGTTCGACATTTATATTGGTACATCTTCCGATAGCAGCATCCCAGTTGCCACCAAGCGCTCCACAGTAAGCTTCAACAAATTGATTACCTTGGGTATAGCAATCTTGAACTCGGTTACCGGCATCAACAATGACGTTCACTTTAAAATAGCGCGGCACTAAGACTGATCCATAGGTGCTATTGGCCGCTTTTATTCGTTTTTGTTCATCGGTAAGTGCTGCGGTATCTGCTCCTCTTACAAACATTACCCTAAGAAGAACTGTACCATAAGCATTTGGAGAACCGGCAATCGCCGAAGTCGTCGCAAGGTTTAAGTCTCCGGGTTGAACAGCAATTCCACCCCAGCTATCTTCTACATAACCTGCAGCTTGAATGCTTCGAACAGATATACGATTGGATCCATTGCCATAAACGCCAACAGGAGGGTTTACTCCCTCATCAAAGAGTTGAATAACAGTTTGCCAGTTGACTGGGTCGCCTTCTGCTGGATTATTCCCTTTATAAATTCTGACAGATTGACCACCGGAGGTTGGTAGGTTTTGGAAAGCTGTTGTTACCTGAAGTGCAGCTTGACCAGCAGGCCTTGCAACAGGAGGATTTTGTGCAGCTAAATTTTGGTCTAATTGCACGGCCCTGAAAGTTCTTCCACAGGCAACTGAGTCTGTAAGAGCATTTCTTATCTCTGCTTCTAATTGGACTAGATTAATCTGCTGAGAGAGTCTCTTCTCTGTCTTTGAACTATTTTGCATAAGTTGAGTGACCCCAAGCGAGAGAATCCCTAGCATACCCGCGGCAACCATAACCTCTGCTAAAGAGAAGCCTTGCTCACTCTTGAGCTGGGTAAATAATGATGTCCAGTTCCAGGAAGATTTCTTCTTTTGGTTCACGACTCTGTCCTTATGAAAGTTTTGCTTAATGTCTTTTCGAATATTGTAGGGGAATTCTTAACTTTTACGTAGCGATGCGTTGCGAGTGGAATTAACTTCCTGATTTTATTCAGGTTATAGATGTATGGTTTTCTTGATATTTGAGTCTCTGCCTAGGAATTAAGGCAAAATAATCACTTCTTCTTATAAGTTTTAAGCCTTTCTTTGAGCTCTGAGCTCTTAGGTGAGAGTTTAATCTGCTCATTTAAATAGAAGATGGCCTTATCAAATTGCCCTTTTTGAAAACTATAGTCTTCTAGAATACGAAATTGATTGGTTAGAAAGTTCTTTGAATAATCCTTGATATCGACCAAGAGAGAATAAGCCTGCTCTACATTGTATGTCTCTGAGATTGATCTCTGGATATACTTCTCCGCCTTAACAATATCTCCCTCTTCAAGATAGAGCTTAGAGAGAGGGAGCAGGTGAGAGAGAGGGGGCTGATATTTACTGGAATTTATTCTCTCGAGAATAAATTCTCTATCAACACTACTGGGAGCTTCCTGATAAATATCGATTAAAAGGCCTATGGCTGTGGATGGATTTTCAGCGTTATTAATAGACCTTCTTAAGGCTTTTTTTGCCATCTCATAATTACCTTTGCGTAAGTAAGAGGAGGCAATTCCATTTAAAATAGCTGGTCGTAATTCCATATATTGGTCGGATGACAGAAGAAAGCGCTCTGGCTCCCCCCATCTCCTTACCTGAAATAGAGAAATGAAAAAAAGAGATATGATAATAAAGAAGGTAACTGATTGTGCGGGGATTCGTTGAAATCTTTGCTTTGACCAATTGGTGACCTTAATTAGAAATAGGGCACCCAACCAAGAGAAGGGGAGAAGTACCAAGTTCAAATAGCGATCGGCGACGACGCTGATATTATGAAAGTCATGATTAACAATGCCAACATGAGGGCTTAAAAGAATAAGAATAGATAAAAATAGTACACCTAGCGTTCGATGCTTTTTTATAACAAGGCATGATAGGCATAGGCCCATAAAAAGAGTTGAGATAATAAAGAGAGCACCAGTTTGTTTTGTCTCTAACAAGTAGCTAATGACAAAGGGATTAATCTGGTAGTCAAAGTTTAGCCTGAAGGGGAGAAGTAGATTAACAAGATAAGTGGAGAGGCTTGAGAGAAAGAGTTGGCTTTTTAATGAAAAAGGCATGTTTTTTAAGTATTGGCTAAAGACATCTGAAGTATGAATAAAGCTTAGAAAGAGGGCCGCTAATACAAGATTTCCCAGCAGTCCAATTGTGACTTTATCGAGCTTCTTTTTTATATTGCTTAGGAGAAGAATGCCAAAAATAATGATGGGAGCGATGGTCGGTTTACAAAGAAGACCTAAAATAAAGAAGAAGGTTAAGGAAAGAAAGCTCGCGCCTGACTTTCCTTCAACGACTTTTTCATCGTCGCCAAAATTATCAAGCTTAAAGAAATACCGGAGTGAGAGTAATGAGAATGAGGTGGCCAGTAAGCCTCTTAAACTTGAAATCCAGATAACGGATTCAACTTGGGTGGGATGGATAAGGTAGATGGCCGTGGTTAGACAGGCAAATTGGTAAGCATTTCCATATTCTTTTAATTTGTCATCATTAAGCTTATTCCAAAAGGTCAAAGAGAGTTTAAGAATAAGGTATCCGTTGAGTGAGTGAATGATGATATTGAAGAGTCTAAAGGCCCAGGTTTGCTGATTGCCAAAGGTATAAGCTATAGCTTTCCAAACAAGAAAAGGAATGGGGGTGAGAGAGTTCTTTATGAAATAAAAGAAGCCTTCTAGAGAATCAGCCCTGTTAACGTCGAAATTAGAAAAGACATGAAAGTCATCATCATAGACAAACGGAGCAAAGTAGAGGGCAGGTAAATAGATAAGACAAGATATGACGAGAATTAACGTAAAAGGATGCTCCCATACTTTCTTGAGAAATGTTTGTTGGGAGTGCATCGTCTACTTTACCTCACTACTCAAAAGACTCTCGACAGCAAGGAACAGGCGCCTCGCTTCTAGGTCAAGACCATGACCATTGAGATAAAAGTTGCTGCCATCGAGATCTGGAATAAATCCCAAGTCCCTGCGAGTTTCTTGGAGCTTTGCAAAGAGAGAGTTTGAGAGTTCTGTATTACGACCGCATTTATTAACTTTTTCCCAATCTTGTAAGGTAAGTCCCTCTTTAAGAGCTAAGAAGCGATCCTTCGCAAAGCCCTCTGCTCTTTGATAATCCTCAGGCTTTAATGTCTTTAGGTCCTTACTTGAGCTCATCATAAGAGCATGAAACTTCCAAAACTCTTTGGCGCTATATTCTTTTGCAACGCAAGCAGCAAGATTATTGAGATAGACTAGAGAATCCACCGCATTCTTTGTCCAGGGAATGAAGGTTAATTTCAAATTCTCAGTGCTAAATTTCTTAATAAGAAGTCCAACATCTGCAGTGTAGGTCTCGCAACGCTCGCATCCAAAATTGCCAACCCATACTAAATGGTTTGGGGCACTCTCACTCCCAAATTCAAACCTCATTGGCAGCTCATTAAACCACTTCTCAGGTATCTTTGGTGCAAGAGGAAACTTAACGCCCTCTTTGAGGTAAGCTTCACTAAGAAATATTTTAATAAATTCATAAGCTTTATTGGCGACAAGCTCCACATAAATTTGCCGCTTGATATTCTCTGGGTTGTGATTTTCGGGAAAGACTTTGATATTTTTCTTGTATAGTTCTTCGACTTTACCCTTTTCAATTTTCTCTGCTGCAAGTTGATTAAGTGAAGGCATCACTTGTCCATCAAGTTTCTTTCCATTTGATTCAGCCTTTTTAGTGAGGGCGTGATATCTCGCTAAATAGTCTTTGAGAATGGTTTGAATTTTAACATGGGCTGTAAGTTGTTCATTACGGATTCGCTTTTGAATATCCTCAGGTAAGTCTTTTAAACGAAAGTTATCCTGGCGGTAGCGAATAAGAACCTGGTCTTCGCCCCCGCTGAGGGCGGCCGAGGTGTAACCAGATTTAGTAGCACTGAGAAAAACATTTTCATCTCTTTGGCCGGACTTCTTAACCCAAATAAAGACTAAGTATGCCGCAAAAAGAATAAGGAGAATTCCACTCGCAATTAAATTCGATTTTTTCATTAAAGTCCTCTCTCTGATTTCTATTGTCTATTTTAAGGGCTTATTGCTCTTTGCGTAACAAGGAAAAAAGAACCAATTTTCTAGAGGTTAAGGACTTTTGGCAGGTGATTGTGAATATTCCGATAGATTTGCTCAGTAATTTTATCGATTGGGTTTGATGTTAAACTTGCGTATTGATAGTAAACGGCTTCAATCAAGTGATTGCTGTCATCAGTTTCAAAAAATAATTTTTCGATTGGGATTATCTTAAGAGATTCGTGGAACTTGTTACTTGAACGGAATAGTCCGCTACCTAGTGAAAAAAGGACTTGATCGTTTTTGAGTAACTCCTCGGTTATGGAGGCGCCACCGAGGTAATCATGAAGGAGGAAAACTCCTCTATAGTCTGTTTCTTTAAAGATCTTTAAAAGCAGGTCGTATGCGCGAACACAGTGAATAACCACGAAGGGCAGCTGTCTTTCTTTGGCCAAATTTATTTGAGATACGAGAGCACCTTCTTGATATTGAATATCCGGCCCTCTCAAGCGATCGAGTCCACACTCACCGAGAGAAATACAATTTTTGTTATCAAGCCAATCCTTTAGAAGGAGAAGACCTTCTTTAATATCTGTTGGTAGAAACCAAGGATGAAGACCAGCTGTAAAAGTACCATTGAAATTTGGGGGAAGGGGAGTTGTTAAATCACTATGGCAATAAAGAGAGTTCTTTGAAGACGTTTTGTGGGTGTGGATATCGAAATACACTTATTGACCTAGGCTTTCTTTTAAAAGTTCCATCACCTCTTTTGCTGCAGCGAAGCCAAAAGCACCGGTAGCAAAGCTTACTGTTCCCATGCCCGTGGCACAATCAAGGGCGGCCATTGATTTGTCCTTCAATTCGTCTTTATAGCAGACTTCTCCATCTTCACCAGGGTAGACCGCACGTTCAAAGCTATAAACGGCACGAACACCCATGGGACCAATGGACGGAAAGTTAAAATCTCTTCTGAGTTTCTTTTTTAAGCGTTTAAGGAGATTGTCTTGAGCAGAGTCGGCAAGGTCACCAGTTCTCAATTGAGTGGGGTCACTCTTGCCGCCAGCTCCACCGATTGTGATAAGCTTTAAGTTTTTCTCTCGACAAAAGTTGGCCATGAGCGCTTTATTTTTAAGGGAGTCGATAGCATCAACGACGATATTCATGTCACTCGTAATCAGTTTCTCAAGAGTCTCTTCAGTAACGAAATCGATAACGGCATGAATCTTTGCCTCGGGATTAATATTTAAGAGGCGCTCTTTCATCGTCTCAACTTTGGATTTTCCTACTGAGTCATGAAGGGTATGGAGTTGGCGATTTGTGTTTGTGACGCAGATCTCATCCATATCGATAAGTGTTAATTCTCCAATGCCGGTGCGAATCAGGGCCTCAGCACACCACGAACCAACACCACCAATGCCAACAACAGCAACATGAGTTGTCGAGAGGCTTTGAAAGAGCCGCTGTCCATAAAGTCGGGCCACGCCACCAAAGCGATTGATGTATTCTGGTGATAGTTTTTCCATAGAGCGTTACTCATACCTCAGATGATTTAAAATTGCATCTAGCGATGAATTCCTGCGGAAATTCTGGACGGACCTAAAAAATTATTGATACCATGGCCATTGTATAACCATTATGGCGATATTTGGCCCTTTAACGCAACGGATTGCCAACCCTAACAAAGGACTATCCTATTAATACCCAGAGAGCGACGACCGAAGCTGCAACTTCCAAAGAAGAGACTAAGTTTTTTGAAGACCGTAAATTTTCACCAGATGATATTGTTGTGTCCCCAAAGTTTGGGATAGGACGAATGGTAGGTGTTGAGCATATGGCCCAAGTGGAAAGATCTTTTTTCACAATCGAGAGCCTCCATCAAAAAATGAAAAATATGATTCCTACTGACTCTGATATTCTCATCAGAAAAGTGGCGACCAAAGGTTCTTTTAACCGATCTCTTGATCGTGTTCAAAAAACTGATACAAAAAAAGATTATGAGAACCGTAAAGAGAGAATTGCCTGTTACCAAGAAAAGGTACGTTCAAATCAGGTGACTCTTGGAATTATCCTCTCTGTTATTAAAGAGATTCATCAGCTTAAAGATAAGGGTGCTGTAGAAAGACAACTTATGAATGAGCTTCTTGAAACGGTTTCTAAGGAATATTCATTCGTATTTGAATGTGATTTAGAAGCGGCCAAAAAAACAATTAAGAAGAGGCTTGTTGCTCTTAAGCAATAAGCTATGAGTTTCTACCTGGATGCCAACGCAGTCCTAGGGTGATAATCTTCTGAAGAACCTTGTGGTAGTCCCAGTGATTACCATGATAGGAGCTCTCAGCAAATTCATCATCCATGGCTATGTTGGGATTAGGATTGGCTTCAATAACATAAATATTTTCATTTTCGTCCATGCGCACATCAATGCGGGCATAGCCATTGAGGCTTAGCGCCTTATAAGTTCTCTTGGCAACCTCTTGAATTTTCTTCTCTAGCTCTGGAGAGATTTTAGCTTTCCCGCTATCAATACCTTTCCTTTGACGATATTTCTCATTCCATTTAGCCGATCGCGAATAGAATTCCTTCTCTGGCTTTTCCGACTTCTCATAGAAGACTTCCCAAACCGGAAGAAGCTCGAAGCGATAATTTCCAATGACACCAATATAGAACTCTCGACCAGAGATAAACTCTTCAACAATGGCATCGACACCAATCTTCGTGTTGATGTACTGAACTCGCTCTAAAAGCTTTTCTTCATTGTGAACGATAGAAGCCTTAGAAAGACCAAGAGAAGCATCCTCATCAAGACACTTCACAATGAGGGGAAAGCTTAAGTTCTTTGAGAGTTTTACTTTTTTATTTTTTGGAAAGACCGCAAACTTAGGTGTTTTAATGCGATGGTAAGTGAGGATTTTCTTTGCGAGAGACTTATCTCTTGAAATCATAAGACCGCGCGGATTACACCCAGTATAGGGGGTTCTTAATAATTCTAGGTAAGAGACAACATTTGAATCAAAAACTGCTTCGCCATCAAACTCTTCTAGCAGATTAAAAACAATATGAGGTTTGAATTCTTCTATCGCTGTTCTTATTTTAGTGAGGTCAGAATAAATCCCTAGTGCCTTCACCTTATGGTTCATGGCGGTTAGGTGGCGAAGAACATCATACTCAGTGGTCCAAGGAGTTTCGAGTCTATCCTCATCTTTGAGAATAATATCAAGGGGCATCTCCTCTGCATCTTGCATAGGTGGAGGTACCAAATCCGAGTGCATCAGCACTAAGATTCTTTTACTTTTCACATGATGATCCTCTGTGGGCCGGTCTTGAGAAAACCTTGTGACTTCTTGGTCATAAGGTTTATCAGTTTATTCCGACTATCCTTGAGATTACCTTTGAGGTGGAGTTCTTCTTCACGACAAGTATTTTGCACCTCAACTAGCATTCTCTTAATTTTATAATGCTGGAGTCTGGTGTTTTTTGCAACTTGTCCAATTATCTGAGCTTTATAGTTGTGTACAAATTGCCAAGCAGGCTCTTCGCCTTTCTTGGGGAAAATTTTCTTAAGATCATTCTTAAATACTGAAGTCTTCTCAAGCCCTAAGCGTTTACGTTTTTCTTTGTAGTAATCGCCGAGAGTTATTTTAAGTTTTGAAATATCGTCCATGCGACTTCGGTTTTGGGAATTGGGTCTCTTGCCTTTGATATTTTCCATCATGTGATCGAGATGGAGAAGTTTGTCGATGGCACCCCAACCTTCATATTTGGCCCTCCACCCAGAGCGGGGGGCAAGCCAGACGGAGAATGTTTCGGCCCAGTCCTCATCGGGGTGAGCTTGGGCGTAGTGGCCGTCAAGGTGGCGTACATAATTTCTGGAACGGGCATTCGGTATATAAGATTCAGGATAAGGAGAAGAAGTAAGACCAAAGAGTTCTTGGCGCGTTTTATTTTTACGAAGATGATAAGCATTATCGATAGCGTGACCGGTTTCATGGCGCATCAGCATTTGGCACCAAGCTCTGTCACCGCCTTCAGCTTCGCCAATGAGCTCAGTTTCTAGGCGAATGAGTCTAGGGTGAAGAATATAAAAGGGAACTGCAAAACCACAAATTCCATCGGGGGAAAACCAATCTTCTGAAATCCAGACATGGGGCTTAAAGCGCAGGCCCTTCATCTCTAATTCACTATAAAGCTTTGTTATGCAGTCTTGAACCCAAGATGTTCTAATTGAGAGAGGAAGATCACATAAACGAGTCGCCAGAAGCTCTTCTCTAGAGGCTTTTCGGAGATCAAGTTTGGGAGATTTTCGTGGATTTAGAGTCGATCGTTTCACCCCCTAAGAGTATCAAATTAATGGGAGGATTCAAATGAAAGGAGGACGAATTAGGTAAAAGGGAAAGGGTGGCTAAAAACTAGACAATTATAAATAAACGACCCTTAATGCCCCCGGATAGTGGATTGTGCCCGCCCTCTCGTCTAAACTACCAGCATGGAAAAACCAAACCACGCCTTAATCGCTCTTTTATTATTAAGCCTCTTTTCTTGTCAATCTGGGCCCTATCGCATGCCTACCGAGATTAAAAATCAGGTGGTCAAAAGTGTTGATATGGAGCGCTTTATGGGTGACTGGTTTGTGATTGCCAGTATCCCAACACCATTTGAGAAAGGTGCCCACAATGGGCTTGAGCGCTATGAGTGGAATGAGAAAGAAAAGAGGGTCGATATTTCCTTTTTCTATAGAGAAGATGGCTTTAACGGCGATAAAGAAGTCATTACTCAGAAGGGTTGGATTGCCGATAAAACTTCTAAAGCTCACTGGATTGTCAGTCCTTTTTGGCCCTTGAAGTTCGACTATCTGGTCATTGGGCTGGCGCCCGATTACTCCTGGACAGTTGTGGGCGTCCCCGATAAATCCTACCTTTGGATCATGGCGAGGAGTCACCAAATGAAGCCTGATGTTTATGCCTTGGCCGTAGAGAGGGCCAGAGTTTTAGGCTATAAAACCCAAGACATTATTAAGGTGCCTCAAAATGGCGCCAAACCTTAAGTCCTTTTAGTCTAAAAAGCCTTTCTAAGCCGCTATTCTTTGCAATAAAAACCATTTCCAGTAAACTGGGTACACTAAAATCAGAGAGTATAAATCAAGGTTCAGTGTGAAATTGAGCATTATCATTCCCACTAAAGATCGGTTGGAAAAGCTAGAACTTTGCCTCGCGGCCCTTTTTTACCAGATTAAAGCTGGGGATGAGATTATTGTCGTTGATGATGCTTCTGATGATGGAAGTCTTCCCTATCTTGAAAAGCTTAAAAAAGAAAATAGCTCACTTAGGGTTCATGCTCTTAAGGAGAATCATGGGCAGGGCTTTGCTCGAAATTTTGGAGCAAGTCTTGCGAACAATGAAATTGTCGTTTTCATTGACTCAGATATTGAGGTTGGTCTTGATCACCTTGAAAAAATGCGTAGTTACTTTCAAGCAAATCCATTTGTCTCTGCGGTGACAGGTCGCTTGGCCCTATCTCACCCTTATAAGAACTTCTTCTCCCGTTATAAAAATGCCTATATGAACTTCATCTTTGGCCTTATGCCAAAAGAGGTCAATTTTCTCTATGGCAGTATTTGTGCGGTCAGAAGTGAAGACCTCATGGATTGGCCTGAAGACTTTCTCTATGGTGAAGACACAGAGCTAGGCCAAAGAATGACTGAAGAGGGAAAGCAGATTCACTTTTTAAGTGAAGTAGAGGTCATCCATCATAAGAGCTACTCTTTAAAGAGTCTTATCAAAAACGACTTTATGATCCCTATGGGTTTTGCTCGATCATTTCTTTTTTATTCCGGATGGAAGAAGGTTTTTAGCTTTCATGCTCTTCTGGGAGATCAAAGCTTTAGTCATGTTAAGAATACTCAAATTATTTCTCTTTTTCTTTCACTATGCTTTATCCTCTCTCTTTTAAGTGGCAGTTTGATGGCACTCGCTCCCATTGGATTAGGATATCTGGCGCTTAATGGGGGCTTCTTTTCTTTCTTATATCGAGAGGAGGGATTTCTCTTTGCTGTAAGAGCGAGCTTTTGGACTCTTTTTGACCAGGTCATTATGTTCTTTGGTGCTGTTTCAGGGATCTGCTATCACAGTCTCCTGTGGATTCTCTCATCCCTAAAACAGTTAGGAGAGAATCTTGATTGAAGTTTCCTTTGTGATTCCCGTCTATAATAGTGAAAGGACACTTTTCAAGTGTTTGGAGAGCATAACCAATTCAAACTTTCCTGAAGAAAAGAGAGAAATTATTCTCGTCGATAATAATTCTACGGATGAAGGTCTTTTGGTTGCCAAGAGATTTCCCGTGAAAATTATCAAAGAGCCACGCCAGGGCAGAAGCTATGCTCGAAATAAAGGGGCAAGTGTTGCTCAAGGAGAGTATCTCTTTTTTCTTGATGCTGATGCCTATATCGAAGACGACTATATCGATGAGGTTCTGGAGGTTCTGGGCAAGAGCGATGTCGGCGGAGTTCAGGGGAAAATTATCCCTAGTGATATCGATGGACAGGCTTCAATAAATGAATACCGCTATAAAACAATAGAGTCGGCTACAGATGGAACCTTCTGTCTTCTTAACCTAATGGTGAGAGAATCACCGATGATCAATTCTGCTGCCTGTGCTTATCGTAAAATTGCTTTTGATAGAGTCGGTGGCTTTGATGAAGAGCTAGAGCGTCATGAAGATATAGACCTTGCAAGGCGAGTTTGTTATTCAGGTTATCTACTTGCCTCTGCAGAAAAAGCTGCAGCTCATGTCATCTATCATGGGGAAGGTTGGGCTTCTTATTTTTGGCGCAGCTTTCTCGATGGCTTTACCAAAATTGATTACAATCGAAAATGGTCCCTGCCTGTTGAGTGGTTAGGCTTAGAGGATGACCATAAGCTCCTGAGTGAAGATGAATCAGTGGCAAGCTTAGAAAAGCCTGCTCCAAAGAAAAGAGGCTTTAAAGATAATAGAGGAAGGTCAAAATCAAAAAAGAAGAAAAATTTTAATAAACTTAACTATGTAATTTGGGCCTTAAAGGATCTCATTTCCGCTTTAGTTGGACTGATACGTAATGGGGATATTTTCTATTTATACCTTTTCATCAATGTATGCATGAAGCTGTTGGGAAGAGTGCTTGGGCCTCTCAGGAGAAGACGCCACTTTAAGAGAGTGACGATTAATGCCGCTCCAGCACAGGTGAGAATCAAGAAAGTGAAATTGAAAGGAGATAGGCTCCTTACTTTAAAGCCTAGCTTGCGTTTTGTTTTACTGCAACGGCATCTTTATTTGGTCGATACTGATGGTCATGTGATCTTAAGTGATGACCATAATTATCCCTATTTCTTTTCTTATCCAACATTCCACAACCTCGGTCTCTTTGAAGAGTTTTCGGGAGGAGATGACAAAGATATGATCTTTGAAATACTACAATATAAGGAGCTGCTTCTTTCTTGAAATCTACCTGGAGTTTTAAAAAAGTAAGTATTCATTCTGTTGCCTACTTTGCCCTATGCTTGTCACTCTTTGTGATTCTGGGTTTTATTGGGTACCACCCTTTATCGTTCGATGAGCTTATTCAGTTTGATGTCCTAACTCTGCCTGAACTTCCTCATCTTCTCTCTTTCATCTCAACTCATGATGCTCAATTACCATTAGTTTATTATCTTCTTCATCCCGTGGTTCAGGAGCTCCCGCCAAGTCCTGTAAGCTTTAGGATGTTGAGTGTTCTTTGTTCGCTAGCAAGCCTTCCTCTTTTTTATCGGTTTGCGAGATTTTTTATACCAAGAAGAGAATCTCTCTTTGCTCTAGCCGCTTTTTCTTTGCATCCAAGTTTTATCCTTTATGCTCATGTGGCAAGACCGTATGCCCTTCTTCTTTTCTTGTCTTTACTTGCGAATGTTTTAACCCAAAGGTTAGTGAGAAGAAGTCCATCTCTTTCAATATCGTTTATCTTTGACTTTTCTCTTTGGTTAGTAGGTCTCTTCTTTTTAGCCCTTACACACTATTTTGGTTTATTATGGTGTGGGATTCTTTTTACTCTTGTCTTTTTTAAAGCGGCTTATAAGCTTTCTGGGAGACGTGGCACAAAAGGGATTCTAGGGATTGCTGGTTGTTTTTACTTCTCTTGCTTAGTACTTTTGATATTTTTTCTTTTCGACAAGAAAATATACTCTCATCCTCAAAAGTTCTTTCCAAGCTTATCCAAATTCTCTTTTAATCTAATCCAAGTTTTTGGTGGCATTATTCCTGCTGTTGTAAGCTGTACTATTCTTAGCTTTTCGTTTTTTAAAGAGAAAGTAAAAATCTCTCTCAAGCAAACCCTACTGATCCTAGGTATTATTCTGCCTATTGTCGCTGCACTTACTCTTTCTTGGTTTGTTATTCCCGTTTTTGAATTTCGCTTCTTTGTTATTCAAGCGCCACTGGCGACGGTTCTTGTGATGACATTCTTAACTAAGCAAGAAAGCGTGAGAAAAGCCTTCCTAATCGCTCTCCCTTTTTCTTTTGCTTTCAATCTTCTTTTTATTAAATCTTACTTGGATAAAACAACGCATCCTGATATGCCCGCGATTATGAAAGAGTTAAAAGGTGATGAAATCCTCTATGCCTGTGGCAACTGCCCTAGCTTTTATATCAATAAAGATCGCCTTGGTTGCTATGCGGGCTGGAATTTTAAAGTTCCTCCAGAGCTAAAGGCGAAAGCGAGCGTTCTTCTTATTTTTATTGAGAATAAAGACTTCTGTACTCATGCTCTCGAAGAGCAAAGAGGAAGGAAGGGTCGAGTCATTTCTGTCAGAGGGATTGACGCTTATTTCTTTTCTAAATAAATAGCATCTTGATTAACGGCCCATGGGTCGTATTTTAATTCATTTTCGATAATATTTTGAGAGACGAGCATTGCGGTCTTTATAGAGTGGTCTTGATTGTTATAGCGGTGAAGACCATTTCTGCCACAGAGGTGGAGGCCAGGGTAATTACTTAAGTCGGCACCAACGCGCTCTATTCTCTCTTTGTGGTCATGATCGTAAACAGGGTAGGCTTTAGGAACTCGAATCACCACATAATCTAACTCAGCCTCTGAAATAGGAAGTCCGATTAAGGAAATTTCTTTTTTAGCGAGTTCAAATAAAGACTTATCTTCAAGGGACCATAGTTCATCTCCCTCCTGGCAGAAGTACTCTAAACCATAGCTTGTGTATTCATCGGAGGGCACCATGTGAGGGCTCCAGTTCTTGTAGTTCTGGATACGTGCTACTTTAACTCTTTCATCATGAATATAAATCCAGTTATCTGGAAAACTCTCTTTGCGTTTAAACATAAGAACGACAGTCAGAAAATCTCGATATTTAAAAGAGTCAGATTCTTTTAAAGATTGAGGGGCTGGTGAGAGAGAGGTCAAAAGTCTTTGAATTGAAGTCGTCGAGATAACTGCGTTTGCTTTTTCAATGGTGCGTTTTTCAGAACTTACTGACCACAACTGATCTTCGCTTTGAATACAGCAAGAAACAGTTTCTCCCATATGAATGATTCCACCTCTTGACTCAATTCTTTCCCTCACTTTCTCCCACAACATACCGGGACCCTTCTTAGGGTAATCAAAAGCAGAAATAAGGCTTTTTATATTATTCTTAGAGTTAAGGCCTAAGATCTTTTTTAAAAAGCCAAAAATAATTGTTCCAATATTGAGGTTATTTATTCTTTGAGCTGCCCAATCAGCGGAGATTTCTTCGCAAGGTCTGCCCCAAACTTTCTCAGTGTAGCTTTTAAAAAAAGCCAAATAGAGCTCTCGACCAAATTGACCTACGACCCAGTCCTCAAAAGACTTTACCTCTTTACGGGAAAGTATTTTTGATTGGAGGTAGGAGAGAAAGAAGCCAACTCCTTTGAAAAAGGGAATCTTTGTGATGACGTCCCCAAGCTCAAGGGGATAGTTAAAGAATTTTTGATTGTAAAAGATGCGAGACATTCGTGAGCGTCTCAGAAACTTGTCTCCTAAAACTTCTTTCCAGTAAGTTTCAACCTCAGGTGCTTTGGTATAAAAGCGGTGGCCTCCAATATCAAAGCAGAAACCTTTATGAGTGACTGTTTTTGAGAGACCGCCGACATATTTGGGATGAGTTTCGAAAATTTCTACGAGATGACCCTGTTGGGACAAAAGGTCTCCTGCGGTCAGCCCAGCAGGACCTGCACCAATAATGACGACTTTCTCTTTCATTTGTTCTCGATAAAATTACCCGAAGCATCAATTTAACATGGACCCTAAAGTATTTCAATAAAACCAAAAACTTGCGATACTAATTATTGTGTTAGTCAGTGTCATTATTCCCTATTATCAAGACTTCTCAGGTCTTAACAAATGCCTTCATTCCCTAAGGGAGAATGAGCCAAGCTTTGAGAGCTTGTCACTGTCAGATGCCTTCAAAGGAGCTGACTTTGAGTTGATTATTATTGATAACGGAGATTCTCCGAGCATTTCTAAAGAAGACTTCAATTGGGAGCGAGTCAAAGTCTTTCATGAGCCAATTCCTGGCAGTTATGCTGCAAGAAATAAGGGAATAGACAAGGCATTGGGAGAGTACCTTTTCTTTACTGATGCTGATTGTCGAGCGGACGTTAACTGGCTAATGAATGGATTAAAGGCGGTGAGGGCTGGAGAGAAAGTAATTGGTGGTAATATCTCTTTAATAAGTGATTCTCAAAATACTTGGAGTTCTCTTGAGAAGTATGAAAAGGCTTTCTTCTTCCAACAGGCCCACTATATAAAAAATGAACAATACGCGGCCACAGCAAATTTGATTGTGAGTAAAAGGATAATGAACAAGGTTGGTCTTTTTGATGCTAGTTTACGCAGTGGTGGTGATCAGGATTGGGGAAAGAGGGCCCACTTGTTAAATGTCGATTTTTCTTTTTGTAAGGATATTATCGTCTTTCATCCAACCAGAAAGAACTTAAAAAGCTTTATCAAAAGAAATATTAGGGTCAGCTCTGGTAACCTCTATCTTTTTTACCGTTCACAAGGCCTTACCTGGGAATTTTTGTGGCAAAAAATCATCTTTCTCCTTAATCCCCAAAGCTTTAGAAAGTGGAATGCAAATTGGGAGTATTTTGAAACTCTGAGTTCGAATGAGCAGAGAAGAATTAAACAATATCACTATTTCTTTTGTTTGCTAGAAGGCTTAGTTCTTTTGATTGGCAAATTAAGTTTCAAAAGACTTAAGAAAATGACTCTTATTGATCGATCCTAGTACATACTTTTCAGCTCAGGAAAGGTCTTTTTAAAATTCGTTCCTCTTCGTCTATCATGCTCCTTAAAGAAAAGTGAAAAGTTCTTTTGGTCTACTTTGAGTTTCTTTAAGCCTTTGCTATCAAATGTATCGACTTCTTCCATCCAAGACTTAATGCGCTTCATCTTAAGGATCTCAGCTCTTTTTATTCCATAAAGGGGATCTTCATGATTTTCCATAAAGGAGATGATTTTATCGATTTTTTTGCGATAAGAACTGGGCAGAACTTGAACAGTCATAAAGCTTGGATACTTGAGATGGGGAATATCGAGGAAAATATTTCTTCCTGGCTGATGAAAGCGTCTTCGTAAGCTTATGAGCCATTCTAAAAAGAAAATATACTTATCAATACTGAGAGCGTTGAAGGTACACATGAATGCTAGGCTTCCACTTTTTACATCTGTAAGGTAAGTCTCTACAAATTCTTTATATTGTTCAAAGTTTAAACCATTTCTAATGTATTCAGCCTGATCGCCAAAAGTATCGACACTTGTGTGCAGCATAAAGTGTTTAATTTTCTTCTGGGCAAGAAGATCCTTGGTTTTTTCAACAAAGCGATTAAAGGTAACAGGAGGTATACCTAAGTTAGAGTTTATTGAAAGCTCAAGCTCAGGCATCGGCTCTTCACTGATGCGATCAAAGGCCTTAAAAGTTTCGTTACTTAGAAGAGGTTCACCTCCGGTAATACGAAAGAACATTAAATCTTTCTTGAGGTCCGGCCACCACTTCCAAAAAGCGTCGACATAAGGATTGCCCTCGTCGGGAATAGGCATCTCTCCTTGTGCCTTAAGCCATGCAGGAGAATGATGATTGATGGCCCCAGATAAAGGGTAACCACCAAATTTTTCAACTTCTTTTTGCCAGGATGTCGAAAATGAGGGGGAGCAGTAACTGCACTTGAAGTTACACCCGGCACTAAAGCTTACCTCAAGATAGCTTGGGTTAATTGGCGTATTCCAATCACTTGCTGCCACCTCATCAATAAAAGGTTTCGTCCAGCAATCTTGGCCACGATAGTGACGATCGCTATAGTGTTTACCTGGCAGGTCTTCAATATCCCAGCAGGCTTGGCAGCCTTTAGGACGCTCACCTTCCAACATCTTCTTTCTCTGTTTCATCTTCTCTTCTGTATTGTGAAGCGCATTCACATTTTCTTTGATCTCCTTGAGAGGAATCTTATGAGTAGGAGGAAGATGGCAAGAATGAGTACGGCCAAGCTGTAAGTGGATGGTTGTATTCATCCACTTTGCCATACAAAAGCTAGGAGAAACCTTATTAAGTTTTTCTACCGCTTCTTCAATAGAAGAGGGATCATTAAACAAGCTTACCTTCTTTCTTGGCCACCATGGTAAGAATTGTTCCTAAGGCGACCATTTCACCTTCTTCATCGTTTACCTCGACTTGCCACTTGACGACACCCCTTGGCGTTTCATCTTCCTTCGCCTCTTGGTTAATTTTTTCCTTACAAGTCAATTTAACTTGAATAGTGGCGCCTACATAGACAGGCTTAGTGAAGCGCAATTCATCAACGCCGTAGTTCGCAAGAACGGGGCCTTTGCCTGGATCAACAAAGAGACCTGCGGCCGCAGATATAATAAAGTATCCGTGGGCGACTCGCCTTTCAAAAAGAGTTCCATCAAAAGAAGTATCATCAGTATGAGCATAGAAATGATCCCATGAGAGATTGGCAAAGTTGACGATATCGCCCTCGGTAATGGTTCTCTTATGAGTCGTTAAGGTTTGACCGATCTCTAACTCCTCAAAGTGATAGCGAAAAGGATGGATTTCAGACTCAGGTCTTTCAGCGCCTGGTTGATAGACATTCGTCACTCTCGTTAGGGTTGTGGGGTGACCTTGAATTGCAGTTCTTTGCATGTAATGAAAAACGCCGCGCAGGCCTCCCATTTCTTCACCACCACCAGCTCTACCGGGACCACCATGCACAAGTTGAGGCAGAGGGGAGCCGTGTCCAGTTGCCTCTTTAGCGCAGGAGCGGTTAAGAAAGTAGAGTCTGCCATGATGAGAACCAATCCCTAAAGCCATCTCTCTGGCAAAGTGATTATTATTAGAAACCACACTGGCAACAAGGGAGCCCTCTCCTTTATTGGCAAGCTCAATGGCTTCTTCTGTGGTTTTGTAAGGAAGAATTGTCGATACAGGACCAAAGGCTTCCACACAATGGGGCTCGGTTGCATTGAGTGGATTGTCACACAGAAGAAGGTGAGGAGCGAGAAAAGCGCCTTTTTCACGATCTCCACCGATCAAATCAAAATTATCATTATTATAAAGAAGAGAGCATGACTTCTTGAGCTCTTCAATCTTTTCATTCACTTCTTTAAGTTGTTCTCTTGAAGCGAGTGCTCCCATTCGGACACCCTCTAGAGTTGGGTCCCCGATGGTGGTCTTGCTCAGCTTTTCAGAAATAGCTTTTCCAACTTCTTCAACAAGGTTTTCAGGAACAATAGCTCTTCTGATGGCGGTACATTTTTGGCCTGCCTTCACTGTCATCTCTCGCACGACTTCTTTGACAAAGAGGTTGAATTCCTCAGTTCCTGGTTTGGCATCTGGTCCCAGGATAGAGCAGTTAAGGCTATCTGCTTCCATATTAAAAGGAACAGAATTTTGAATGATATTTTCATTGATTTTTAACATGCGGCCAGTGCTAGCACTTCCCGTGAAGGTCACAACATCTTGAGACTGAACAAAGTTTAAAAGCTCACGGGCATTTCCACAAATCAATTGAAGGGAGCCTTCAGGAAGAATCTTCGAAGCGACTATTTCTTTAACAACAGCTTCAGTAAGGTAACTGGTAATTGTCGCAGGTTTTACCACGGCAGGAACTCCGGCCAAAAGGTTAACCGCAATTTTTTCTAACATGCCCCACACGGGAAAATTAAAAGCGTTGATATGAACGGCGACGCCTCTTTTGGGAGTATAAATGTGGTGACCAATGAAGCTTCCACCCTTTGAGAGTATCTCGGCCTTGCCATCAGTGTAGAGCACATCATCGGGCATTTCCCGTCGTCCTTTTGAGCTCATGGCAAAGAGGTTGCCGATACCACCTTCTATATCAATCCAAGAGTCAACTTTGGTGGCACCTGTTTGATAGCTAATTTTATAGAAGTCATCTTTTTTAGTCATTAGGAAGAGGGCCAATGCTTTTAGTGCACGCGCTCTTTCATGGAAGGTCATTTTTCTTAAGGTCTTACCACCAGTATTTCTGCCATAAGCGAGGATTTCTTCAAAGTTAAGTCCTGCACTTGAGGCCTCGCCAATGTGATCTCCATTTATGGCATTAAAGAGCTCTTTCTCTGTTCCTTGACCCTGGGTCCATTCTCCCAGACAATAGTTCTCTAATTTCATGACTTCTCCTTCCGCTCGAAACTTGACGGCTTATTGTAAGCCTTGAGAATGGGAGAGTCTAATCATTGGGCATCTAGCACCACGAAGCGTTAACTTGTTGAAAAAGAAAGAGCTACCAGCAGATTACTACCTCAAAAACTTTGAAAAAGTGACGCGCTTTTGTGAGAAAACTTACTTCGACATCTTGCAAAAAGAAGAGAAAGAATTTCTCAAAGCTTTTAAGCAAACCAATATTCATGGGCGCAGGCTTTATGTACGTTTAATATTGAGAAGACCCACCTTCTTTAGGAAGTCTAAATTAAATTATCCCGAAATTAAGCTAGGCCAAGCGATTTCGTCTTTAAGAGATTCCCGCCTGCTTATAAGTGAACCAGAGCTGTCCTTTGAAGAACTTCTTGGCAGCTTTACTGTACCCGAAATTAAATCTGCGGTTAAAGACTTGGGGCTGAAGGGCATTAAAGGAACAAGGGAGAGTATTGTTAATTCTCTTCTCGCTAATAGCAGTGATGAGATTTACCGTTACTTTTTTAAGAGCGATAGCTTTCTGTGCCCTCTGGACTTTGAAGTGGTGGAAAAATTACAACTGCTCTTCTTTGGCAGCCTTACTGGAGAGATGGCCCAATTTATTCTTGAAGATATTGGAGTGATGCGCTTTGAAAAGGTGCGAATAGATCGTAAGAATCGCTACTTTTCAGACTATAACCATTTGCAGACACTTTATGAATGGTCTTATTATCATTCTCTCTTATGGGAAGCCTGTGATCTCAAAGATAGGGAAGAGGCCACCCTCAACTACAAAGCAATAAAGAAATTACAAGTTAATTGCCCCTTTCTCGACGATCACTTTTCTCGCTCCCATAATCTTATTGGAAGATTTTTTGAATCAACTGGAGAGCTTACCCTTGCAAGGAAGTCTTATGAGCAATCCACTCTTCCTCCGTCAAGAGAGCGACTGGCGCGTATATTTTTAAAAGAGGCAAAGGCAAAGAAAGCTAAGAGAATGTGCCAATTGATTATTGAAGATCCACATTCACCTGAAGAGAAGAACTTCGGAGAGTTCTTTATAGAGAATTGTAACAGAGAGCTAGGTCTTGAATATCAAAAGAGGAAGAAACATGCCGTTTTAAAAAAAGAGGTGGTGAGTCCACTCAAGTGGAACAAAGAATATGGCGTAGAGGCGCAAGTTCTTAATGACTACAAAGAAAAGGGTTTGAACGGCTTTCACTCTGAGAGTAGTTACTTTAATACTCTGGCCATTTTACTTGTATGGAAAATATATTGGAAAAGTGGCAAAGGGCTCTTCTTTCATCCCTTTGAAAAAGGTCCCAGGGACTTTCAAAGTGGAGGCTTTGCTATCCGCCAAGAAAAGGCACTCAACCGTAAGCGTAATGAGTTATTGAAACTGAATAATATTGATTTTTTCGATTTGATAATGAAAAGATATGACGAGAAAAGGGGAACCCATGTTCACCTTGCTGAGTGGAAGAAAGTTGAGCGAAGAAATCTTGCTAAAATGATTAAAGGCATCCCAAGGGAAGACCTTCTCAAGATTTGCTTTCAAATTATTGAATCTCCCCGCCAATATCGAAATGGTCTTCCGGACTTGGTCGTTTTTAGCAGGCAGAAGTATATCCTTACTGAAGTGAAGTCTCCCAATGACTCTATTCAGCCTTCCCAAAAGAAATGGTTTGATCTTTTTTCTGACTGGGGTATTCCTTATGAGTTGGTTCGCTTAAAACGTTAGCGAGGCAATTTATCTATGACCGCAAGATAAAATGGCCCATGCCCTGATTGGTCAGGCAGTAACCAAGTGCCAAACTCTGACTGTTCCCCTCCTTTAATTTGTGGAAAGAGAACGTCTGCTTCATCACCAAATTTGTTGATTAACTTTTTAACAACGTCATCATTTTCCAGGGGCGAAATTGAACAAGTGGAATAGACGATCCGACCGCCAGGTTTCAAGACTAACCATGCAGAGGCGAGCATGGTCCACTGGTTCATGGCAAGTCTCTTCGTTCTGCCAAGGCGCCATTGTTTTAATTCATGAGGCGCCGCTAGCACATGTTTTTCTGATGAGCAGGGAGCATCGAGAAGGATTTTATCAAAGGCTTCTTTTTCATAGAGACACCATTTCGTTGCATCATGTCCGGTCACTTTAATATGGTCAGCGATGACTTCTTCAGGAATATAATTTCGGATGACATCTAAAAGGCGAAAGCGGCGGTTCTCTGATTTATCATTGGCCACAAGTCTTCCTGTGCCTTTGAGAAGAAGGGCCATTATTAAGCTCTTACCTCCGGGGGCTGCACAAAGATCAAGAACTTCTTCACCTTCTTCTATTTCAAGAGATAGTGGCGCATAGGCCGAAGCCCCATCGATAAAGTAATAAGGAAAAGGAGTAATCTCAGGCTTGGGGTATTCACCTTTAACATTAAAAAGAAAAGGACAATTAGCAAAGAGCTCCAATCCATCGGAGTTAAATTTTCCATGAGGATTGTGAATCATTATATGACTTTTAGGAGTGAGCAGTGCTTTTTTTAAGGTTTGCCAACGCTCACCAAAGTGAGATTCATAAAATTGGTCAAAGGCCACTTCGCCTGACTTATGACTCTTCTTGCTCATTACCGATTCCTGAGTACTTTTTCATAAAACTGCGCAGGATCGCCTGTTCAATATTTCCTTTCTTTCTCGCAGGAGCGGGAATTCGAATAATCATTTCAACCTCTGTGGCACTATTAAAGCGGTAGGTGATTCGAGGTTCTACCTTTGGCACTTCAAGACCTTCTCGAGATCCAATCCTTTCGAAGTTTTTTCTAGCGAGATCAATAAACTCGGAACATTCTTCTTGGGCAGCTGCGAGCATACATCTTTCCGCTTCCTGCCAATCTTCTGATCGTCGAAAAGGCATTTTAAAAACATGGAGAACATAGTGATGAAGAAAAGATTCATTGGTTACAGTTTTGGTGAGAAAAATGGCGTTGGGTATCGAAATGGCCCTTCCGGTAAATTGATGGGTGTAATTTTGAGGGCCAATTTCCAAGATTTTTGTGGTGGTCATGCTGATATCAATAACGTCTCCACGAATGCCATCAACTTCAATCCTATCGCCTATTTTAAAGAGACCATTGAGGGATCTTAAGAAACCGCCATGCAGACAAAGTATCAGCTCTTTGCCCGATATAAGAGCCGCTGCGGCAACAGCAGCAACAGAGAAAGCAAAAGTTTGCAGTTCAGTGGACCAGATAATAATGAAGGTGATGCCAAGAACTAGAGATGAATAGTTTCTTATACCAACAAACCAACGTCTCTTATCTTCTGTGGGGATATCAGACTTTCTAATCTTTCGAAAAACGATTTTTTTTAAGGTCCAAATACCAAGAAAGATAAAGCCCGTGACGACAACTTGTTTTACTGTTGTATTTTGAGACATACTTTTAAAAAGTTCGTAATTTAATTCCATGACCCTATTATCTAATGCCTTACTCACTAGGTAAAGGAGAGAATTATCGCTTATAGAGAATAGGCTGGCGTAGCATCCATTCAATTTGCATAGGACTAAACTCAGGAAGGGCTTCAACCTGACTGGTCTTGTGCATGACATTGTTGATATCATCATTCAAACTTGTGTCCTCCAACCCATCATTGAGCATAGTGAAGGGGTAGAAGTCATCGGTTAAATGAAAAAGACCTAAACCATGAGCCAATTCGTGGGAGAGGACTTTACCAAGTCTGTTTTTTGAGATCTCCTTAGAGTGATCTCCTATGGCGACAACCAAAGGACAACTTAATCTTGATGAAATAGCAAAGGGTAAACATGCTGCTAGACCTTGAAAGTCTTTTTGAATACTTGCATTGATTCTAGGTGTAATAAAAATACTTTGGTGGGACCGATTAATTTGCGAGTAGTTTTGGACTTTTTTCATGAGGTCATTAGTTGCCAGCATAGGGTCTTTCCAAGAATCAATAACAGAGATATCCAAATTAATCCCTATGGTTTGATAGAGCTCGCTCATTTGAACAATGGACTGTTCGATACTCTCTCTTAGTTTTGGCCTTTTCGAAAAATAATCTTCAATATAAATATCAAGCATCATTGATGGACTTTGGAGCAGGAGAGCTTTCTGGATATCAATATTGACAATGGCATGCTGGGAGTTTTGGGCCAGTCGATACTTCCACACTCCTGGAGTTAAGGAGTGAAGCTTAGCAGAACTCACGGCAAAAATATTGGGTAGAACAAGTTCAGGCCGTAGGTTACTTCTCATTGTCGTGTAGAGAAAAGGTGGAACGCGGCTGCTATTACGACCAACATTATTCACAACCAGTTTCTCACCAAGAGGTGAGATTAAATCGGCTAAGAAAACCTTATCTCCCTTTTGGATTTCAAATGAGAGGAGGAAGCTGCGATCATTGCCCTCAATGTTAAATTGCTGCCAAGGACTGAGCTTCTCTTGCCATTGAAGTGCAGCGAGAGACCCTTGGAAAATCATCAAGGTCATAAAGAAAGTAAGAGAGAATTTTTTAGAGCTTAAGAAGTTCATTTTTCCTGTACTCACTTAGGAGCGGGTGATCTTTTATAAACTGAATAAAATCTTCTCCATATTGTGAAAGGTAACGATAGTAGGAGATTTGGTAAATATCCTGATTTAGTGCAGATTGAGCTTTTTCTTTCATTGTCTCTATGGGGAGGACGTCTTCACTTAGGAATTTAAAATATTCTGCATTCTTTAGAAAGCCTAAGCCTTTATAACCACAGTTTAGGACCTTCATGGCGTCTTTGTTACCTAGAAAAGCTTTTGTTCTCACTCTATTGATAAGTTCTTTTCTTTTTGCGCCATCACAACTTGAATTTAAAATGTCATCACATGTAACTTGAAGCCTTGTTTTAAATTGGTAATTGCTAATATCTTTAAGTTCACGACTATGGCATTGAGACTTATCTTCTTCATGACTACAGATCTCTTTAACTTTTTTCGCGACACTGAAGGCCTTGAAGCCATTGAGTAGACCTGGGTAGTTTTGTTTCCCAAGCTTATTTTCTGCACTTTTAAAACTTGAAAGTTGAAGGAGGCTTTTAATATCTTCTCTTTTAAGAGTGGGAACAAGAGAGAGGATGTTAATTACCGTTCCTGCCACCATGGGGGTCGCACCACTTGTGGCACCAAAGAGATGAGGTTCTCCACTACCATTGATGGTCCAAAGTTCCGCATTGGCCGGAGCAAGAATAAGAAGGTCGGGATGGTTTTGAGACTCAAGGCTGGTGAGTCCAGATGGCGAGAAGCTGCCCACCATTAAGGCCTTGGAGTTAATTTCAAGTTCCCTTACTGGATTAGGGTAATCATTTCCTGCGGCCAAAAACCATAAGATATCTTTTGAGTGAGCGAGTTCCACTGTTTCTCTAATACTCTCTTTTGACCATCCAAGACTATTACTGATCACTTTGGGATAGCTTTGATTCTGTTCATAATGGCGAAAGCTGTAAGCATAGAAGCTTTGATAGGTGATGGCCCTAAGACTCATGAGATCCATCATCTGGGTTATTCCCTCAGGTCCATTAAGAATATTGACCACACTTGTGCCATGATGGGCACGCATGGTTCTTCTTCCATTCATTTGGGGAGGGACTTCAAGAGCTCTATTGAGTGAAATGTAGTCCGCTTCAAAGCCTAGGTCAAAGACAGCGGCTTTTATTAGTGATTTATCGTCCATTTTATTCAATTCAGCTTTTATGAGGTCCACTCCAATATATTCTTGTGCCCAAAGTGGCGTGGCCAGTTCATTCAAAACGGTTGGCGCTTGGAGGTCTTCTCGGCAAAGAGAAGCTGAAAGGCTTAAGGAGAGCACACAAGATATTGAAAGTAGATAGAATCTAAGAGAATTAAGCATGTGAAATCTTATCAAATTTGTTGAGAAGGGTACTTAAACTTGAAAAATCTACTTTGGCCGATTAAGACTTAGACAGATTCGTTAGGTGCTGGCAAAGGGGGTAATCGTCCGTAATGATGAAATCTGCTCTCTTTTTTATTGCTCTAGAAATATCCTCTTCAGAGTTTAAGGTCCAGATCCCAACATCTTTACCAAGACGGCGAAAAAAGCTAGTAAAAGGATTTAGCCTCTTATTAAATCCGATTCCTCCATAAAAGAGACCACGAGGAATATAACGGCTAAGAAGAATCACTTTGGCCTTAGGCCATCTTTTTCTTAAAGGTCGTAACGCCCTTTTCTTAAAAGAGAGAAAGCGCAGTTTCTCGTGATTAAGAAGCCATGAGGACTCTACTATTTTGAAGAATTCTTCATTCATTTTAGGTTTTAGATCAACAAAGATATGACCTTTAAAGCCCTTAAGTGCATAAATCGTGCTCTTTAGCGTAGGAGGGGATTCACCATTTTCAAGTAGACAACTTTTTTGGATATCTTTGAAGTCCAGGTCTTCAACCAAGCTACCCCGCGGGCATTGAGCACCAACAAGTTCGTCACCTAGTTTTTTGTCATGATAGAGAAAAGGAATGCCATCTCTACTGAGTTGAACATCAAACTCAACTCCGGAAACAGCATCATCAAGGGCGATCTGAATAACTTCGAGGCTATTTTCTGAAGCATGATCTAGAATGATTCGATGGGAAATACAAGTTTGAGCTGCTGTTTGAACACAAAGCAAGAGTCCTAAAAGAGAAAAGAGAATTGTGGGCTTATTCATGGCGAGAGCTTATCACGACTCAGTATGGAGCATAATGATCACTGTAAAAACGACCATTACCTTTGGGAGATCTAACCTCGTGTAAAGACTGGCTCCCTTTGAGAGGAGAGTTTTTTATTGTATTGGTAGCCATCTACATCAAACTTAAGGAGATCCTTTGGCTCTTCAATGCGATGATCAATGATATAGCGAGACATCATTCCTCTCGCTTTTTTGGCGAAGAAGCCAACCATCTTATAATCATCTCCCTTTTTTTCCTTAAAAGCAGGGGTGATAATATCGGCATGAAGGTTTTTTATATTTATGGCACTGAAGTATTCTTTACTGGCCAAGTTCACTAAGGTTTTTTCTTTCTTGAGAAGGCCATTGAGCTTTTCCGTTATGGATTCGCGCCAAAATTCATAGAGGTTTTTGTTTTTGCCACAGGCGAACTTCGTTCCCATTTCTAGGCGATAGGGTTGAACTAGGTCTAGGGGGGAAACCAATCCATAGAGGCCAGAGAGAATACGCAGGTGCTTTTGTGCATAGTCGATATCTTTGGCTTTCATTGTCTCTGCATCAAGGCCAACATAAGTGTCACCTTTAAAAGCAAACATGGCTTGCTTGGCATTTTTTAAATTGAAAGGGGTTTTAAAATCCTTATATCTTTGGACATTAAGTTGCGTAAGACTATCACTTAACTTCATGAGAGAAGAGATTTCTTTAGGGTCACATTTCCTAAGCTCTTTGATGAGAAGTTTACTTTTTTCAAGCTCTGTTGGCTGAGTGAATTTGTCTGTTGGGGCAGGTGCCTCAAAATCTAATTTCTTTGCAGGTGAAACAACGATAAGCATTTAATGACTCCTTTTGGTGATATTACATGGGAGAGGAGACATTTTAAATAAAAAAAGCCCCCATCGATTGGGGGCTTTCTATGAACTATGGAGTCTAGAATTAATTGGCGGACGATAGCCTGGAATCAATTCTAGGAACTGTTATGTTTACACGGCGGTTAGAGCGCTCGCGCGAGTTAGTATCAATGATTGGCCTTTGTTCGCCATAACTAATGATGTCTAACTTATTTTCTTCAACACCTTGAAACACTAGAAAATCTCTCACCGCATCAGCTCTTTTTAATCCTAGGTTCAAATTGTAAGAAGAGGAACCTATCGTGTCAGTGTGCCCTTCAATCACAATATTATCGATTGTCTCGTTGGTTTTTATATCCGAAGCAAGATCTTCAAGCTTTTTCATCGCCAGCGGGTTGATAAGGGAAGAGTTAAAGGGAAAATAAATTAAGGGGGCGTTGAGTCCCGTAGTTTTACTTTCCATCATCACCTTCTCTGGTAAGGACTCTTCATATTGTGGCTTATCATACACAGCAGGCTTTTCTGCCACGTCGATTGGTTTCACTTGAGTTGGCATTGGTGTGTTATTACTTGTCGCACAGGATGTTAGAGCACCAGAAAGTGCTAGTAACATTAATGCTCTTTTGTTTAAGTTTTTCACGATCAATCCTCCTTGTGATTAATTATTAACTTGTCACTATTTTTACAAAGGAAAGAAGAGATATCCCCAAGAAGTCTTTAAGAGAATGTGTAATTAATTACAAACTTAACTAGGAGAAGGTACTAGGCCCTAAGGAGTGCTTTTTATAAAGTTTAAGATAAAATTATTTGCAGGCATATTGTGGGTTTCCCCAAAAGTCATACCGGCACTCTCGAGTATTCTCTGTACCCATTCAAAGTCGCGAATGCCCATTCCTGGGTGACGAGAACGAAGGCTTGCATTAAAGTGCTCATTACTTTCACTGGTAAACAAACCATTAAAGTTAAAGGGGCCATATAGAAGAAGGTTGCCATTTGAGGCAATGAGGTTTGGGATTTTCTTTAGAAAAAGCTCTGCTTCTTTCTCATGCATAATATGCAAGGTATTAGCGCTAAAGACTAAATCAAAAACTCTACCTTTAGGATTATCGTTAAGCTTACCTTGGAGGTTATGAAGGAGAGCTGTATCGGATGCAGTAATATGAAGAGGGCCTTGCAAGTTTTCGGGCTTACCTAAGGCCTGTTCTCTTTGATGAAAGAGTGGGTGGTACTCCTCCCTATCTGCAGCAAAATAGTCCAGGTGGCTTAGCTTTTGTGAAAAGAACCAAGCATGCTGACCAGTACCAAAGCCAACTTCTAAAAGACTTTTCTTATCATTGGCAATAGGCCTTAGAATATTAAAGATTGGTTCCTTATTTCTCTCGCAGGCTTCTGAATAGGGAAGGCTAAGATTATTCATCTCTTAGAAGGCTTTTTCAAAGGGATGCGTTCGACAACGGCATAAGGGTGTTTGTCTTTCTCAGAATCATAGAGAAGTATTTCTTCGACTGGAAAGACGACTTCTTGTTTCATTTTACCATTATCCAAAAGGCGACTGAGGTTTTTTGGTGAACGCATGCGAGCAACTGTCACATGAGGCACAAATGGTTTTGAATCATAAGATATTTCTAGACCGTCAAGTTGGCGCCTTAATTTTTCAGCTAGCTCAGTAACAGAGTCACTACCCTTTTCACAGCCCATCCAGATGACCCTTCCTAGTTCTAAGGAAGGGAAGGCGCCAAAATTGCGAATCCCAACTTTAAAGCCTTCGCCCCAGTCAAAAACTGAGAGCAACGTTTTTAGGGCCCCTAGGTCTTCTTCATTGAGATTACCGATGAACGCGAGTGTAATGTGCCAATTATTTTGAGGAACGAGTTTTTCTTCTTTATAACGAGAAAGTCCGGGCCAGCTTTGTACTTTGAGCTTCTTTTTGACTTCGGCAGGGAGGGGAATCCCAATGAAATATCGACCCATTCCTTTCATCCTGATTAGGTTTCTCGGATAACTAGAATATCATACCATTTTTTAACGTTTTAACGTGTGTGCTCCGCGTTGTCTTGTTGTAGGCTTTGCCTATTGAGACCCTTTTTTACTATGATGGATAAATGCACAGAATTGAAACTTACCCCTTTGAAGGATCTGACTTTCTTCACTATTTTAAAAACCTCTATCGAGATAGAGGGCTAAAGGCTATTTATCAAATCTTAAATCGCCCTCATCGCCGCCCTTACTCACGCTCCCTTATTAAAAAATATGCGCCCGAAGGTCATGGTATTGAAGTTGGTTGTGGCACCCGAACTATTTGCCCGACGGATAGAACTGTTCTTTCTGATGCATTTAGTTCCCACGGAGTTGACGACTCTATTGCTCGCGTCTTTTTTGAAGGGGACAAGATCCCCTACGAAGATGAGACCTTTTCGTTCTTAGTGAGTGAGCATGTGCTGGAACATATTGCTAATCCCATTAAGGCCTTAAAAGAGTGGATAAGAGTATTAGAAAAGCATGGTAAGCTCTTTTGCTTTTTGCCTCACAAGGAACGGACCAATGATGTGCACCGAGAAACCACATCGCTTGAGCATTTAATTGAAGATTATGAAAAAGATGTGCCCTTTAATGACGATACTCATCTAAATGAATGGATGGAAAATGTTGTAGGGAGAGGTCTAATGCCCGAGCACTATAAGCATCTTAGCCGTGAGGAGCTTTTAGAGTCCGCGAGTATCCATCACCATAATTGGACACAAAAAGAAATTGTCGCATTATTTGAATATTTAAATTTGGAAGTGATTTTTGTCGATGAAAGAGTCCACGATAGAAGAGATACCTTTGTTGTTGTGGGCAAGAAGAAATAAGTTCTTTCTAGCTTCTGCTACAGTCTTATTTATTACGGCCCTTTTCAGTAGGGGCTTTGTTCATCCCGATGAACATTTTCAAATCTTAGAGTTGGTCAATCTCAAGAGGCCGGACGCTTATATTGATATGTCCATCTTCAATTGGGACTTCTTTGAGAAAATTCGTCCTTGGATTCAACCCTTCTTCTATACTTACTTTCTGCGTCCCTTTGAATGGCTGAGCCCATTTCACCAAGCGACTTTATTAAGGACTTTAAATGGTGGCCTAGGCTTGATGGCCATTCACTATTTCTTTAAAACTCTGCCAAAGAGTAAAAAATCTCACCTGTTGTTAGTGATGATTATTTGGTTTGTACCTTTCTTGCTTGTTCGCACCAATTCAGAGGGTCTCTCTTTTTCACTTTTTTGCTTTGGTCATTACCTCTATTCAAAGAGGCGTTATCCCTTTGCTATGTTTTTGTGGGGTTTAATGTTCTTGGTGCGCTATCAGATGGCTTTATTGGTGATGCCTATAGTGATTTATGGCGTGGTGAAAAGTGATATTTCTTTGAAGAAGTTCTCAGGGATGATTGCGACCCTCGCCATTAGCCTTTTTATAGGCGTCTTGATTGATTATTGGGGTTATGGGGAATTGGTCATAGCTCCCTATAATTACTTTTACCAAAACCTCATATTAAAGAGGGCTTCAGACTTTGGAGTCGAGCCAATCTATTATTATTTGGTTAAGCCCCTTTTGATAGGAATTCCCCCTCTTTCTCTCTTCGTTCTCTTTTTTGGAGTCAAGGGCCTTATAAAGAAAAAGGACTATGCTCTCGGTCTTGGCCTCCTCTTTTTTACTCTTATTCATAGTCTCATCCCTCATAAGGAAGTGCGCTTTCTTGTTCCTGTTTATCTTATTATTGCTCTCTATAGTGTTCAGGGTTTTGAAGAAGCGCTAAAGAAGTGGTGGGGGAGAGCCCTCATGATAATATCCTTGCTTATCATGCTGAAAACCAGCTTAACGCCAGCCCACTCTCGATTAGGCCTATATGAGTTTGTCTTCAATCATCAATGGGAAAGTGTTGAGGTCTTCCCACTTCACAAAGATTTTACTTTTTCGATGCCTTTTTTTATGGCCAAGAAAGTTTCTGTAACATCACGACAAGGGTCGTTTTCGGGAAACGTTCTCGCTCTTAAGCTCGATGAATATAAGGCCATGAGCGAGAAAAAAGACTGCCAACTTCTCTTTTCACAGTATCCCGCTTGGATTGAGTATCTTAACTTTACCAACTGGTTATCCCGCTCTAGCTTCTATAGCTTTTGGAACTGTGAGTCATCACTGTAATAGATGTCCACAGCTCTTGATTAATGGTTTATCTGAGCCTATATTGGCGCCTTCAATAATACTTAACGAGTAGTGACCCAATTCAAAGGAGATGTCATGGAAGTTGTTAAAGAAACTAAAGAGTACACAATCCTAAAAAAGAGAAATGGCCGTTTTGGTGTTAAGAACCAAAAAGGTAAGTGGATCGGCAAAGAAGAAAAAGTAAAAATTCTTCTCGATGCTGGTCTCATTAAAGCAGCGCTTCCTAAGAAAGAAGAAGCTCCTGTTGAAGAAGAAGCACCAGCTGTTGAAGCTGCTGCAGAAGAAACTCCAGCTGACGAGTCTGCAGAATAATGAATTTTAAAAATATCCCCACCTCTTGGTGGGGAATATTCATCCTCTCTTTCCTCTCTCTCCAGTCGCTTCGTGCACTTGAAGTGAAGGTACTTGAGCCTTGTTCAGACAAAGTTATCTATCAAAAGAAATGGACTAAGAGTTTTGACAATGTCGGTATCGCGACGATTAAAACCTTTGATAAATTAAAAGTTCCCTACGTTGGTAACGACCTTGGTATTCACTCAATTCATGGTACCCCAGTCGGAGACGATGCTCTCGAGATTATTAGTCGCATGGAAATGCGCTCTTATGGCTGGTGCTATAAAGTAGATGAGGAGCTTCCTGAGGTTTTACCCATCAACTTTCCTCTTGAAACAGAGCATAAAACGATCACCTGGTATTTCGGCTTTGCTCGTTACTTAAGAGGTGAGTGGATTTCCCAGTGTGAGCCTGTCTCAAAAATCAAACCACAATTTATTTGTCGCCATTAATGTTTGTTTTGCTGCGGCGCTCATGCGCCTAAGTAAAAGCCCTCACCAATCTTTGTAAACTCTTTGTCAATTAACTCATGAGAACCTTGTACTTTTTGGTGCCTATATTATCTTAGTTATAGAGATGATTAGGGAGTTGGCCCTGATCACAACCAAAGGTGGCACTGTGGCCTACGCTTTCTCAATTTTTTCAATGGTCTTTATGGCCTTCTGGGCAATTGCCCTGGTGATTTTTCACCGCCTATCCAACGCCCGCCAATATGTGTTTCTGCCTATTAGCGAGCCCAGTGCCCCCAGTTTTTACCCTGCAAACAGAGGATTGCCTCTCCTTCGAATGAAGGGACTAAATCCCCAATTTTAAAACAACTTAATTTATTAAATAACCAGTGGAGTCGCTCTCTCCAGGCTCCACTGGATTTTTAGCTCCCTTTTTTCTCCTCCTGCATACTCCACTTGAGGGGTTGGGGAAACAATAAGTTTCCTCAGCCCTTCTGAGCTAAGTCTTCTTTTAGAAATATATTCTTGAATCTCTTGGGGAGGATAAAGAATTCCTTGTATCTTTTCACACTCGACAATTCTTGGAGGAAATTTAATTTCTATCTTCTTTGAATCAATTCCCGGAATGACTTCTTCTAGTGAACCAAGCCAAGCAAAATCTTCTTCCTGTATAAGGAGTTGGGGAAGCTGATCTTTTGACAGAGTTTGCATAAGAAACCATTTCTTATGAAAGGGGAGACCTAAGAGATTTAAGAAGCAGTTTTCTTTAAAAAGTTTAAGTCTATCAAGAGCATGGTCTTGCCAGGCCAAAGAGCTTGCACAAGATTCTAATTGATACACATTCACATCAGGATGATGTCGCTTTGAGTGGAGAGTTAGGTTTTCTAATAACTTTAAACTTGGAAGTTGATCTTCAAGAAAGGAGATAAGATCACCATGAGATTCTATAACATAGAGATAAACATCCTTCTGTGTACTAAGGATTTTTAACTCTTCCAGGACTTTAAATAACGTTGGCCCAACGGGAAGATAAATTAAAAAAGAATCACTCTTTGGGAGAGGGAAATTAAGGAGGTTTGCATTGATAAAGCCATCACTATCTTTTAATTGAAAAGTACTGTGGGCTTTGATACCTGCTTGATGCCTCTCCTGTACAATCTCAATACTATCCGTTCTAAAAGGAGAGTCGAGAAAATCAAATAGAACTTTTGCCCTACCTATACCAGAGCCAATGTCAGTGAAGGACTTGACTGCCTTATTAATGAGACTTTCTCTTACCATTAAAAGGTCTTGGTAACTTGTGTACAAGGCTTCTGCTGAAAGAGGAAGGTCAGTGTAAGCTTCTTTTAAGTTAAGCTCTTTAACCTTAGAGGGAACGAATAAATGAAAAAACTGGTCAATCTCTTCAGATTTTTTTCCAGCTCTGATGGCGCTCAAGACCTCTTTTTTTAAGACCTCGAGATCCTTTGAGGAAGTCATTAATAATGCCAGGGAAATCCACTGTAATCTTGGTCACGTTTTTCTAAGAAGGCATCCCGGCCTTCTTTCGCCTCTTCCGTGCCATAGGCCAGACGAGTGGCTTCGCCAGCAAAGAGCTGTTGGCCGACAAGACCATCATCAGTCATGTTAAAGCCATACTTTAGCATTCTCATGGCTGTTGGACTTTTGGAGTTGATGAGAGCGCCCCATTCGAGAGCGACTTTTTCGAGGTCTTGATGGGGAACTACTTTGTTAATCATTCCCATTTCAAAAGCTTCTTGGGCGGAGTAATTTAGTCCCAAAAAGAAAATCTCTCTTGCTCTCTTTTGGCCACACATCTTAGCAAGGTAAGCTGAGCCATAGCCCGAGTCGAAGCTCGCAACATCAGGGTCAGTCTGCTTAAAGATGGCGTGCTCTTTTGAAGCGATAGTTAAATCACAAACCACATGTAGTGAGTGTCCACCGCCAACGGCCCAACCAGGGACAACGGCAATAACTACTTTGGGCATGAAGCGAATCAGTCTTTGCACTTCGAGAATATGAAGTCTTCCTAGCTTTGCAGGATCAACACTTCCTTGGTCGCTATCTTGATATTTATAACCATCTTTACCGCGAATTCTTTGGTCTCCTCCGGAACAGAAGGCCCAGCCTTGATCTTTAGGAGAGGGGCCATTTCCAGTAAGAAGAACGCATCCCACATCACTTGTGGTACGCGCGTGCTCAAGGGCGCGGTAGAGTTCATCTACAGTGTGAGGTCTAAAAGCATTTCTGACTTCTGCACGATCAAAGGCGATACGAACAGTGCCCTGATTCTTAGCTCTGTGGTAAGTGATATCGGTAAAGTTGAAACCTGGTACTTCTTGCCAAGCGTTTTCGTCAAATAGGGGAGAAATCATAAGTCCTCTTAATTTAGGTTAACTTGTTAAAACATAGCCTAATTAGTATCAATTTTCTAGGCTATCAGACTCCCAAAACCACCAGACAATACCAAGTGCCGCCGAAAAGTTTTCTTCTCTACGAAGAAGCGGAGAATTGCGGTTTGCAGCGCCTTTAAAGTTCTGATAGCCAAAGCCTAGAAACATCAGAACATCTTTATAAACTTGTTTACTAAAGCCTTGAGCGAGTGTTGTGCCTAGGTAGCCACTCTGTGCTTGATAGCTGGGTCTTACTGCCGTTTGAAATTGTGGATCAACCGCATAGAAAACACGGTGAAATTTTTGAGTCGCAAAAACACTACTGAGACTTGTGAAGGTTAAGTAGCCTTTGGCAAGGAGACCTTCCGTTATAAAATAGAGGAGCGGGTTGAAAACAAGACCGCGCTCTTTCGCCTCAAAGAAATCAACAGACCAAGCATTACGTAGAGGAAGGTTCAATCCTAGCTTAAAGCTGATCGGGCCTCTTTTTTGCCAGAGTGTGGCCAGGACTCCTGGTCCAAATTCAACCATGGTATTTAAGTCAGGCATACCATCTCTAATAGAGACATCTTTTGAGCTTGCAGGTAGACTGCCTCCAATGCTGAGATTGACTTCAAGACGATCATTTTTAAAGAAGCGGCCTCGCATACCACCTTCCTCGTCAGCACGAAGAACATCACCGCGATAAAAGAAAGTAGGGAAGGGGATAAAGAAGAAGTTTGTGTCCTCACTACCAGGGTAGGCGGGAACGAGTGCACTAACCGCACCTGCACCACCTTCAAGGAGTGGTTTTTTCTTATCCATTACACTTTGAGTTATTTGAGCGTGAGTTGTGCCGATAATGCTCGTTAAGAGCAGGAAGACTTTGAGCATTTTTCCTTAATCTTGTTTGTGGTGATAGCCGAGCGCTTTATAGAGCCTAACATATCTTGATTAGAAAAAATAAGGCCACCTAACAAAAATGTAATTGAGGCAATAAGGCTTGCCCACGGGAAGCTCGTCCACATAATTATCTCCATACAATAAAGATGGCTTTCTCTTTTTAAAAAACAAGGGTGTTGTTGCGATGCGTTTAGATGCTGATTTTATTAAGTTTGGGGAAGTTTCTAAGAAAAGGGTTATGAAGAGGCCGAGTCGTAGTTTCTAAGGCCGACCTTCCAAATCCAATTGAGAATAATGACCAGGACGAAAATAACAAGCACCATAGTCGCTAGTAATTGCCATTGATTCTTGTCGAGAAGAAAGTGAACAGGGCCAGAGCCAATGAGAAGTACTGGTAGAAGTACTGTCAGTACCTTCCTGATAAATCCTTGGTAAATAAAGTTTGGCCAACGGGCCAGCTGCTGCATCTGCATTCTCAAGAAGTTGATTCCAATACCATCGGTGAGCCAAAACATTGAAGTGCTTAAGATAAACTCGATCAGAATAAGAAGCACAAGGCTGAGGATGAGAAAGAGGGGCATCATTAGCCAATCGAAAAGCGAGAGGTTGACCTTGATGCCATAATGAATAAGAAAGCCAAGAAAAAGCGGAGTATTAAAAAGACTAGATGCTCTAAAGTGGCGGAAGAAAACACTGAAAATTGTATTCATGGGCTTTAGGATCACGTAATCAAGTTGTCCGGATTTTATATTAAAAGAGAATTCCCAAAAGCTTTGAGAAAATATCATCATATGAAGGTTATCGATCATCAGCATAAAAGTTAAAAAGAAGAGAAGTTGGTCTTTTTGCCAAGGTCCGATATTGGCCACGTGGTCATAGATAAAAGAGACTGAGCCTACTGATGAGAAAAAGAAAAAAAGATCCATAAAGATAAGAAGAATAAAACTTGTACGAAAACTTGTTTCCACAGAAACTGAAGTGGAGACAAACTTCTTATAGACATCCCAGTAATGACCTACCTTTTCCATCATCACATACCCGCCGCGGTATAGAGTTTGATGCCCTTTTTCCAGACCAAATGGTTGATAAGGGCAATAACGACAGTCCAAATACTAATAATGATGAGACCGAGACCAAGGCTGCTTGTTTCACCACTAAAGATTTTAATGGGGTAATAAACAAGGTAGGGAAAGGGAGTGTAATTAAGAATATTCACCAGCCAGTCAGGATAAAGGTCAAGGGGGATGATGGCTCCTGATAAAAAGTAGGAAACAACGCTCAACATGACTCTTAAAATCCAGGTTTCTTCTAACCAAAAGGCCATGACTCCAGTCAGGTATTGAAGAGCAAACCAAAAAAGAGAAATAAAGAGGGTATAAGCGACGCCAATCAGAAAGAAATTCCAGCCTGGAAATTGCAAGAGATCAAAAAAGGCGATCACTCCTAAAGTAATTGCCGCGATAAACATTTGAATGGTTTGAAAAGACAGCCAGCTGGCCGTGTGAAACTCCCAGAAATTGAAAGGATAGATGAGGTAGCTTGAGATTCGCCCCAATCTAATATCTTCGGCAAGATTCCACGATCCGTGGCCTTGTGCCACAAGGCCCACAACAAAGGCCCAGATATGATAGTTGATCATACCTTCAAAGTTAAAGCCCTTTATCACTAAGCTATCGTCTGCGCCATAAATCGCTGACCAAAGGTTGTACTTAACAAAGAAGAAAACAAGAGCAGGTCCAATAATTTGGAGAAAGAAATTTAAACGATAAGCCGTATGTTTGACCCAGCTTATTTGAATAGTGATCCACCACTTTGAAAAATTATTTTTGATGGCATCCCCTGTCGTCATAGGGTCTCGCTACTTTGTTGCTCTCTTAAAAGCTTAGGGTTATTCATGAGTTCCTTCATCACCCTCTCAATTGGCAGCTTATCAGTAGCGAAGTCTTCAACGGGGAAGGTTGTAATAATGTGAGCACTACTTTCTCGCAGCTTTTCTTCAGGAATGCGAAGATCAACCTGAGTATTATTCTTACTCCACTCGCCATTTAACGAGTGCCAAAATTCTGATTCTGGCTCTTGGGGAGAAGAGAAGTTAAAGGTGACATTCTTTTCATTACCGAGAATATCTTCAAAACGACTAAGGGGTCCGTCATAACCTTTCTTTCCATCAAAAATGAGAACCAGGCGGTCGCATAATGCCTGAACATCTTGCATATAATGACTCGTAATAATAATGCAGCATTCATTTTCGCGATGGTATTCAAGAATAAATTTTCTAATATTTTCTTGCGCAACAAGGTCGAGACCAATTGTGGGCTCATCGAGAAAAATTACTTCAGGGTTATGCAGAAGTGAGGCCATCAGCTCCATCTTCATGCGCTCACCAAGGGAGAGCTTGCGCACATGAATGTGAAGCAGATCCTTTACTCCCAGGAGCTCGGACATCTTCTCAATCCTCGCTTCAAAGTTTTTATCACTCACTTCGTAGTATTTTTGTAAAAGAAGGAAGCTATCCATGGCCGGAATATCCCACCATAGTTGGGACTTTTGACCCATTACCAGGGCAATCCTCTTTCTGAAGTTCTTATCTCTCTCCCATGGGTTTGAGCCTAAGATTTTGAGCTCACCGTCACTGGGAACGATGATCCCCGTAAACATCTTCATAAGAGTTGTTTTACCAGCGCCATTAGGGCCTAGAAGACCCACGATTTCGCCTTTTGCTACGCTGAAGGAAAAATCTTTCACGGCGTCCTTAATCACAGGATTTCTTTTGAAAAATGAGGTAAAAGAACCCATAACACCGGGATTCTTTTTGTAACTTACAAATTGTTTGGTAAGGCCTTGGGCCGTGATAAGTGGTGTTGTCATGGGCGGAGTTTGCCCCAAAAGGAAAAGCATGTCCACGCACACGAGCGAATTGTCTTTTAAAAAAACCTTAGAAGAAAGTGATCCTAAAATCTTAGTTGATATTATTAAGTCTCAATGCGAATTATCTGTGGCGACGGTAAAGGAATGCATGCGCCAAGGTGGCTGTTGGGTAAAAAAGGGCAATAAGAAAGCGCTCTTACGGGTGAGGCGGGCCAAGACTGAGTTGAGGGCGGGAGATAGAGTCGAGTTTTACTATGATCCCAAACTTTTTGAGCTGCAAAAAGAGAAACCACCAAAGCCGGAGCTTCTTAAGAAAACAAGAGACTGGAGTGTTTGGTATAAGCCTGCGGGCCTTCTTACTCAAGGTAGTAAGTACGGAGATTCCTGGAGTCTGCTGCGCTACCTAGAAAAAGAAGAGAAGCTTGAAAGTAAATTAGTCCATCGACTTGATCGCGAGACAGAAGGGTTAATTCTTGTGGCGCATACTCCAAAGGCTGCAAAGTATTTGTCCCTAGTATGGGCGGGAACTCGAGTCGAAAAAATTTATCGAGCTGTTTGCGTCGGTACTCTAGATCAAAGCGAGGGGGACATCAAAAAGCCCATCTCTGGTAAGAAAGCTGTAACTTATTATAAGGTCCTTGAGACCCGTAGGGAGGGAGAAGGCGCTCTTTCTCTTTTAGAGCTTCGCCTAGGAACAGGAAGAACTCATCAAATCAGAATTCATTTAGACTCTTTGGGTCATCCCGTTCTTGGTGACAGCCGCTATGGAAGAGGCAATAAGAATCGTGACGGTATGAAGCTGCAGGCAAGTGGACTTTGCTTTCCATGGCGTGACCAAATGGTCTCAGTTAAAGCACCTAAACTATTAGGATTACCTAAATTAACAAAAGAGAGAAATTAATTTTTTTTAAGAAAAACTTCCGAATTTCGTCTATTCTAAGGGAATAAGGAGGATCATCATGATCTATCACATTCTCTATACAAGCAAGGCAGTTAACCCCTTTGATGAATTCATGATGGCGGACCTCCTAAATGTATGCAAAAAAAATAATGTAGGAAACAAAGTTTCGGGCATGCTCCTTTATCGCGAGGGTATTTTTCTCCAACTCTTAGAAGGAGAGGAAAAGCTAGTAAAGGAGCTCTATAAAAAAATAGATAAAGACGAGAGACATAAAGAGGTCTTGGGATTAGCGGAACTTCAATCAGAGGAGAGAATATTTGGGGATTGAACTATGGCTTATCGTAATCTCGATGAGTTTCATCCCGAAAAGAGAACTGAACTTATCGAAATGATGGATAATATTGTCGCTTTTGAAGGTGAGTTAACGCAAGATGCTGTCTTTGAGCTCTTAAAGCGCTTTCGATTCCTCTGGGATTAAGCTCAGCTTTAGACAAACTCTCTTTTATCTTTTAAATTTGGGAGCTTAAGTCTCCTATTAAATCACTACAGAACAAGAGTAAGCGATGGAATACAACTTTCAAGAAATTGATAAAAAATGGCAAACCTACTGGGCAAATAAGAAAACCTTTGAGGCCAAGAACGATTCCTCAAAAAAGAAGTTCTATGCCCTTGATATGTTTCCCTATCCTTCAGGAGCGGGCCTGCATGTCGGCCACCCCCTTGGCTATATTGCTTCAGATATTTACTCTCGTTATAAAAGAAATCAGGGCTACAATGTTCTTCACCCTATGGGCTACGATGCCTTCGGATTACCTGCAGAACAATACGCCATTCAAACCGGTCAGCATCCGGCAAAGACCACAGAAAAGAACCTGGAACGTTACCGCGAACAGCTTGATAAGATGGGCTTCTCTTTTGATTGGAGTCGCCAGGTAAAGACTTGTGAGCCTTCTTATTATAAATGGACTCAATGGGCTTTCACTGAAATGTTTGAACACTTCTATGATCAAAACCAAGATAAAGCTCTCCCCATCAAGAAGCTCGTTGAACATTTTAATAATCATGGCTCTCAAAATCTAAAGGCAAGCTGTTCTGAGGAACTTGAGTTCTCCAGTGAGGAATGGACTTCAAAATCTGAGAAAGAAAAGGAAGGCATACTTCAAAACTATAGGATTGCTTATCTTAGTGATGTTCCAGTGAATTGGTGTCCAGCTCTCGGAACTGTTCTTGCGAATGATGAAGTAAAGGACGGCCTTTCAGTGAGAGGGGGTCATCCTGTTGAGCAAAAGACCATGAAGCAGTGGTGCTTAAGAGTCTCGGCTTATGCTCAGAGACTTCTTGATGGCCTTGAAAAACTTGAATGGTCTGACTCAATAAAAGAAGTACAAAAAAACTGGATTGGTCGCTCGGTTGGAGCAGAAGTGCGTTTCGATGTTGAGCAGCTAGGTTTTGGCTTTGATATTTTTACCACAAGACCGGATACAATTTTTGGCGTGACTTTTATGGTGTTAGCGCCGGAGAGTGATTACGTTGAAAAAGTAACAACCAAAGAGCAATCCTCTGAAGTTGAAGCCTACCTTGAAGCTTGCAAGAAAAAGTCGCAAAGAGAGAGAATGATGGATGTGAAAACAGTAACCGGAGCCTTTACTGGTGGTTATTGTATTCATCCTTTTACTGGTAAGAAAATTCCAATTTGGGTTGGTGACTACGTCCTTGGTGGATACGGAACTGGGGCGATCATGGCCGTTCCTGCCCATGATAGTCGTGACCACGCTTTTGCCAAGAAGTTTCAACTTCCCATTATTCCTGTGATTGATGGTGAGGGGGTAAAGACGGTAAAAGAAGAATCCTATGATGCCAAAGTAGGTGTCATGATTAACTCTGACTTTATTAATGGAATGAAAGTGAAAGAGGCGATCTCTAAAACGATCGCCCATATTCAAGAAAAGAAACTTGGAAAGAAAAAAATTAATTATCGTCTTCGTGATGCAATCTTTAGTCGTCAACGCTATTGGGGTGAACCCTTTCCTGTTTATTATATTGATGGCACACCTCACATGGTGGAATTAAGTAAACTGCCCATTGCACTTCCTGAAGTCGATGCTTATCTTCCCACAGAAGATGGGGACCCACCTTTAGGGCGAGCAAAGAATTGGCAAACAAGTGATGGCCATCCCTTTGAGCTCTCAACAATGCCGGGCTTTGCAGGTTCAAGTGCTTATTATCTTCGCTATATGGACCCTCATAATAATGAAGAACTCGTTTCAAAAGAGGCCAACAGTTACTGGAAAAACGTAGACCTTTATATTGGTGGGAATGAGCATGCTACAGGGCACCTTATCTACTCGCGCTTTTGGAATAAATTCCTCTTTGATCTTGGAAAGATTTGTGAAGAAGAACCCTTTAAGAAAATGATTAATCAAGGGATGATTCAAGGTCGCTCAAACTTTGTTTATAGGCTTAAAGACAATCAGAACAAGTTTGTTACTGCGGGTCTTAAGGAGGATTACCAAACTCAAGAGATTCATGTTGATGTGAATATTGTAGATAATGATGTCCTTGATCAAAAAGCCTTCAAAGTTTGGAGACCAGAGTTTGCCAATGCAGAGTTTATCTTAGAAGAAGAAAATGGTGAGAAGGTTTATAAGTGTGGGTACGCTGTTGAGAAAATGAGTAAATCTATGTTTAATGTAGTAAACCCAGATACTATTGTTGAGAAGTATGGGGCAGATACTTTAAGGCTCTATGAAATGTTTCTTGGACCTCTCGAACAATCAAAGCCCTGGAATACCAACGGAATTGAAGGGGTTTATCGCTTTTTGATCAAGCTTTGGGGCCTTTTCCACAAAGATGACAAGTTTGTTGTTTCTAATGATGAAGGCAGCCCAGGAGAACAAAAGGTTCTCCACACTTGTATTAAGAAAATTAGCGAGGATATGGAAAGCTTCTCTTTTAATACTTCTGTCGCCGCATTTATGATTGCAGTAAATGATCTTTCCAAACTTAAATGTAATAAAATCGCCATTTTAAAAGAACTTCTCGTGGTGCTTTCTCCCTACGCTCCTCATACTTCTGAAGAACTGTGGTCAAAGCTAGGGGAGAAGGAATCAATCTCTTTTGCCTCTTGGCCACAAGTGAATGAGAGCTACCTTGTTGAGAGCACTTTTAAATACCCTGTCTCTTTTAATGGGAAGATGCGCTTTTTACTAGAGTTAGACATTTCACTTGATGTTAAAGCCATCGAAAAGGCGGTTCTCGAACATGAGGATTCAAAGAAGTGGGTTGAGGGGAAAACAATAAAGAAGGTTATTGTTGTCCCAAAGAAGATAGTTAATATTGTCGTTGGCTAATCTTTACAATTAAGTACAAGATCACTGAGAACGAGAACTGCTTCTAAACATATCCCCAAAGGCACCCCAGTCTGTTTCTTCAACTTCCTTAGGCTCACGACTTGGAGTGTTTATTACAGAGGTGAGATTATTTACGGTAGCAGGCTGCTCTATTGAGACTTTTTCACTGGCTATATCACACTTGCTGACAGAAATTCTTTCAGTACAACTACCACAGAATTCTTGGTACCCATCGAGGCTA
>Ga0136600_1000123_pt1 | contig 42815 bp, 36 predicted proteins | sample AntRauMFilla2698_FD_104634 | JGI IMG/M metagenome (GOLD analysis project Ga0136600, IMG submission 104634) | Saline lake microbial communities from Rauer Islands, Antarctica - Metagenome Filla 2 #698 | ecosystem: Environmental > Aquatic > Non-marine Saline and Alkaline > Saline | place...
TTAAAAACTATACGAGAGACCAGCAAAGACCTTAGTACCAGTGATAGAGTTAAAACTAAGCGTGGTATCGTCACTATTATTTTGAATTCCCGTCAATCCAGAGAAACGATAATAAGTAAGCCCTGCCCCTAAGAGTAAACCAATTTTATACTCTGGAAGCAAACGAAATACCCCTCCATAATCAGCGCCATACATATTGCCCTTATACTCACCAAGGCCGACTGAATTTACTCTGAAATCTCCGGACACCACTAGATTTGCATACGCTTCAATGCTTACCCAAGAAAGCCGGATCGGCACCCAAGCAAAGCCCGCCTTTAAACTCAATGATTGGAACTCATAATTATCAAACTTCCCCGTAAAGTAATCAAGACCAACTCCCCAATGAGTCATATAATAGGGGTTCTTGTGCTCATACATCATAGAAAGCTCGCTAGAGCTGGTTAACTCAGAGTCAAAGTCAGCTGCCCCTTCAATGGAACCACTTACACTCATACCACCAGGACCAGTCCTGACTGAGAGATAGTTATTCTCCCCAAGTGGATCTTTTATCCTCTTCTCATCATTTAATTCATGTTCAGTAACTTTTTTACCTTGGTCGAATTCATTTTCTTCAGCTGGAAGTCTTAAAGATGAAACTCTCACCCAACCGACTCTACCATTTAGAGAGACGGGTAAAATTTCTCCTCTTCTTCTCTTTACTTCCCCAACGGCCAATTGCTTGCCTTTGCGGACATATCCAATGGGGCTTTTCAACTCGATATCGGAATAAATAATGGCTTTTGAAACCTTAACAATGCCAACCTGTGCAGCAGAAGCCAAAGGAGATAGTAGAATTAAAAAGATGAAGAATGAAAACAGTCTCATATTAAAATTATAGGTCATTTTAAGTTTATGAGAAGGAGAATTATTTACCGACTACTGTGATAGGATATTTTTAATAAGTTCTTTCTTTCTTGCCTTAAAAGCTTCTTGATTAAAGAGATTTGGAGGAGAGACCCTTTCTTCACAATCTGTAATTGAACACCTCTCGCAAGTACGACCAACGACTCTTCTATCAAGTTTAACATCATCACTAAAATTGACTCTTTCACTAAAGTTCTTATCCATAGATAAACCTAGAGTAAAGCAGCTGTTTACATTGGGATCTGTTGCCCTAGGCCTTGCGATGCTAAGGCAGAAGTAGTCTTCGCCTTTATCCCCCATTTTTGAGACTTGAACACCTAAAGTAGGCCCCTCTCGCTTTCCAGCTTTAAGCTCTTTCAAGAGATCAGTCGTTATCCATCTTCTACAGTAATGCTCCCTTAAGCTTATCCCGTGAGGATGATGAAGCTTACCCAAGTGAAGTTCTTGAGTAATAAAATAGCGGTTTGGAGCATCCAAAATTTCTTCATTACAACGGAGGTAGAAAAGTTGACTCATTTCAAAATAATGAGGAATGATTTGAGTAAGTCGACTCATAAAAACTTCTGGAGGCACAAAGTATTTTTCCAAGCAGTCTAAAAGAGAGTTCTTTGAAAACTCAGCGAAGGAAAAAATATGCTCTAGGTCTTTTCGCAATGATTCTTTATTAATAAGAATAGCACTCGCTAAATAGAAGGCTTGATAATCAAAAAGAAGGTCTGAAAACTGACCTCTAAGAGGATCTCTTTTCTTTCTATCATGACCATCAAGCAAGACTTGGGCACAGTATTCTTTAAGTAACCCAAAAAGCTTCTGTCTCGTATCTAGTCCCGAGTGAATAAAGAGAACTGATTCCTTCCCTTCCTTAAATACGCTTCTCAAGCCAATGCCTGAGCCATTTCCAAGAAGTGAATGATTTTTAACAAGAATACCAAAATCAGATTTGAGCCTACTTTCGATATAGTCAGAAAAGTCCTCTTCTCTGCCTTTAAATTCACGATAAAGCTTGTTTCCAGTTGCAAAGGCCAGATCCTCCAAGACGGGAAAGTAATTTTGGTTAACTTCAAGATGTGCCCTTAGAGCTGCTTTATTAAGATCATCGACGCTAACATCAAAACTTTTAGATAGCTCAGATACTGTCATTAAAAAGCTCGTAAACTTTTCGGGAGCATGACTCATAAGATCGTATACATCTTGATCGCCAATACCAAAGGCACTCAAAGGCAAGTTTGCGGCTAAGTCACTCTCTAAAAACTCAAGCAAGGGATGAAGTTGATGACCCATTTTTATAGAGACAAGATCTTCAACAGAAACATCTAAGGCACCGGCCAAACCAATAAGTTTTTCAACCTTTGGGTACTTCTTACCTTTTTCAATTTCATTTAAATAACTATGACTAAGCCCACTCTTTTCAGCTAGCTCTTTAAGAGAGAAACCTTTTCTTTGCCTAAGCCTACGAATTTTGAGGCTTAGAACAAATCTTAAAACATTCTTACTTATCATGGGGTCCTTAGCTTTATTTACAATCTAACCTAGCAGAGATGGCTTAGCTTAGAAATTAAAGATACTAAAACTCCCCTATATTTTCCATGACTCAGGGCATTTATTGGAGATAATCGCTAGAAAATGTCATCAAAAAACGCCAGCGTTTTCTCCCAAGACTCTTTATTTGCTTTTTCTTGATAAGCTAATGGCAGGCCAAACTTCTTACCTAGCTCTGTTGCACCTGGATTAGTAAAAGCATGTTGGGCACCTGGAAAATTGACGAAGGTATAATCCACCTTGGCCCTTTTCATCTCTTTTTTAAAGTTGGTTATATCTTTAGCTTTAACCAGGGGGTCGGCTGCTCCATTAAATACAAGTAATTTTGCTTTTACGCTATTTTTCTTCGCCTTTACAGGAGATGCTAATGAACCATGATAACTAACGACTCCATCCAGCTCAACACCCATTCTGGCCATTGTCAGCACTACTCCGCCACCAAAGCAATAGCCTATGGCCGCAATTTTAGTCTTATCAACATGAGGATGGTTCTTCAGAGTTTCTAGCGCCGCGGTAAACCTCTCTTTTGCGCCCTTAATATCTTTAAAGACAGCGGAGCTAAACTCGCCCGCCTTTTTTGGGTGGTCAGCTTGCTTACCATTCCCATACATATCAACCGCAAGAGCAACATAGCCTTGTTCCGCCAACATATCAGCTCTTTTACGAGCATATTCATTGTGTCCCCACCATTCATGAACTACGAGAATACCCGGCTTTTTGGTATCACCATTTTGGATGGATGATATATAACCCTTCATTTCTAAGTTCTTAGATTGGTAAGTAATTTGACTTCCATGGCCTTTTTTATTGCTAGCACAACCGATCAGACTCATCAGAGAAAATGTTATAAGAAAAAATACTATTGATTTCATTTTCAACTCCCATTTATTAAAACAGGCTAATGCTAACGGCATTCAAGCTAGGAGTCTATGGTGAAAAGATGCTTTTCTGGATTAAGAGATGGCTTTTAGAGGGATTATTAAGCTGCTTTTTTGGCAGGCTTTTTAGTCAAGAATTCGATAACCTTATCTTTACTCATCGGCTTACTAAAGAGATAGCCTTGACCGTACTTACAACCCATTTGCTTGAGAAGTCTTAACTGCTCAGGAGTTTCAATTCCTTCTGCAATCACTGTTTTATTAAGACCTCTGGCCATTTCGACAATGGACTTCACAATAACATAAGTATTATGGTCGTCTTCCATTGCTTGGACAAAGCTTTTATCTACTTTCAAGTTATTGGCATCAATTTTATGAAGTGAGCTTAAAGAAGAATAGCCGGTACCAAAATCATCAAGAGCAACTGAGTAGCCCTTGTTGCGGCACTTTGAGATCCAGTCATAGACAAAGTTCCCCGAAATAAAAACTCTTTCGGTAATTTCTAACTTAATTTGCTTGGGGTGAATCTTATTAACCCAAGTAGATTTTTGAAGGATTTCAAAAAGTTTGGGGTCTTGCATTTGGCGACCACTTACATTTATTGAACAAAAAAGCTTAGGAATTTTACCAAGATTATCAACTAATGACTTTTGAATTTCACCAAACTCACGACAAGCCGTTTCTGTAATCCAATGCCCCAGTGGAACAATGAGACTCGTCTCTTCAGCAATTCCCATAAAAAGATCAGGTCTAACCAATCCATGTTCTGGACTATTCCAACGAGTTAACGCTTCAAAGCCAACAACATTTTGGGTATCAATACTCACAATTGGTTGAAAATGAATCATAAACTGACCCTGCTCTAGGGCCTCATGAAGCTCTTTTTCGTACCTTATTTTCTGAATGACATCTAAACCTAGGTTGACGTCTGTGATCTCTGTATTGGTAGTTTTCTTTGCTTTAAGTTTTAATTTTTTATTCTGAGTAAGGCTTTTATTTACTTTAAGAGTGTCTCTGGTTCTAGAGATAAGCATTGTAATGAGGAGCCTTACAATTGGATCAGCTTCATCAATTCTCTCTGATAGAGCTTCCTTAGAAACAACTGAGAGGACAACCTCTGTATTGGCCTTAGCGGAAGCTTCTCTTCGAGAACCATCAAGCATGGCCATCTCTCCAAAAATTTCACCAGGACCTAATAGAGCAAGCGGCGTCGACTCTTCCTTGTTCGTAACGAAGATCTCTACTTGACCGCTTTCAATAAGATAAGCACAATCGCCAGATTGACCCTCTTTAAAAATAATTTCATTTTTCGGAATGATCTTTGAAAAATCAGTTCCTTTATTGTTTTCCTTCATTACCTTATTCTCATCGGTAGAACAGGTGCTATAGCTTGAGCTTTTAAGCCTTTTTTTTTAATCGGAAATATTTTAGGTACTTGGGGGGAAAAATAGTTTTTTTTTATCGAAAAAACAATAATTTAGATGCCTTAAATCCTTGGCTAAAACAGCTTTTATTTATAGGATTTAAGGTTTTGCCCCTCAATCTTACGAATCCAATCTCCGTACATTGGGTTTGGTAGGACAAAATACCTTCTGCCAAAATCTTCTTTAAGCTCACTAACCTTTTTAATTCTCTCTGAATGGGTACCTTCGAAAACTTCTGAGAAGTCGGCCATACTGTCTCCAATCAACATCTCAATTCGGCAAGTTTTTTCAATAGCACTACGCCTGTCAACTTTAGAACTGGTAATAGTTCGTAACAAAAGATCATCCCTCTCGACCTTTACCCCTACTTTGGAAAGGTTATTAAGTGTCGCATTCTTTAAATAGCTTTTTCTATTGGTAATAAATACGGTCTTAAAACCCATACTTTTGGCTTTTTCAATAAAGTTAACCGCACCAGGAACGGCTGAAGCGTTCGCCGTTAAAACCCAATCATCCCAGGTTTTACTAGAGTAATTCTCCCTCGCTTTAAAAAGCCAACCTTGATAAAGACTATTATCCAAAATGGTCTCGTCAACATCTAAAATAATACACTGATTCACTTTATCGTTTTTAAGGCGCTTCAAGTTATCAGAAGCAGCATTAAAGGCTTGAAGAGACAAGGCCTTTACTTCACTAGACTTTTGGAAGTAGAGATTACCCATCAAAAATTTATCTTGAGGATTATGGGCACAACCACAAAGAAAAATAAAAATAAAAATAAAAATTAACTTTGAAACCTTCACGCTACCCCTCAAGCTTTATATATTTTAATACTCTCTCAGAAAATTCATGGGATGGCATATTCTCTAACATTTTACTATTTGAATGAGAAATTTTTTCTCCAATATCACTCTTTTGTTCACTTAAAATGGCAGATAAAGTCCCTTCATCGAGAAGGTGTAGCAGAGGATAAGGACTCCTATTGACATAATTTCCTCTCGCATTCTTTTTCTCGCCTTGAAACCTAAATTCAGGATGAAAGGTAACACACTGAACAACCTTACTAAGACCTAGCTCTTCAATACCTTGTTCAACCAAAGCCGAAAAATTATAAAATTTAATAAAATCTAATTTAAGTTGGGGAAAGATTATAAACGCACTCGAGTTCTTATTTTTTATAAAATTATTTGTTATGTCTAAAGCGAATTTTCGGGCCTCATTAAGATCCTCACCCTTGTAAGAAGTAACTTCCCACTCACCATTGTCCCAAGGAACTTTAGCAAAGGGGCAGAGATTTAGGCCAATAACCACATTCTCGATCCACTCGATCACTCTCTTCTCAGAATCCATAGAAGAACCCACCATGGTCTTTGGCCAATTCATTTAAGAAGACATAGGCCTTTGAGGAGCGATCACCTATAAAGGACCTACCAACGCCTATAGTATTAATTCTCATTTTATTTTTATTGAGATTATTAATTTGTAAAAGAATTTCTGAAATATCAGCATTCCTATTCTGGTTTCCATCGGTTGGAGCCCCATCAGACAAAAGAATAATATCACTAGCATAGGGATAGTTCTTTAATCCATAAACGAGGGCATCTTTGGTTGGGGTAAACCCTCTGGCCCTGAGGTTATAGAGGAAATTATAAACTTCATCTTTCTTATCAACATCCATCTTTTGGGTGGCACCCCATAAGGGCTTATAAGGATTACTCTGGTCGGGAAAGAATATGATATCCACTTCATAATCTTTTGGTAGAGAAGTGATAAGCATTTTAATACCTGCTTTAACCTGACCAAGGCGATTTTCTCGTAACATTGATCCACTCACGTCAATAATAAAGACCAATTGCTTACCTTTGAACTTAAAGCCGACATCTACTGGTAGACCCTTTCCTCTAAAGCTATCAGCTTTACTATTTTCTTGAGGACTCTCCTGACTCGATAAACTCCTCTTTCCTTCATTCTCAAGTCTTTCTTTCTCACCTCTTTTGGTGAGCAATTCATTTTCGCCTTCCAACTCAATAACAATCTTTCTTAAATCTTCTATTTCTTGGTTTTTCGAACGAATTTTTGAATGAAGTTTGGTATTTTCTTTTTCAATGATTTCAACCTCAGCACTAGATATTTGTTTCTCTTCCACACCCTTTTTGGGAACAGAAACAAAGAGAATAATCACAGCGCCAAGAGCACCAGTGAGAATATCCAACAAGGCAATATTTAGCCCCGGAATTTCCTTCCTCTTAGCCAACTAGCCTACCTTCTTCTCTTTATCATTCTGAGAATTATTTTGAGAAAACTTTTGAATTTCCAATTTATTAACAAAATTAGTGATGACGTAATCTTTCAAATGGGAATGAAGTTTTTCTGTCTCTTCTTGTAGTTTATGGAAAAGACCTGTTACTATTGCGCTTAAGACTAAGGCAACCAAAGTGGTATCGAAAGCGACGCCTAAGGTCGCAGTAATGGCAGACATATCACCAGAGTTTGCAATCTGAAGGGCCTGAGAAATACCTATAACTGTTCCCATAAAGCCAATAGAAGGGATAAGCCATAAAAGATAGCGAATATTAGACTGGTCAGAGTCATGAATGTCTCGATGAATCTCACTCTGAATTGAAATCACCTCAATGGTCTCTCCCATGGAAGCCGTACTCTTAAATTTTAAAAGGGCTGCGCTCAGTAACTTGACCAATAAAAAGTTATGACCCTTGTACTTATCAACATTTTCTTGAATTTTTGGTAAATCCATCGGAAGAAGAACGTGTTTTTCTCCGGTAGGAAGAAGGGAGAAGCAAAGTGCTTTAAATTCAGCATTGATTCTTTTACGGGCCTTAGCTAAATCGAAGTAGGCCCATAGAGACGTAAAGACAATAAAGCCTTGAATAATCCCACCATTACTGAGGTCACCTCCAAGAAGAACAAAGACCCTCTTAATAGCGGTAAAACTTATTAAATTAAAGCAGGCGACAACCACAATCTGATAGATTACAGATATTACAATTGCTTTTAGGTAGTTCTTTTTAAACAACGGCTTCTTCTTCTTTTTCATAGGATACGTTTCGGGTTTTTATCGAATTAAGAACAGAGGAAAAACTAAAAAACGTTTACTTTCAAGTACTTAAGCTTTAAACAATAACTCAATGCAAAATGCTTTTTTCCCAAAGCCAAATAGACTGTATGTATGGAAAAAGTAGAAAAGTCCGTCACTGTTGAATTAGTAAATATAGATGAAGAAAACCACATCCCGAAGGGTTTAAATTTCCTCATAGTTGATGATGAGGAAGATATTATTGAAATTACGGCTGAATCATTACAAGAAATTGGATTTACTGGAAACTTCTATAAAGCGGCAAGTATTAATGAAGCATCTAAACTCTTAGAGTCACCGCAAACAAAAATTGACTTCATTATTAGTGATTGGAACCTTGAGGAACTTAGTGGCCTTGACTTCCTCATCTTAGTTAAAAGCAACTCTTCCTATCAAAGTCTGCCCTTTCTCATGGTCACGGCCAATGACAACGTAAGCGGAATGCTTATTGCTTCTAAGAAAGGAGCCTCTGACTACCTAGTAAAACCTTGGGATATCTCAGAACTCAGAGAAAAAGTGGGCAGCGCTTGGGCAGCAACTCATAAGTAATCTTCCATCTCTAAGTTTCCCCATGCCTCGCTATCAACAACTAAAATTAATTGCTTATTTCGCTTCAAGTGGTGCGCTGGAACACTTGGGTCATCCTCAAGAAACCTTCTTAGGATTTCATTTTTATGCTTACCTTTGACATGAAGGATAATGCTCTTACTTTGGAGAAAAAACTTCACTCCATAACTAATCCCCCAGGTATCCTTTGGAAGGTCTAAATAGCCCAGAGTCTTATCTCCTAATTGCACACAGCCAAAGGAGAAGTCCTCTGGAATATGAGGTTCGTGAAAAGCCACATGCCCATTTACACCTAAGCCTAAATAGCTGACGTAATCTTGGTCGATATTGTAAAAGCTATCGAAGACACTTCTTAAGTTCTTAAAGTATGGACCAAGGTTCTTTTCAAAAAATGAAAGAAAAAAGTGACTCTTCTTGCCATTTAAAATGTCATCTACTTGCCACAAACTAGCACTAGAGAACTCACTTGGTTTCTCTTTAAGAAGTAGCTCATAAACTCTCTCAGGTGTTCCACCTGCAGGAAGAAAGAAGTTCTGAACACCTTCTTTTGCAAACTTAATAAGTTGATCTAGTACAACTTGATCGCTATTTTTGCCATCTCTAATAATAATTTTCATTATTTTATTTTAAAGCTTAAAATAAAACTTACCATGAAAAAAAAGAACCTTATTATAATTGCCCATCCAGACGACGAAGCTATTTTCTTTGGCAACCTCCTCTCTCAAGAAGGCAAAAATAGCCATGTCATTTGTGTAACTGATGCCAATGCTGATGGCCTAGGTCACCTCAGAAAAAAGGAGTTTATTCGTTCAATGAAATTATTAAAGGTGGATTCATTCACTTGGGTTTCTTTACCTGATCAATATAATAATGAACTCGATCAAGCCAAGCTATTAGACTCAATTAATGCAACAATTAAGTTATGTATAAAAAGCCCTAATATTTACACTCACGGCTTAACAGGTGAATACGGTCACCCCCACCATCTTCAGATATCAAACTTGATTCACCAAAACTATTTTAAAGATTACAAAATCTACCACCCTAACTACTTCCAAATTAGGCTAACACCAAAAGATAAAGTCTTCCTGCGCGACAAAGAAAACACTAAAACAAAAATTCTCACCAAGATTTATCGCAGTGAATACATAAAGTTTGGAAACCTACTTCCCAACCTCGAGAGAGAAAGCTTTATTCACAGTGAAGCCGAGGTTTCAGAAGTATCATCCTACTTATTACAAAAAAGAAAAACTCTCCCCAAAAACCTTGGAAGATATAACTCCCTAAAAAACCAATTTCAATTACTGAGAGAAATAGGATCTCTAGAACGTCCCTTTTGAAACATTCCTAAAGATCAGTTCCGCCACTAAACAAGGGTCCCTATCGAAGAGACCCCTTTTTTACCTACTGACATTTCTTGCAAAGATCTACAATACTACTGTTGTCTCCTAGAATATCACAGGTACTCCTAACAACTTCACACAACTGGGCATCGAAATCGATTTCACTCGATTCTGAATTCACCACAGGAGCAACACCAATATTAATTCCAACCTTGTTAAAATTCTCTTCAATTAATTGGCATTCTAAATCATTAAAGGCGGCCATTTCTTGGCACGTCCTAACCATAAGAGCGGCATACTCAGGGAACTTACTCGAGGACCTCAATTTTTTTGTTGTTACCTCAAAGACAAGATCTTTCATTCTAGGCCATCCAAGGGCCTTGACTGACTGACCGACGGCTTTATTCATGACTCCATTGCTAAAATGCACACCACATTCATCATTTCTTTCACTAGGAACACAGAACTGACCAAACTTAGCATTCACCTCGTCCATATGCTCTGGCTGCTCCGAAAACGATCGCTTTGGGTTAAGGAAATCTCTGAGGCCTTGATCCTTCTCTAAAACTACTTTTTCACCAATTTTGAAGTCGAAACCCTTACCATTAATATCGCCTTCAAAGCCAACGCCTAAAATATCGCATATATGCTCATTGAGTGCGCCTGACTCGCCCCCACCCTCAAGTCCTGCAGTAAAGGAGATAATGGCATGACAATACTCGTGCCCTATAACATCAAAGGCATTTAGAAAGTCTCCAAGAGTATCTCCACCGCGACCAAAAAGAAATTGATTGTAAGGAGGTCCGGCCCAAGCCGCATTTTGCCTCAGACCAGCTGAACCGAAGAGACGTGAGCCCTTGAAACGAACTGTAGCATTGAGGTCATTTCCCTTGTTATCGTAACTATTCCAAGAAAAAGTGTCTTTAAAGTACTCTACGACTTTAGAGAGGTTAATTAAGGCAAGGTCATAATCTTCTTGGCGAAAAAGACCTGACTCAACTTCTTTATCTTTCCAAATCGTTGACTCTCCAGAGCGTCTCTTCTTTTTTTGTAAGTTAAACGTAGAGCCCGTATAGATATTTACACCGATATGATGTTTCGTACTTCTCGTTTGAAGAACAATATCAGAGTTATTAGGAAAAACCTTTAGGTCAATATTAAGAAAAGACTTGAATACATTCTTTAATCTGAAAACGGGAATATATTCTTTAATTTCGTTATCAAATGTAAAAAGCAACTCCAAAGATTCTTTATTGCTTTTAATGACTTTATAAACACTTTCTTTATCTGAGAGGAATTTATTGATAAATGTACTTTTAAGAAAGAATAACTCTTCTGGATAGAGCACTCTAGCAAGATTTCTCCAGTCTAGGTCTTTTAGGGACTCAAGAACAAAGAGACGGGTCTCGAGATCGGTTTTCTTGTACTTTTCAGGTCGCTCACCTTTTAAAAGCTCAACTTTTGACAGGTGAAATGAACTGTTAATAAGAGATGAATTGGCTTCACTAATAAAGCCCTTGTTAACCACACCTTCTCTAATATTTTTGAGTCCCTTGATATAAACATTTATCTCAGCACCTTCAAATGGAATATTCACTCGTTTACCGTTATTATCCTTAAAATACACCACTTGTTGCAGCCTCACTGAAGCCGTATCATTTTGTACAAAGATTCGTGCTTGGCCTGACTCTGGATTACCATCGAAGACAGGTCTAAAGTAGAGCTTCTCAACCTCTCCCTTACCTTTACTGACAATAATCGAATCTTTATGCTTATTTAAAAAGCTAATAATTTTACCAACACTTTCTCCGTCATATTTGTCTTCGCCAAATCTTAATCCACTTAATTTCTCGTCAATTTTTATCGACTGACCTTGTGATTTAATTACTATCACTTCAGCATTTACAAGAATAATGTTAAAGAAAAAGAGAACTCCAATAACAAATACAAATCTTTTCATAAGAAAATCCTGTGTTTTAATAATTAGTGTTTAATTACATCCAAAAAACATGCCAAAAAAGCTCAAGTAAGGTATTGAATTTACACCCAAAAGAAAGGGTAAATTGTCTAAATATTAGTCAGTCATACGAGGTATAATATTAAGGGCAATGAGACTAAAGACCCTAATATCATTCATTCTTCTTATTTGCTCCTCTTGTAGTTACGCTCTTACAAAGTTCTTGTGGGCACAAGGAGAGGAGCCATTCACAGGTTTTTGCTTTGAAGTCGACCTTGAAACCCACGGTAAGAAATATAAGAAGAAGAAGTCAAAATCCTACTGTAGGCCTCCAAAGAAAGAGCTGGGGTATATTTGGGTTCAGGATCCAAGTGGACCAGGAGGAAAGTGCTATGAGATCGATAAGAAAAGCTCTGGTAAAAACTACTCCAACTACTCTCTTTGGAAAAATTGCCTGCCTGAGAATGTCTCCTATGAACTGATTGAAGGAAAATGCTACATATACGCCAATATAGCTGATGGCTCGCCTTTTCTCTACCCCACCACTAAAAATAAGTGCTTGAGCAAAGAACTCACCATCAAATTCATTCTTTCGACAACAGGACGCAGTGGGAAGTGCGTTGGGATAGACACCGAAAGTGGAGAGACCATTACAAAACCTCTAAGTAAATGTAAACCAAAGCAAACTTACTTCCAATCAATTAAAGATTCAAGCGAACTTAGCCAATGCTATGAAATAGCCCAAAGCGGGCCGACAAATTACATTAAAAAAGTGAATAGTGAAAAGTGCCGACCTGATGAGTCGCGCTACAAATGGCGACAAGAGTCCGACTTTAAGGGCCAATGCTACTTGATAGGAGTACTCACCAATGGGGAACCTTACAAAGAGAAAGCCGCCCGCAACAAGTGCTTTTCCAAAGAGGAACTAGAAAGTAAGTTTGTAAGAAAAAACACAACAACAGGAACATGTTTTTTAATTGATAAAGAAACTAATGGAGAAGTCCTTTTCATTAAAGCGGGACTATCCCTATGTCGTCCTGAAAAGATAGGCCATCGCTTAGTAAGTATCGACAATAAAGACCTATGCATAGAGATAGACGATAATGATATCGAAAATGGCTTTAGAAGACCCACAAGAAGTAAGTATTGCAAAACAGACTCAAAAATATATCGATGGGTTCAGGACAAAGATAATATCTTTTTAGGAAAATGCATTGAAGAGAATACTTTAGCTAACGGCAAGGTCATAACACTCATTAAAAGAATTGAATCCTGCCGCCCCGAAAAGACATCCGTTTACTGGCACACTTTAAACCCAAAAGAGCCTGCAACTGGAAATTGTTATGAAATTCACCCAAAGGGACCTAGTCTCTATTCAGCAGTCGTTAAGAAATATAAATGCAAGCCGAAAGAAACCACTACTATTTATCTTCACCCTGAAAAGTATAAGTTCTCAGGGTGTTTTACAGTGGATAAAGAAACGAAGGGCAAGCTCTATGTAATCAAAACCCTTGAGAAAAAATGTAAGCAGAAATTCCTAAAATCAAAGAAGCAGTTATCTGATGAGTCCAAGCCCCTATATTGATTCCATTCGAACTCGGCACTTTCTCCCTTTCCTCTAAATAATCCATGTTAAATTCCTTTAACAAAGAAAAACACAAACCTATAAGAACAAAAGTAAATGGTAACGACACATTTATCATTGCCATTTGGAGCGCCTTTAATCCTCCCATAAGAAGAAGAACAGCTGCGACAATACCTTCCATACAAGCCCAGTAAATTTTTTGATGTGTGGGAGGGTTAGGATGACCACCAGCGGTAATCATATCGATAACATAACTTCCTGAATCACTTGAAGTAACAAAGAAAAGAAAAACGACAATGAGCGCTAAGATACATGTAATTGAACTCATTGGCAGGTTTTCAAGAAAGTGAAACATGCTTAAACTTATATCTGTTGTGACTATTTCACCGAGGTCAGTTGCTCCTCCCTTAAATAGCGAGATTCCCCCATTTCCAAATATAGTAAACCAAAGAAAGGTCAAACCTGTTGGGACAAAAAGAACGCCTGATAAGAACTCTCCAACAGTCCTCCCTTTGGAGATTCTTGCGATAAAGAGCCCAACAAATGGAGACCAAGCGATCCACCAACACCAATAAAACATGGTCCATGACCCCATCCAATTACTTGTAGATTCTTTCCCCTTGGAAAAGCTTAAAAATGCTAAGTTCTCCGCATAGTTCAGAATATTACTTCCATATTTTTCTAATAAGCCAAGGGGACCAATAGCAATAAAGACAAATATTAAAAGGATACCCGCAAAGACTAAATTGATTTCAGATAAAAGCTTAACTCCTTTATCTACACCAGTAACCACAGAGATAGTGGCCACCATCGTTATGCCGGCAATAAGAAGCACTTGAACTGTAGGGCCAATAGGAACACCAAAGAGGTAGTTTAATCCTCCGTTAATCTGGGAAACCCCAAAACCAAGACTGCTTGCGACACCAAAGAGAGTGCCTACTACGGCCGTAATATCTATAACGTCTCCTATTTTTCCATTAACTCTATCTCCAAGTAAGGGAACAAACATTGATCGTAAACTGAGAGGTCTATCTTTTTTGTAATGACCATAAGCAAGGGATAGCCCAATTAGACCATAAATTGCCCAACCACTAAGTCCCCAATGAAAGAATGTAGTGATCATTGCTTTGTTTGTGGAAGTATCGCTCACACCTTTAAGCAGAAAGGCCTTTGATTCAGGTAAACCCTGAAAGTGAAGTAATGGCTCTGATACTCCATTAAAAAGCAGTCCTATACCCATCCCTGCCGAAAAAAGCATCGCCATCCAGCTGAGGTAAGAGAACTCTGGTTTATCATCTTCTTTACCTAATTTAAATTTTCTAAAAGGGCTCATAAGTAGAAAGATAGCAAAAAGTAAAATGCCCCCAACAGAGTAAATAATGAAGCCATTTAAATGAGTTTTAATCCAATCAAAGGAATTAGAATAAAAATTTTCACTTATAATAGGTAAGAATATGGCCATCAAAACCATGGACCAAATGATTAAGGAAGAACCAAAGTAAACATTCTTATTAACAATCCAATTTAAACTTTTTAGTTTGTTTATAATGATGAGAATGGGATTCTTTGTCGGCTGATCAGATCGCTTCAAAATGGCCCTCCTTCAGGGTTGGAGTTTAATTAAGTTAAGTTCACTTATTAAGAAGTACACCTTCATACTAAGGCTTCTTTGAACTTTCTTCAGGATTCATTTTAGTGTGGGACAAAACGTTCAAAGATTAGTCGCTAGGACTTAGGTAGTAAAAGCGTAGTGTTGACTCATATGAGTTAGGGTTTACCGAAGTGGCACAAGGATTATCATTTAAATAAATGGCGAAATTTTGAATAGCTACTTGATTCGAGCTGTTCAATACTGTCCACTCTCCATGAGGGATTTTTATCTTTATCAATCAATAGGGCCCTTACACCCTCCTTAAAATCAGAGTCCTCGTCCATCAGACAGCTTAACTGGTGTTCTTTTTCAAAGCACTCTTTAAAATCCTTACCATGACCAAAACTTAATAACTCCCAAAAGAGCCATCGAGACAAAAGAGAGCCATCAAGACCTGTTTGTATACTTTTCTCTATCCAGCTATGACCGGAGTAATTTTTTACGAATTCTTCAATTTCTGAAAATGTCTCTAGTGAATCAAAAACTAACAGATCTAAATCTTTTGCTAGAAAATCATCCTTAGCTTGAGAGCTGATAGGAATATCTCCACTGAGAAACTCACTTTCACTAAGGTGGCCTTCTATAAATGAATCCCAGCTCTCTCTAGATATAACAAAGTCAACAAGACCCAGCTCTTTTAACTCAAAAGCATTTAGTCTAGCACCAAAGAGACCAATAATAATGGCCCACCTTTTAGGAATTTTATTCAGAAAATAAGACGCGCCAACATCCGGAAAAAAGCCAATGGTGACTTCTGGCATAGCAAATAATAGCTCTGGGTCGGCAACCTTTAAATCGCAACCATGGGTTAAGCCAACACCTCCCCCCATTGTCACACCATGAAGGAGCGCAATCGACTTCATGGGGAGATTGTATATCTGTTGATCGAGCTCATATTCTTTTTTAAAAAAGAAATCAGCTTCCCTGCCTTCCTCATAGCCTTTAATAACTGATACAACATCCCCACCAGCACAAAATCCTTTATCTCCATTTCCCTTTATTATGACGGTGTTACTTTTCTTGAGCTGCTCATCACTTAGAAAAGCGCTCATAAGGTCCACCATCTCCTCATTGAGGACATTTAGTTTTCTAACATTATTAAGGGAGATAATAGATTTATTATTTTTATTTTCTAAAGTAACGAGATCCATAGACACACTCAAAAAACTCAAAAAAAAAAGCCCCTTTCGGGGCCCTCATTATTTCTTTTTTTCTTCTTTTACAATCTCAAGTAATTCAACCTCGAAGACGAGAGTTGCCCCACCAGGAATTTTTGGAGGAGCACCAGCATCTCCATAAGCCAAGTCCGCAGGAATCACGAGCTTAACCTTTCCACCTTCTTTAACTTTTTGAACACCTTCAGTCCAACCCTTGATAACACGGTTAAGGGGAAAAGTTACTGGCTTACCTCTCTCTTTTGATGAATCAAAAACAGTCCCATCAGTAAGAGTACCATGATAGTGGACTTTAACCGTTTGCTCGGCAGTCGGGTTCTTTCCCTTACCTTCTGAAAGGATTTTAAAAGCAAGCCCTGACTCTGTTAAAGTAACGCCCTCTTCTTTAGAGAAATCCTCTAAGTACTTCTTTCCGCTATCTTTTTCAGTTTCGGCTGCCTTTTCCATACGTCCTTTAAAGAGGGTCTGAATTTTTGTTCTAAACTCATCAGGATTAACTTGGGGTTCCTTCCCTTTCGCTGCATCTCTTAAACCCATGTTTACAGCAGCAACTTCTTCGTCACTAAGGCTTAGGTTTTTCATTCTCTGACCCATTGTGTGTCCTACTGTATAGAACGTTTTGAGATCATCATTACTTAAGCTAACCTTTTTTTCTTTGTTACAAGAAGTCACCATCAATAGGGCGCATACAAGAAACAATACCTTTTTCATAAACCTTCCTTTTTGGTCTTTTATTATAAAACTAAATATTACTGACAATAGATTATCCGCTAATAAAGGACTATTCAACCCTAAACCCTTAGAATTCCTTTAAGGTAGGTACAACATTGGCCCACTCTCGCTCACCAATGAGCCCATTAGAGAATGATGATACGAATAGCCATTTTGATTGCCAGCTTCTCCAAGTCGATTGAGCCGAGCGCGAAGCAATATTATGGAAGAGTATTTCACTTTGGCCAATAGTATAAAGAAGCGGATATTTTGCTGCCGTTAGCCATTTATCTTTAGTAAGATAGATAAATTGTCCGCCCCCATTACTATCGTTAGACCAACTCTTTATATAAGAACAGACACCAATACCCGGACAAAGGAAAACTACACCTCTATCTTTTTCATTGAGAAGCCTTAACAATTTATAAAACTCGGGAAGAAGCTGTTGATGCAAACCACCATGAGATCCTAAAAATTCATTATTGTTAAAAACAAGGGCACCAACTTCGACAACAACATATTGGCGAATTGGCCACCGATCAAGATTCCCTAAGCGTAATAAACCAATTTTCAATGATTGCTTACTCAACATAATACTTGCGCGGGCTTCCTTTATCCTTGAGGCTTGGGCGCTAATATTTTCTGATAGAGTCTCTACCTTTGCTGTTCTATCTAGCTGACTACAAGATAGCAGAGTAACAAGCAGTATAATGAAAGTGATATAATTCTTAAAAACCAGCATTATCTAACGCTTCATTGGCCAACAAATCACATTTTTCATTTTGAGGGTAACCTGAATGACCTTTAACCCATTTATAGCGGAGATCAAAAAATTTACAGACCAATTCATCAAATTCAACCCAAAGCTCAAGGTTCTCTGGGGTTTTCTTATCTGCCTTTTTCCAACCTCGGGCTTTCCAGCCAGGAACCCACTTTTGAATACCATCCAATACATACTTTGAGTCACTGACTAATAGCACAGGCTTTTGAGCAGCAATAGGATATTCATCTAGAAGATACTTAAGAGTTTCCATGGCACCAGTGAGCTCCATTTTATTATTTGTGGTGGGTACATCAACACCAGTTCCCTCAAAAATAACCTCACCATTCACGTCTTGAATCAAAGCACCCCAAGAACCCGGACCAGGGTTTCCTCGGCATGCTCCATCAGAGAAACAATAGAAATCACACTCTCCAAGGCTTTTAGTGTCTATATTCAAGCCATTGCCTACGCTTTCAGAATTAGGCGAATTTTTTAACATGCCGATAGCGCTTTCTAGGACACTGAAGGCCTCATTATATTGAGACGCATCACGGCCAATTATCTTCTGTAAAGTAGCGAGAGCTTTTCGGGCTTTTTCTTTATTATTACTGTTATATGTCATAGATTAACGCGCTGTTTTGTATAGATTGTTTATTGCTTGCTTTTACTTGTGGAAGCTAGGAACAGATAATAAACTAAAAGACTAAATTTTTGTAGGGAAATACGGCGAATACGGTGATTCTTTGAAAACAGAATATTCAATCAAAGTTTATAAACAATACTTTAATTTTGCGGCTTCTCACTTTCTTATTTTTAAAGATGGGACACGCGAGCCATTACATGGCCACAACTATCGAGTGATGGTCAAAGGTGAAGCATGCGAGCTTGAAAGTGACATGGTTTTTGACTTTCTTGATATTAAACCCATCGTCAGAGAAGTATGTGACTCACTTGATCACAAATTACTTCTACCCAAGCAAAATGGTCTCCTTAAGATTGAAATGAAGGAGACGAATTATGAGATAACGACTCCGGATGGATCTTTCTTCTCCATACCCAAGCAAGACGTTCTTCTCCTTCCAATCCCAAATACTAGTGCTGAAAGACTTGCTATATACTTAGCCAGTGAAATTCACCAACTAATTAGGAAGAGGTTTAACTTTAGTTTTCCAAAGCTAGAAATCGAAGTTGAGGAAACACCAGGACAATCTGCTGTTTACAAGTTTGAAAGTTAGAAGAAATACGGTCACAATAGTCTTATGAATTTTGTATCACTAAAATCAGGAACAAGTGTAGAAGGTGACCAAATTGAGTCGTTCCGCTCTGAAAAAAAAGGTCAAACCTATCTTTATCTCATGGCAGGTGTTCATGGTGATGAAGTTGAAGGAGTTTACCTTCTTCAACAATTATTTGAGTGGCTTCAAAATGACACCCAAGAAATAAATACTTCAGTCATTGTCATTCCCATTGTCAATGTTGATGGCTACCGAGCAGGCACAAGAGTGAACTCTCATGGAGTTGACCTTAACAGAAACCTTCCCTCGCAAAATTGGACTAACCAAGCAAGAGAAGCAAAATATAACCCCGGCCCCACGGCCATGAGTGAGCCTGAAAATAAGTACCTTGATAAATTATTTAAAAAATACCCCCCCCATTTAATCATCTCTTTTCATTCATGGAAGCCTTTCATTAACTACAACGGAAAGTGTAATGAGCATGCAAACTTTCTCTCCAAGCTTAACGGCTATGAAGTTATGGGTGATATTGAAGGCCATCCAACACCTGGAAGTCTAGGCGAATATGGACCTGAGCAACACAATAGCCCTGTACTCACTTTTGAATGCCCGCTCATTAGTGAAGAGAAGCAATTGAGAGATATTTGGGAAGAAAATGAGGAAGCCTTTAAGTCCTTGCTAAACTCACCCCTAGTTTGTTCTTAAAAATTGAAAATTTATTACTCTGACCACTACGACCTTCCCTTACCAAAAGAACACAGATTCCCAATGCAAAAGTATGGACTTGTAAGGAAGTCATTACTTGAAAGAAGAATCGTTGAGGCAGATGAGCTTTACCCGGCGCCACTTTGCTCAAAAGAAGACATCCTCAGGGTCCATACTGAAGACTATTACCTCGCTATTCAAAACGGAACGTTAGACCCAAAGGAGCAAAGACTCATTGGCTTCCCCTGGTCACCTATAATGATAAAGAGATCAAGAGCAAGTGTAGGAGGATATCTTGCCGCGGTAAATACGAGCCTAAAAGATGGTATCGCGGGAAACCTTTCGGGAGGTACTCATCATAGCTTTCCCGACCGAGGCGAAGGTTTCTGTGTTTTTAACGACTTTGCTATTGCTTCAAAAAAGCTTATTGATGAAAGAGGCTTTAAGAACATACTCATTTTAGATTTAGATGTTCATCAAGGAAATGGTAATGCCTTTATTCTTACCCCTATAAAGGAGACCTATGTAGTGAGCTTTCATGGAATGAATAATTATCCCTTTAGAAAAGAAAGATCAGACCTCGATATAGAACTGCCAGATGGTGCTACTGACGATATCTTCCTATCTCAATTAAAAGTTACTCTAAAAGAGCTCCAAATAATGAGACCTTGGGATATCATTCTCTACCAAGCAGGAGTAGATGGCTTAAAAGAGGACAAACTCGGAAAACTCTCACTTAGCCACCAAGGCATGCATGAAAGAGACAGATTAGTTTTTCAATTCGCTAGAGATAACGGAACCCCCCTAGCCGTTGCCCTAGGAGGAGGCTATTCTGACCCAATTACCTCTACAGTCGAGGCTCACCTTAATACTTATAGGGCCATCAAAGAGATCTATTCATAAACCCCTGACGAACCAGACAGTGGCACTTAACTTGCAGATTATAAATCCATTGGAATTAATGCTTGTAAACAAAGGCTACAATGAAACGTTTTTTCAGCTACTTAGTGCTACTACTGTCATTTATATGGTCTCTAGGGGTGTCAGCTCAAAATACACTTGTCGAATTAGAGAACATTAAGTCCCGAGGCTCCGACTTTAAGCTCGACGGCACATTTACGACTTTTGCCTCCACTAATACTTATGGCTTTGACTCTCCAGAGAAATCATTATCTCAGGACTTTATATTTTCAGGAAGATTAAGCACACCTGGAGGCTACATAATAAGTTCAAGTCTTTGGTTTAATAAAGACTTTAAGAATGAAAGGGAGCTTAATGTCAGAGATTCCTTAGTATCTATAACAAAACCTTATGGGGAAATCGTAAAGGGAATATCTTTAACCAATAGAGCTTCCCTAACATTAGCCCTAAGTGAATTTAGTGACAAAACGGCTGGGCTCATTACAGCAGCACGCTATAATCCTATTTTGAGTCATCAAGCAACTTACCTCTTAGATGGTTTAACCATTATTTACCGGCCTACATTTATTTGGAACTTTCATGAATTTAACAACAGAACTGATGGTGCCTCAAATTACCAACAAACAATAAACCAAAGAGTGACTCTCTTCTATATGGCAACAGAGAGTCTATTTCTATCCTTAGATAACACCTACATTAAGTCGTGGTCTTATGATGGCAATACAAACGATATTTACAGTCTGGATCAATCAGTGACCTATGCCCCCAACAGAGACCTGAGCTTTTTCTTAGGTCATTCAATTGGCGGAAACTCTCTTGCCGTTAATGGCCAGGAAACAAAGATTGAGATCTTTGATACTAGGCAGTCACAATACTACATAGGATTAAGTTACCAATTTTAAATTAAAAGAAAATATAAGAAAACAAACCCAAGACAAAAGGAAATTTAAATGCGTAATTTTACCTTTATCACCATTTTCACAATGCTCTTCTTCTCTTGCGCAAAGGACAGACCAGAGCAAATTGAACAGGCCCAAAGAATTGATCTTCAGGAAGTGACCGACATTCAAGGAAAAGAGTTTGAAGTCACAACTATAAAGGCCATTCATGACGACTCTCCCTTCACAGACGCTAATGTTGTCAGTGTCGAGAAAGGAGTAAGTGGTATTAACAATTATAAATTTGTTGATTACAAAACAGAGAGTCAACTTTTCCAAGAAGTTCCCTTCTTTGGAAAGGAAAATACTACTTACAAGATTAAGTATGACCTCACTGATGATATGCTTATAATTAGTAAGCTCTCAAAGAAAGAAGACCTACCCTTTCAAGAACTAACCTATGCTGAGAAGATTGGAGATGACCTCTATAAAGTACCAATGGTTGGTTATCCTGTAGCACTATACCGCCTTGAGAGAATCTTAAATGAGAATAATGAGTCTACACACCGCTTAATGACTGTGAAGGTCAACACACTTGCAGAGGCCACTCACTTAAAAGTAGATATCATCTCGAGAAAAGATTTTGACTCCGTTACCAAAAATAATGTCTTTAAAAGTGATCTTTTAGAGGGAGAATGGTTCTATGCTTCTACTGTAGTTTCAGCTTCCCCTGAACTAGCCAATACGATTGGTCGAGACCTTAGTTTGGATTTTAAAGCGAGATCAGTTTCCAGGATTAAATTCCTAAAGAGATATGACTCGATTGTTGGTGTTAACTTAAATATCGATGATAATATTGATACATCAGAAGAAATAAACCTTAAAGAAGCACTATCTATACCAGTTGAATACTTAGATTACAAAGTAAAGAAAGTAGGAAACAAAGTTTCTCTCTCTGAAGAAGAGGTTGGTAACGACCACGCAGAGAGAAGAAATTTCAAAGAAAGAGAATTCATGAAAATGAAACTTGCTGAAACTCACTCTCTTCTGTCAAGAGATAATGATAAAGCAATATTAGATAGTCTTGATATCGGTAAGGACTTCTTAAGCTTTGTTGTCTATTACCCTACAAATGAGATTAAAATAAGATATGCCCTAAGGAAGGCCCACAAGCCAAAGGAAGGAAGAGTATATTACAAAGATGATAGGAAAACATTTGGGTTCTTCTCTACACAAAAATATGTAATTTTAAACCATAGATTTGAAAGAGAAGAAGACTATGAAAAACTCATTTTTCTTAACCGCTTTTACCCAGATGAACAAAAAGTAGTTTATTACTTTTCTCATAACACTCCTGAGAATTTAAGAGATGTTGGTAGAGAATCCATTAAAGTATGGAATGAAGCCTTCGCAAAAGCTGGCTCAGGAATAAGTATTGTTCTCGATGAAAGTAAAGACGTAAATATTGGTGATATTAGATTCAATATTATCAATATCGTTGACACAAAAGATGGTGCTAGACTTTTAGGCTACGGACCATCAATCGTAGACTCTGAGTCTGGAGAGATTATCTCTGCGACTTCTAATATTTACGCAAACCCATTCCGTGAGTCTTGGATCAGGGTTTTGAGAAATTATGTTAGAAGTAAATTAGGAAAATTTAATGTTTCAGCTGTAGGAGCACCGGACCCCGCAAAAATGACTTTAATGACTAAAATGCTTGATGATGCTATTGAAAGTGTTAACAAGGTCTCTGAAGGCACGACATTTACTAATTCCCAAGAGGAAGTAAAAGGATTGGGGCTGTCTGAAAACTCCCCCATCTCCTTTCTTATGAACATAAAGGAAGAAGTTAAAAAAGAGAATCTCAATAACCCAAAAGACTTCCCCGAGGAAGGCCCAGGACACATTAATAGCTTTGATATCACTCATAAGGACGCCATTGCTAAAGTTGAAGCAACTTGTAATCAAAATAGTGAATTAACCAATTATATTGATGAACTTAAAGCGGCTAACCTAGAAAGTACTCCCCAGGAGCTTGAACTACTTAATGGTTGTGCCGATAAATTACTAAAAGAGTCTGTCCTTTCAACCTTAGTACACGAACTAGGACATAACTTTGGTCTTCGTCACAACTTCATTGCATCTACTGATACAGAAAACTTTACTTTAGATAAAGATGGTAAGCCAGTGGCGCAGACATCTTCTATAATGGATTACGCTCCTGGTAGTGTTGATGAATTGCTTGGACCTGGAAACTATGATATCGCGGCCATTCGTTTCGGCTACGCTAACTCTGTAGAACTTAAAGATGGTTCTTCAAAGTCCATTTCACTAGATAAATCCCTTGCTGAGCAAGAAAGAGAAAAAGGACTTGATAGAAAAGAGTATAAATTCTGTACTGACGAACATGTTCAAAGAACAAACCCCCTTTGTCAGAGGCATGATTTTGGTACAAACCCAAAAGAGGTAGTTGATAATATCATTCATAGCTTTAATACAAGTTATAGTGTTTATGGCAAGAGGTATGACCGTGCCTTTGGACCAAGCTCAGTACGCTTTGGTATCAACCACCTTCTCGGAACGTTCTTTCAACTTAAGAAAGTTTACGATCAGTGGAGGTACCACTTAAGAGAATTTGTTGGAGAAAGAAATCAATACTTAGATGAATTCGATTCACAAGAACTTCTTGCTGAACTTGAAAGCATGAAAAGTGAAGGCGGAAGACACGCAGAGAATTATAGACTCTACTATGAAGCTGCAGACACTGCTTATAATTTCATTAAAGAGATCATCTTTACTCCGGCATTAACTTGTGCAGGAACAGTTAAGAACGGTCCGCCCATGTATGTTTTTAAAGACTTTGAAAGAATTAAAGAGCAGGTATTTAAAGATACAAATGTCATGATTGATAATTGTGATCACCCAATGGCAGTGGCCTATATGGATGAAATTAATATGGTTTATGTTGGTCAATTCGGTAGATTTTTTAACGCTCAAAAAACTACTCTTGATATTGATGATATCGACTACAACAATACTGATGCAGTTGGGTTTAATCTCATCAAAACATCTGCGCTCACAGTTCTCACAATGAGAGCACCAATGATGCAACATTTAGTAGAAGAAAACTTTGCTCCAAACTTTCTAGATAACCCTGTCTACAGAGAAGAGATCATCAACAATACCTTTAATAGAGTAATTATGGGTATAGACTCTGAAAAATTTGGATATGGAAATGCTATTCCAATTGCACAAAAGATGTTCACAAGAGAAAAGGACTTTCTTATTGAGCAGTCCGTTACCGTTGTTAAATCGTTAAACATCCCAGGAAAGCTTGAAAAAAGTGACGAAAGACTAATGGAGTTTTCTCCGATGATCACAACAAACCCCAGGGCCATCCCAGATGGTGCAGTGGTAACAAGATTTAGACATTTCTACATTGCCACAATGCCTGTGCCCGAAGGAGAGGAACAACCTTTGGTTTTAAAACTAATCAACGTACGAAAAATGCTTCAACAAGAACTCAATATGTTTGATCAGGCGTTCCTTTTGACAGAAGAAGATACTTTGAAGGTAAAAGAAGCCTTCAAAGAGTTGGGAATAATCAAGGACTTCAATACATTTAACTTTGAGGACCTTGAAGCAAAAGACCTTTTCAATTCTTTCTTAAGGCTTGCAAACCTTCCAAAGGTTCTTAAAGGCAAGGGCGTTGAAAAATACGGACCCATCTCTGAGATGTTTGTAGGAATTTATGCAACTTATCTGAATGAGCCATATAGACAGGCACAAGAGGAGATTGGTGAAATCAATGAAATCACCCCGGCCTATCTTGATGGACTCCTCCTCGGGATCATGACAAATGGATTAGAAGAGGGAGAGGTGCTTAGTACTACTAAAATAGAAGAACTCATAAACCAAAGAATTGCCGTGGTTAATAGTAATCGTCGCCTGGCCCTCAGAAACCTAGATGCTGAAAATACGCTCATTAGTATGAAAGCAAAGGCGCTTTACGATGTTATCTTTGGAGTTGAAGGAAACCCTCTACCAAGAGTTCTGACTGAAGAGCATTTTGATAATGTCGCCAATCAAATTGCCCAGAGACAGGAGCAACTCATTGACCAAAAGGATACTCTAAATCCTTTTAGAGAGGATAAAGAATCACAATTAGATATCATCACGGAAATACTACTTAAAATGTAGATTAAGGGCCCCTTGAGAAAGGGGCTTTTTTTTATCCTGCTTTAGTAAATTTAATGACCTCAACTGGACAAGCTTCTGCGGCCTCAAGTATTTTTAGACCATCATTAAGCGGAGCCTCTGGTCGAATAAGACATGTGTCGTCTGTAACCTCAAAAACTTCAGGAAAAATGGCTTCACAAGCATTACAAACAATACAACCTGGATCAATCCATACCTTTTGTACTTCAAAGTTTTCCTGAGGAGCAGCTGCTGCTGCACCAGCGCCGGCAAATTCTCCAGCGAACTCAGGATTAGTAGCTAGCCTTATCGTTTTCGCGCTCTCCGGGAGAGGATCGGCGATAAATGATTTTTGAACTGTATGAAAAACAGGCTTTCTTGGGGCTTCGGGAAGTGATTCACTAAAGTCTTTCACATTGTCTGTGGCCTGACTTAGAAGTTCTAAAAACTTATTTCCTTTGAAAGTAAAAGACTGGCTAAGGCTATCAATTGAAGAAATCATTTCGACTTCAATCGTTGCATTATTCATACCTTCAGCTGCAAGAAGTTTTGTCATCCCGATGCCCATATAAACATCTCTTGCAAAGTCATCAGAGGCACTATCGTAGGCTTTACTTACTTCAACCTGTGTTGGCGAACCGAATGGATTGAAGAGTCTTACTTTCACTTTATCAAACTTGCCTGGCTCCCTTGAACTATTCCATGAAAAGGAAAAGGCAAAACCACGGTCACCAAATTCAGATTTAAGAATCTCTAATCTCGGCCTTGCAAAGAGAAAATGGAACGCTCCAGAGAGAAGGCTAAAAATTCCAAGATTAATGACTAAACCCAAGGCCAACGCCCCAGCAATTCCCATGGCAATAAGTGTGGTGTTCACTTTTGACTCCTATTAAAACTGACTACTAGACTATATTAGTGACTTGAAATTAAATTGGCCAAGCAAAATTAGCCGAACCTCAATAAAAATAGCCTCTTACATAGCATATCATGGCAATGCCCCTGACCCAAATGTGTCTAATTGAAGTTTACCTTCACCCTCAGCCAATTTTGATCATTTTTAGCAAAAACCTTTCCTAGCCCAAGTAGCTCTTTGCCATCTTTTACCCAGTAATTCCCCTCTTTTTGTCCGCTCGCAGTAATAATGTCACGACCCTCACTAAAGTAGCTAATATGGACTCCTTCAAGCGAAATCGTCTCTAATTCAAGAATTTTAGTTGGATCAATAAGAAAGGGCTTAACTCCTTGCTCAGAAACTGTCTCCAGCTCTACTGCATCAGAAATATTGAATTGGCCCCAATCAGTCCTGCAAAGTTGAACAAGGTGGCCGCATAGACCATTGGTCTCGAGAATATCACTCCAAAGACCTCGAATATAAGTTCCACTACTTACCTTTGTTCTAAAAGTGGCAATCTTCTTTTCAGAATCAAAACTTTCAACCCCTAGCTCGTAAATTGTTCTCTCAACCGGAGGCTTCTCAATAAATACACCTTCTCTTGCATATTCATAAAGAGGCTTACCCTCATGCTTAACAGCACTAAAATAGGGTGGCCTTTGTTGATACTTTCCCAGTAGCCCCTTACTTGAATCTTTTATTAGCTCAAGATCGACTTCCTGACTCACTTCACAGGTTTTAACAGTTTCACCTTCACTGTCACCAGTGTCTGTGCCGGGGCCAATTATCCCCTTTGCCACGTATGTCTTTGAAAGGTCATTTTGAAGAATAGACATCAACTTTAGTGCCTTGCCACTGCCTATTAGCAAGAGGCCAGAGGCAAAGGGGTCTAGCGTGCCAAAGTGGCCTATTTTTAGTTTTCTACGGCCTTTTCCGCGACCGAGTTCATTGAAAAAGAGAGGTTTAAGCTTTCTTACGCAATCAAAAGAAGTAATTCCAGGTGGTTTAATAAGAGGTACAATCCAAGGACGGTTATCAAAACCTAAATCCATTAGAAGTTTTTACCGTTTTTGACCTCTTCAGAAAGAATCGTATCTATTTTCATTTCACTTTCAAATTGTGAGTCGTAAGTCATCTTGATTATGGGGGTATGCCTTACATTCAGAACACGGCTGAGAGAGGTTCGCATTTTTCCCTCGGCTGCTTCTAGCGCCTTCTTAATATCACCACGTTTAGAAGAATCAAAAGTATCCCAGTAAACAGTTGCAATCGAATAATCACTTGTCAGGTCAACCTTAGTTAAACTGGCAAATTGGAGCCTTTTATCAGAAAGGTTTTGACGTAAAATGAGGTTCAATTCGTTAAGAATCCTTTCCTCAAACTTAGTCTTTTTAATACCTTTCTCTTTTTTCATATGGTCCTAATTAAACATGATTCTCTGTCTCACTGATGCTTTCAGCACTCTTTATATTGTCCATTTTAGTAACGTCGTCAAGAGACCGTTTCTTTTCTTCCATAATGTAAGCTTCGAAGAGATCTCCTACTTTGACATCATTAAACCCTTCAAGGCCAACACCACACTCATAACCGCTTTTAACTTCTTTAACATCGTCTTTAAAGCGCTTAAGACTGGACATTTTACCGTCAAACATGATTTTTCCGTCTCTCAAGAGGCGCACTTGGCAACCTACCTGGATAGACCCATCAATAACCACAGACCCAGCAATTGTCCCCACTCTTGGTACAGAGAAGGTTTCCTTGACTTCAACACGGCCAATATATTTTTCGATAAATTCAGGATCCAGCATACCTTCGAGAGCAAGCTTAACATCATCAATGAGCTGATAAATGATTGAGTAAGTTCTCACTTCAATGCCTCTCTCTTCAGCCAACTTTCTCGCTGAAGTTGAAGGTCTCATATTGAAGCCGATAATGATCCCAGAAGATGCATCAGCTAGATTAACATCTGAATCACTAACAGGACCAACTCCACCACCAATCATTTTGACTACAACTTCAGAGTTACTAAGACTCTCAAGGGAGCCCTTAATAGCTTCATATGAGCCTTGAACATCAGATCTCACGATTATATTAAGAGTTTTTGCCTCACCAGTTTCACTTGGTGGCTGCCCAAAGAAGTCTTCAAGAGAGACTGTAGATTTTTGCGGCATATTTTCAAGACGCTTTCTCTCATCAACTCTATTTTGAACGATCTTTTTTGCTTCTCTTTCACTTTTTACGACATTAACAGAGTCACCCGGACTTGGCGCTTCATTTAGACCAAGGATCTGTACCGGAGTACTAGGACCAACCTTCTTAAGTTCTTTCCCAAGGTGGTCAACAAGACTTCTCGCTCGTCCATAGGACTCTCCAGCGACAATAGAGTCGCCTTTTTTAAGAGTACCAGTCTGAACTAATACCGTCGCAACAGGACCTCTACCAGCTTCTACTTTAGACTCAACAACCACGCCTTCTCCACTTCCTTTAGGGTCAGCACGTAATTCCATCATCTCTGCTTGTAGAGCAACAGCTTCTAGTAGGTCATCCACGCCGTCACCTTTTAAGGCGGATATAGGAACCATCTGAGTTTCACCACCCCATTCTTCTGGGGTGATATTAAACTCTGTTAATTCATTTTTAACTCGGTCAGGATTTACCCCTTCTTTGTCCATTTTATTTATGGCAACAATCAATGGAACGCCCGCTTCTTGAACAAAGCGAACACTTTCTCTTGTTTGCGGCATAACACCATCATCAGCAGCAACAACGAGAATGACAACGTCAGTAACGTCTGCCCCTCTTTGGCGCATATTTGCGAAAGCCGCGTGACCAGGAGTATCCAGAAAAGTCAGCTTCTTACCACTCTTTGTTTTTACGGAATAGGCGCCAATATGCTGAGTAATACCACCAGCCTCGCCTTCGGCCACTTTTGCATTTCTAATAAAATCCAAGAGTGTTGTTTTTCCATGATCAACGTGGCCCATGATTGTGATAATCGGATCTCTTAAAGGTAGTTTTTCGATAGCTTCATCTGTGAGCTCTTCCTTACCGATAACTTCATCTTCATTAAAACTGACATCTTCAACTTTATAGTCATAAAGCGCTGCAATTTCGGTAGCAAGTTGTAGACCAATATAATCTTCACCCTTAATGAGAAGATTGAGGTCTAAACAAAGATCAACCATCTCTTTAAGTTTAATCGTAAGCTTTTTAGCCAGTTCTACAGCTGTGGCTCCTCCATGGAGTTTAACGACTCTCTTGGCTTCTTTAACTTCTGTAATCTCAGTGTCTTTAGTTGGACCTGAGTACATCTTCTTTCTTTTTACCTGAGTATAGATTGGTCTGCCGGTCCCACTCAAAGCGGCATAACTCTTCAGCTCGGTATCAGCTCTTACTTGATTAAGAACTTGAGACTTTGAGCCACCTTTCTTACTAGACATCATAGTCGCTAGGCCACCGAGGCGTTTCTTAGAATCCTTTTCTTTCTTATCAGAATCGTCTTCATCAGTTCCTGCAGTGCTTGATTCGCCTGTAGTCGTAGTAGCTGCCCCCTCTTTTTTCTCTGGAATAAAGACTGGGGTAAATTTATGCATTTTTTCTTTATAAAGCTCTTTTTCTTCTTCTGTAGCACTCTCCGCCGGAGGCGTGATAGGGGCTTTCTCTTCTTCAGTTTCTGAATCTTCAACTTTTGCATTCTCAGGACGAGATACAACCCTTAAACCAAATGCTTCTTTAAGGGTTTCAGTAGATGAACCATCGCTTGTTTGAGTCTCTACGACTTCTCCATCTTTAGAAGCAGCCTTTTTCTTAACGACCTTTTTAAGAGTCTTAGGCTTGGCTTCAAGCACTTCCTCTTCGACTTCGTCTTCTTTAGACTCGTCACCTTTCTTTCGAAGAACAGTCTTCTTTTTGGTAACTTTTGCCTTTTTCTTTTTGCTATCACCTGCAGCAGCTTTAGCTTTTTTAGCAACCTTCTTCTTAGCTTTCTTCTTTACTACTTTTTTCTTAGTAGCACCGGAAGCTTCTTCAGCTGCCTTTAAGTTGGCCATAACCTTCTCAACTTCATCATCATTTAATGAAGTCATGTGGTTTCGTACGTTAAAGCCCTGATCCTTAAGTTTTTCAACTAAATCCAGTGCTTTAATGTCTAATTCATTTGCAAGTTCAAAAATCTTTTTGGGCATTGATAACCTCTTAAAAAACCAATTATTTTAATTTAAATGCTGCTAATTCTTCTCTTAGTCTTCTTTCTGCGTCACTAAACTTATCAGCATCATCACCAGATGACTCGTCCCCGTCTGTTAGAATTCCAACATATTGGGGAGTCGCTGAAGCAGAAACAAGTTCTTCTTCTTCATCAGGCTGAAGTGATACTAATCCACCTTCGATTGCTTTGATTGTATTTGCAAGTATCTCTTTAGCTTCTGCTTCATTGATCTCTATTAAGTCCATAAGTTGACTTGGCTCCATTACGGATAAGTCACCTATTGCAGTTACACCTGTCTGCACAAGAACCTGAGCTCTCGTATCAGTAATCCCATCAATTTGAAGAAGATTTTGTACTGACTTTTCAATCTTCTCTTGAAGCTTAGATTTGGAGATAATATTCACTTTATAGCCTGATAACATAGCAGCAAGACGAACGTTTTGTCCTCTACGACCAATGGCCAATGAAAGTTGGTCTTCCTCTACAACTACGTCAAGTTGCTTCTCTTCATGGTCGAGCATGATATTTCCAATATCAGCTGGAGCAAGAGCCGCTCTTGCGAAGGTGTCGAGGTCATCAGACCACTTTACAATATCAATTTTCTCGCCTTGTAACTCATTTACAACATTTTGAACACGGCTTCCTTTCATACCTACACAGGCACCTACAGGGTCAATATCTTTATCTACGGATACAACTGCAATTTTAGCTCTTTGACCTGGCTCTCTTGCGGCTGACTTAATAACGATTGTTCCATCTTGAATCTCAGGTACTTCTATTTCGAATAGTTTAACGAGAAACATAGGAGATGTTCTAGAAAGTCTAATCTCAGGACCGCGATTGGTCATGGTTACATCACTTAAGTAAGCTTGGATTCTATCGCCAGTCTTAAAAGCCTCTCCAGGAATAACTTCTCTTCTCGGAAGAACAGCATCGGCTTTACCAAGGTCTACAATAATATTTCCCCGCTCATAACGACGAGCAATCCCTGTAATAAGCTCACCGACCTTGTCTTTATACTCAGAGAAAAGAATTTCTCTTTCTGCATCTCTTACTTTTTGAAAAATAATCTGACGAGCCGTTTGAACATCTACTCTTGTAAAATTAGGATTTTCAATTCTTATTCCTAATTGATCACCAATCTCTACGTCTTCATCTAAATTTTTAGCAGAGTCTAGATTGATTTCCACGATAGGATCACGAACTTCGTCTACTACGTTCTTATATTGATATATCTCTATTTCATCTTCATCTGCATTGTAACGGGTTTCATATTCCCCCTGTATGCCATACTTCTTTCTGGCAGTTACAAGAAATGCTTGCTCAATGGCTTTAACAACGATTTCCTTTTCAATACCGCGGTCTTTACCTAAAGCTTCTATAACTCTGCCAATTTCAGAAAAGTTCATGTTCCACTTCCTTTTAATTCTCTTTTATCTCTTCCCACAGCGGTTCAAGATTTGCTTTTTTTATATTTTCGTAATTAATATTTAAAATTGCTTCCCCATCTTTTTCGTTGGCGATGGATAGTCCATTATCATTAGCAGTCGTTATATAACCCATTAGCCTTTTTTGACCTACAAACCGCTTCATATCTTTAAATTCTTTGATCAAGTCTTGCCTAGCAACTTTATTATTAAGGTTTACCATTACTCTTTGACCGACAAATCGCTGAAAGTTCTTCCCTTCATAAATGTCACGATAGACACCAGGGCTAGAGACCTCAAGCGTAAGCTCTTCAGGCATCCACTCTTCTTCCTCTATATAGGGAGAAAGGGCCCTATCAACACTTGCACACTCTTCGAGTGTTGCGGTCGTCGTCTCAGGGTTTTCAATAAAGATTCTTAATAATTGCTGTGGACTTTGGTAGTGAAGAGCATAAACCTCTACCCCCAAGTCTTTAACGACTTTTTCACAGAGAAAGTAAAACTTCTCTTCAATGCCACTTCTACTTATAGAAAAATTCAAATCTTTAAGACCCTATAAAAAAAAAGGGCGGAACTAAAAATATCCACCCTAACCTTAATTCGAGTATTTATGTCATAATGACAGGGAATTTTTATCAAAATTAATGCCTAAGTGCAATAGTATTTTCAAGCCCTTTGCGCTCCGCATCGTCGCATTTTAAAAGCAGCCTCACCATTAGAATAGAAAGACTTTGAAATATCATATGCCTGAAATCCAAGTTTTTCATAAAATCCAATAGCGAGACTATTGCTTTCAGCAACCTCTAAATAGAAATCCTTAACGTCCAAAGATAGTTCAATCAATTCTACAAGACCAGAGGCCAAGCCTTTAGACCGACTCTCGGGATGAGTTAGGACTTTATGAATCCAAAATACGCGTGACTCTAACGCACAGTCCCCTAGAATGAAGCTATGGACTATCCCCTCAGCATTAATTTCATAAAATAAGTAAGTACTTTCATTTTTTAGCTGTTGGCTCCACTGAAGCTCTGTCCAGGGAAATGGAAAATATGCCCTATCTAAAAAAAAGCATTCCTTTGGTAAGGGACCTAGCCTAATTTCCTGTGCTTTCATCTTGATTGGTCTTCCTGTCCTCTAAAGACCTTTTCAATAAGTACTTACTAGGCTTTAACTTCAAGACTTCATGGACCTCTTGAGACTCTATACTTTTCTTATAGTTTCCCAACTCTTCATCAGAATTCCCCTTCTTTTTAAAACGATCTCTTAGAAAAACCTCGGATATTAGCAAGCTTTTCTCTTCAGTTGAGAGCTTTTCCCATACTAAACGCGAGCACTTTCGCCCTAGGCTGGATATTTCAACCTTGTTGAGGGAATCCTTTCCTGAAGAAAGACTGGAGAGAATTAACTTCTCCAAAGAAATGTAGGGCATCAAATTAATCGAGTCACTCAAAGCCGATTTATCCGCCGTAAGGAGAGGAGTTTTTGTGATTTCTGAAAAACTTGCTTTGAGATAAACTTCTAGAAGTGGCGAATCGATACAATCTAAACTCTTAAAAGCACTTTGCTTTTTTTCCATGTCAGATAAAAAGAAAACCTGACCCGACAACCTAAAGAGAGCTTGGTCAAAGACAGCGAAGGTATTATTTATGACAAGGAAAAGCAGTAAACACTTTTTAAACAGGTGAACTAAGCTCAATATTCCCGATTGTTCGCGCTTTTTCCCCACGGCTTTCCATATGAAAGCGAATGTTAGCTTGGGGATTGAATGTATAGCCATCTTTTCCTCTAATAATATACTTTCTCTTGTCGCCTCGATCATTCTTAGGCTCTATTAATTTCCTAAGACGGCTAACAGAAGTATAAATAAGCTTATCATGGATAAGAGGATTGTATTCATCTTTCCAGATCTGCTTAGCAAGTTCCTCTTTATCGTAATAACTACCTGGGTTTCTTGCCAATAAGAAGAGAATTTCTAAAAGGACAAAGCGATGCTTAAAATCTATCGTTCCAATTGAGCGCTCTTTAATTTTTCTATTTGTCTTATCAAGATAGAGATCAACAGAGTTATCGTTCACATCAGCAACTTCGTGTTCGATGAGGTCACTTAAGCGCCTAAAAGTGACTTTATCAATAGACTCTCGTGCAAGTAAGAAGTAATCCAATGCCTTCTCATAATTACCGCTTCTCTTATGAACGACACCCTTACCGAGAAGAACATATCCGTAAAGGTTCCAGCACTTCTTATCTTGAAGAACTTGATTTGCAAGGCTGAAGTGCTCTAGTGCCTTCTCGTACATATCCATTTCCGTTAGTACTTTTGCAGAAAATAGAAACATAGCACCTGACAAATAATTCTTTTTAATTATTTTAAGCAACTGGTTCAACTGATTAAGATAATCAAGCGAACGCTCAAAGTTTTTTAGGTTGTAGCCATTAACTGCTAAGGCCAAAAGGGTCTTTGCAAGTAGCTCTGGCTCATTCTCTTCTTTTGACTTTTTATAAGAGAGCTCATAATTCATACGAGCGTCCTCAAAATCGCCCTTATAAGTTTTTAATGTTCCAACATTATAAAAGTATTCAGCATTGAGACTGCCCAGCTCGGCGGTAAGATCTTCAACGATTACCTCAGCTTCTTTTATATAAGTATTGGCCTTATCATCTTCGAGCTTCTCAGAAGCAATTCTTATAAGGAAGCCTAAAATTTTAAGAATGGAAAATGTATCTCTTGGTTTCTCTGTGCATTGATAGGCTTTAATAAAGTTCTTTTCGGCTTTAAATAAATCACTTTTATCATAATGAAGTTTGCCTAACTGATAGAATGCCCGACCGATTTCATATTGATTAACCCTGTCAGGTGGGATACTAAGGTCGTCCTCAGCCAAAAAGCCAAGAGCAGTCCACGGTTGGTTACCCTCTCCGGATTTTGTAATGGCTTCATAGTTCTCATTCATCATTATTATCTCCATTTGCCCATTTGCGACCATATTCAAAATATTGAAATTAGGACACACGTTAACGTCATACCATGTCAAAACTAAATTGGTCAAAAATTAAGGCACTACCTTGTAATTTTTAGTATCTATCCCGTTGATTTTACTTTATTAATACACTATGATGTAAAGCTTGAATTAGAGTAATTTCAAAGACTTGGAACATTTATGGCCTCATTCGACCTCGATACTATAAGACACTCCAGTGCCCACCTGATGGCACAAGCTATCACCAGATTGTGGCCAAATGATAAAATTCAATTTGGTGTCGGTCCGGTTATTGAGAATGGATTTTACTACGATGTAGAGATGGAACATCGTCTGACTGAGGAAGATCTCAAAAATATAGAGTCTGAGATGAAGAATATCATCAAAGAGAAACTGCCTATAGAAAAAAAGGTCATGGAAAAGAATGAAGCGATTAGTTTCTTTAAAAGTGAAGGCCAAGAATTAAAAATTGAGCTCATAAACTCTTTTCCAGAAGGAGAGGAGATTTCATGCTTCGGTCAAGGTGAATTCCTAGACCTTTGTCGTGGTCCTCACGTCGAGAACACAAGTAATCTACCGATGGCCTTCAAACTTCTTCATGTTGCAGGGGCTTACTGGCGTGGCGATGAGAAGAGGCAAATGCTTCAGAGGGTTTATGCTGCGTGCTTCAAGGATAAGAAAGAGCTAAAAACTCACCTTAACTTCCTGGAGGAAGCAAAAAAGAGAGATCATAGAAAGCTTGGAAAAGAGCTAGAACTCTTTCAAAGTGAAAGAGTTGCCCCGGCCAGCCCATTCTTTATGCCTAAAGGAGCTATCATCTACAACGAGCTTGTAGACTTTATGCGAAGAATCTACCGCCATTATGACTACAAAGAAGTCATAACTCCCCAAATTCTAGATTCTGACCTTTGGCAAACTTCTGGGCACTATGAGCACTATAAAGACAATATGTACTTCTCAAAAATCGATGAGAGAGAATATGCTGTTAAGCCTATGAACTGCCCCTGTCATATGCTTATGTTTGCTCACTATAAATATTCTTATAGAGACCTTCCTATGCGCTATGCAGATTTTGGCAGGCTCCATCGTTACGAAAAAGCTGGCGCGGTAGCTGGGCTTACAAGAGTCAGAACTTTTTGCCAAGATGATGCCCACGTCTTCTTAGAACTTGGAGACATCCAGAGTGAAATAACCTCACTTATGGAAATGTTCTTCACTTGCTATGAGCACTTTGGATTTAAAAATATTAAAGTGAACTTATCAACAAGACCTGAGAAAAAAGCAGGTGATGATAGGACTTGGGATATTGCTGAGAATGCCCTAAAAGATGCTCTTGAAGACAGCGGGTATGAATTTAATGTAAAAGAAGGTGACGGTGCTTTCTATGGTCCAAAAATTGATGTTGAAATATCGGATGCCCTCAACCGTTATCATCAGCTCGGTACTATTCAACTAGATTTTCAATTACCTGAGCGCTTCAATTTAAAATACACAAACAAGGAAGGAACTGAATCTCAACCAGTCGTTATTCATAGGGCCTTACTTGGAAGTCTCGAGCGCTTTATAGGTGTCTTCATCGAGCATGTTGGCGGTGCCTTCCCCTTTTGGCTTGCACCTGAACAAGCTGTCATTGTACCTATCAATAATGCAAGCCACTTAGAGTTTTCTTTAAAGCTTAAGGATGAACTTCATAATCTTGGCTATCGCGTTAGGGTTGATGATCGAAATGAGTCGATGGGTTATAAAACAAGGCAAATTCAAAAAGCTAAAATACCTTTTATGTTAGCTATTGGAGACAAGGAGATTGAAGCCGGAAGTGCGAATGTACGTTCCTATGGCGCAAAGTTCTCAACTTCTATGAATATTGATGAGGTAAAAGAAAACTTTAGAGTCTTAAACCTTGAAAGGACTCCAGGGCTTCTTAGGACTAATTCTTAGATTTTGCTCCTTTACCCTCGAAACATAGGGGAATTCCTAGTAAAATATCCCTTAAATAGAGGGATAAACTCATGGAAAAGAAAATTAATGTCCTCCTACTCTTTGGTGGAGGAGGAACAGAACACGAAGTTTCAATTAAATCAGCTGATTTTTTTCAGGAGCTATTAACAAGCTTTAAAAATGTAAACTCTTTTCCATTAGAAATTAAGAAAGACGGAAGAAGATTAAATCCACAGGCTCAAGAGTGTGAACTAAGACGTGACGGTGAGATCTATAATAAAGAAACCAAAGAACTTATAAAACTTCACTTTGCGATTCCATGCATACACGGACCCCCTGGGGAAAATGGACAAATCCAATCTATTTTTGAACTCATGGGACTTCCTTTTCTCGGCTGTGGCTCTGAGGCCAGTATTAACTGTTTTAATAAAGTTTCAACAAAGCTTTGGCTTCAGGCAATGAACATCCCCGTCGTGCCATTTAAGTTTATAAGTAGAAGTAATGAATATGATCTCAAAGAGCTTATTCAATTCTTCAATGAATCCGAAAAAGATATTTTCATTAAGGCATCGAATCAAGGCTCATCTGTAGGGTGCTATCACCTAAAGAAACATGAAGAGATCGAAAATAGCCTAATGAAAGCATTAGGCTTAAGTGACTTTGTTCTTATAGAGAAGACAATCTCAGGAAGAGAACTTGAGGTGGCTGCTTTTAGTATGGAAGACAAACTCATTATTTCCAACCCCGGTGAGATTAAATGCGAAGGGGACTTTTATGATTATAAAGAAAAATATAGCCAGGACAGTAATACAAAAACCTATGTCAAAGCTGAAGGCCTTTCCGTAGAAATCGTTACTAAGATAAAGCATTTTGCAGAAAAAGCATTTAAAGGCTTAAATCTTAAAGAAATGGCGAGAATAGATTTTCTATTAAGTAATAGGAATGAAATCTTTATTAATGAAATAAATACTTTTCCCGGGCATACCAACATTTCCTTATTTCCCCTTATGGTTGAAGGATGTGGAGTTAAGTACGGCGAATACCTTTTAGATAAGTTAAAGAAAGCTAGAGAAATATAGGGACTTTTATGGAAATCACATTAATTAATGAAAAAGATCATGAGTACGCGGAAAATAAACTTCAACATTTTTATGCCAACGAAATGATTCCTGCTGAAAAAAAATCATATCTCACTGAGCTTAAGAATAACCAAGGCCCATTTATGGGCGTAGAAACTGAAAGTGGGGAAACTCATTACATTATGGATGCCGCAAGCCAAATAGCCACACTTGGTCTTGGTTTTAGCCCAAGTGTCTTTATGGGAACGGCCCACTTTTTATCATCTTGGACAAATAACCCAAATGACGCCAACTATAAGAAACTTGAAAATGCACTCCACTCGTTCCTACTAAGAAAGAGTGGCTGGGCTTCCATGGATTATATTTTCTGTAACTCAGGTGCAGAAAGTAATGAAATAGCACTTGGCCATGCCTTCAGAAGAAGAAAGAACAAAGATGCAAAAAAAGTGCTCGCATTTGAAGGTTCTTTTCATGGCAGAATGCTCGTTAGCCTTTTCTCAACTTGGAATAAAAGTAAAAGGGAGCCCTTTCAGTGGCCAGGCTTTGAAACTACCTTTGTTCCCTATCCAGAGCTTGAAGACGCAACCATTCATCAACAATACCCAGAAAACTGGAGAGAGTTTTGGGACAATTCAGGAGCTAAGGAAGTAAAGGCTCCTAGTAACTGGCCTAAAGATGAAACTATAAAAACAGAAATTGATTGCCTACTCAAAGTTAGAGAAGAGCTAATGAGCGGGAGTATCTTTTCAATAATAATTGAACCCATGCAATGTGAGGGAGGAGATCGCTATAGTTCTGACCGCTTTAATACGGCACTCCTTATTATGGCGAAAGCATTTCAGGTTGAAGTCATATACGATGAGGTTCAAACTGGATTTCACTTGGGAAGAGATTTCTTTTGGCACAGGCAATTTTGCCTTACAGACTCAAAAGACAGAGCACTTTATCCAGATTATTTAGTATGTGCAAAGAAGGCCCAGGTTGGTATGGTTTTAAGTCCTAATCCACTGCAAATTAGAAAAAAGTCAAAACATGATCAATTTCAAACAGCTTCTGTTATAAGGCGCTACCTCCATGGACTGGCGCTAGATCAATCTAAACCTAAAATAATATCATTAGAGACCAAAGTTAAAAAACACCTTGAAGACCTTATAAATAAATTTCCAACTCATCTCTCTCGCCCAAGAGCGCTAGGACTGAGCTTTGCTTTTGACATTAAAGACAAAGAAAAGGTTCCAGAATTTATCAATAGAAGATTTGAGCATGGTTTACTATACTACCCAGCTGGGGAAAAAACGTTAAGATTTAGGCTAAACACTTCCTTCTCATCAAAAGATCTTGATTTCTTGTTTGAGCGGTTGGATGAAATTGCTGACGAAGTCTATAATGATAAAAAGAGTACATTTTCAGGTAAAGCTACAACGACAGCAAGAAGTGTATATAAAACAATTGCATGGCAAAATGAAATTTTAAAAGCGAGACTTACAAAGTTAAAGGGTCAAACTTTTTCAGAGAAGAATTCCTGGGATGTCATTGAAAAGCTACTTAACCTTTACAGACCAAAAGACAATACTAATCTCCAAGTTATAAATATTGATCAAAGTAATTTTGAAAGTTTCAAACCTCAAATCGAAAAACTTCAAGTAGATACATATGAACCAACCAGACAAACGTCCATAGAGCGGTTCCGAGTATGTGCATCCTCCAAAAACAGCGTTTGTATTGGTCTTGTGAAAAATAAAGAGCTTGTTGGCATGGCATTTTCGAGCTCTTTACAAGATCACCCACTCGAGCGCGGTATAAGGCAAGACCCAGACTTCAATGACCCCAAATGCTTATATATGATCGACACAACAATTAAAGACGACTTTCAAAAGTTTGGCTTTGGTAGATTTTTAAAGTACGCACTAACATTAGTAGCTTTAAGTAAAAACATTAGAAGTATCAAAGGAAGAAACAGAGATAGGCTTGCAGCGAGTATGTTGGCAATAAACTTGTCCCTTGGATCCTTTGAACAGCTTTTTCTCAGAGAGGACTATCCTGACTTTGAAGAGTACCGAGATGTGGTTTACTACCAATCTCCTCTTATATGGAACGAAATTCATAACTATGCTCACCTTGGAAACCGCTTAAACTCACTATTAACTGAGTTCGACTTAGACTATGACTTTATGAAGGAGCAACTCCCCTACATAACAAATAAGGTATGCCTATCCAACTTTGTTAGCGAAAGCTTTTTAAACCACGTTAAGTGGGTATTAGAATTGGTCCCAAAGAGCTTAAGACATGGCTATACATCATCAGGCCAGTCAGAGTGCACCGACAAAGCCTTCAAGTCCATAATTTATAACCAAAAGGACTTTAAAGGGAGTTCAAAGTGCTTAACTTTTCAAGGTCACTTCTTTGGAGAAGGCAGCTTTCTTAGTAGAAGTCTTTCAAATTGTGAAAATGACGAATTCTTTCCTGTCCATAAAATGGAACACCCAACAGAGCAGAACCAAAAAGAACTCCTAAAAGAGCTCACATTAGTCATTTCAAATAATGAAATCAACTCAATATGGATTGAACCAACAAGACAGGAAGACTACTCAAAGACTCCTCACTCATTCCTTTCCCAATTAAAGGAGATTGCCAATAAAAACGACATTCCCCTAGTTTATAATGAGACAGGCGCCCAACAATTTACCTATTCGGAGAAGTACTACTTCGCCTGCAATGATAAATCAATTGAACCAGATATCGGTTTATGCTTTCTCGGTGGACAGGCAGGCATTGTGTTTACTAATGAGAAATACTTCATAGCCAAGCCTCTCATGATGATCTCAACTTGGGATGGAGATGAGCACGCCTTTGCAACTTATGTAAAGGGAGCAAAAGACCTTGTTAGTAATAAAGAAGAGTTTATAAAAGTTCGTGGTCAGTACCACGAATTACTTACTCAATACCTAACAGGCTATCCCCTGGTGAATTTTAATATCCATGAAGGAAGAGGACTTATAAATGGCCCTATTTCCTCTTTTACTAAAGATCTCCTCAAAGAAACAGACCTTGGTTACTTGAGTGACCCAAGCTTTGGGGCTATGAAATTTATCCTCAAAGGAAACCTTTTTAAATGACGGATCAAGGGTTCCCCCATATTAAGCTTATAAAAGGCAAGCCTAATCATTACTGGGGTATACAGCATGGTGAGGAGTTTCGTCGTGGTATTCAAGAACTCGTTGAAATAAGGAAAAGTCTTTTATTCCAAAAGTCTCCCCACTTAAAAGGTGAATTTAAAATTCATGCAGAAAAGCAATTCAAGGAAACTGAAAAATTTAGCAAAAACCTAGCGAGTGAAATCACAGGTATTGCCAAGGGCTCAGAAACTCTAATTGAAGACATCGTTCTACTTAATAACTATACAGACTTTCGAGACATCCCGTCAGATGGTGGATGTTCCACTGTTGGAATTTCTGGCGCCAATAAGGTTTCAGGGCAGACTTGGGATATGCATGGTTCTGCTAAAAAGTACGTCAGTATAATCGAGCTTCCTGGGGAGTGGGTCACATACAGTTTGGTTGGATGCCTTGGGATGATGGGAGCCAATAAACACTCACTATTTGTGGGTGTAAATAACTTAAACACTGGCAAAGCTAAACCAGGAGTTATATGGCCGGCATTTATAAGAGAGTGCCTTAAAGCTAAGAACATGGAACAAATGATTTCATTATCAGAAAAATGTAATTTCACTTCTGGTCATAATTATTTGTTCTCTGATGGTAAAAGGGTTGAAAATTGGGAAATATCCCCAAGTAAAAGAGCATTAACAAAACTTATAAAAGAAGATGAGGAAGGCTTGGTCTTTCACACAAATCACTGCATAGATAAAGAAATGCAGAGAATTGAAGAGAAGATTTCCTTAAATTCAACAACGAAAGAACGTTATCTGCTATTAGAAAAAAAGTTAAATAGTAACCTCAATAAAGATGACTTAAAGAAGATCCTACAAGACCATGAGTCCTATCCCAAGTCTATATGCAGTCATTACCAAGCAGATACTCAAGACCCTTCTATGACATGTGGTGGAGCAGTCTTCGACCACGTCACTAAGATCCTACAGCTTTGGAGAGGTTGTCCTCATGAAGACAACAACTACAAAGAGCAGGCCATCACTCTATGAATAACCATAACCTGCCCTTTTATGTCACCTGGAGCAAACAAAAAAATCCTCTTGTGCTTTCTTTAAGTCATCAAAGCGATCATTATTTTATCGACCAAGAAGGAAAAAGGTACTTAAATCTCTCATCCACGAGCTATCAATCTAGCTTTGGCCTTAAAAATAAAGTTATTACAAATAGTATCAAAGAACAGATGAAGGACTTCTCCATTGCTTCTCCCAAACACCTCTTTGACTTAAAGTACCAAATTAGTGAACGACTATTAGAAAAGATAGGAAGGAAGGAGAAAGGCAAATACAAGGTTTTCTATACTCTTTCTGGAAGCGAGGGTATTGAAAACGCGATAAAGCTCGTTAGATTTATAAGTCAAAAGAGTATCATCTTATCTAGAAAAAAATCCTATCATGGGGCAACTCTTGGAGCATTAAGTATTACGGGGGACTGGAGAAGAGAAGGTCATCCAGGTGTTAATCAAAATCACCTCTTTATTCCAGAGCCAGCGAATGATAAGGATGGCAAGAAATTTGCCGAAATTGTAAAATCAAAACACCAAAAGATAGCGGGGGTATGCCTAGAAACAATAACTGGCGGTAATGGAGTAATAA
>Ga0136600_1000125_pt1 | contig 42422 bp, 49 predicted proteins | sample AntRauMFilla2698_FD_104634 | JGI IMG/M metagenome (GOLD analysis project Ga0136600, IMG submission 104634) | Saline lake microbial communities from Rauer Islands, Antarctica - Metagenome Filla 2 #698 | ecosystem: Environmental > Aquatic > Non-marine Saline and Alkaline > Saline | place...
AAAGCCGGCGCCGATGGCGGCGCCGCAGGCGGTTAGCGGATGTTCACGGATATAGCCGCGAACCTCGTCATCGATCTCGTGAAGCTCGTCTTCAGCCTTGTGCACAGCTTTGCCGGCACTGTTCCGCGCCTTGCGCGCAGCGTTTCTCATGCTGCCGCGTGCGTCGCTGGCACCATGGTCGGCCAGCGATCCAATATCGGAAAGCAGCTTGTCTACATCTTTTCGAAGGGCGGCGAGGTCTTCCTTCGTGTCGCCTGTATTCGTGCCATTCTGGGCCATGATAGATTTCCTTATCTTGATGCCGCCGCGCGGCGAGCGCCGCCCGGCTCTTGGGTTGCAAGTTCAATTAGGAGGGGTCGTCGCGTTGTCTTCCGCGTCTTCCGCGGCGTCCTCAATATCGTCCGCAGCGTCCTGCGCAGCGTCCTGAATATCCTCCCCAGCCTCCTGCATGCTTTCACCAAGCTCTTCCATGGGTTCGTCTTCTTCAGCCTCGCAAGCGCCAAGGGCGGCGGCTGCGCCGAGAATCAGCAAAAGTCTGTAGCTCATAACAAATCTCCTTCAGTCGTTAGTCGTCATTGTGTTGGTGAGTCGTCAGGGTATTGATCCGTCAGATGCGCGGCGCGCGGCCGCGAACCAGGCCCGTGATCAAGGCCAGAGCGAACAAAACCAGAAAAATGAAGAACAGGATCTGTGCGATACCGGCCGAGGCCGAGGCGATGCCGCCGAAGCCGAACAGGGCTGCGAGCAGCGCAATAACGAAGAATGCGATGGCCAAGCGAAGCATGGTGACCTCCTGTCATCCATCGCGGCCCCGCACACAGGTGTGAGGCGGCGAAGAAAATTAAATTCAGGCCATGGAACGCCCACCCGCTTCGCCCGGTTCCATATCCCAGGAGACTCGCGCAGCATTTGATGCGCCCGCAGGTTTGCTTGGTTCACCAAAGAGGCTGGACGCCCGGCGACTGGTTATATTCGCCGTCAGTGACCGCCTGCCAGACTTATAAAGGAGACCGCCTTTGGCCGTGACCGCACCGGCGTTTATCGTGAACTCATCCAGCCATGCGCTGGATGGTGCTGCCGGTGACGATGAACTGGCGCGCCTGAAATCGTTGTGTCCGGTGGACCTGGTGGGTGTGTTCCACGACGCCGATCCATGTGAGGCCGCCCACGCGGCTCTGGCGCACGGTGCCGACACCCTGATCACGCTGGGCGGGGATGGCACGGCCCAGGCCGCGGCTCAGGCCATCTACGAGGCCGAAGCAGACGCTCGCCTGGTCTCGCTTCCCATGGGGACGGCCAATCTCCTGCCGCGCCGGCTATATGGTTCGCGCTCGTGCGACGAGATCCTCACCGGCCTGTGTGATCTGGAGCCCGACACGCTGCCTGGCGGTGTCAGCGGCGGGGACGTGTTTCTGATCGCGGCGGCCGCCGGGTTCCCCACCACATTCGCCCGTGCCCGCGAGACCGCACGCGACACCGCGCGCAAGGATCGGCTCACAGCGGCGCTGCGGCGCGCCTCGGTGGGCTTCTCCAAGATGTTTTCGAGCCGGCTCCGCTTTACCGCGGACGGCGCGGACGGCGAAACGCTGGCCAAGGCCAGCGGCCTGATGCTGTGGGTCGAGGACGGGGCGGAGAGCTTTGAATTCACCGCGGTCAATGTGCACAACCTCGCCGGGCTCGCCGGCCTTGCGCTGGGGGCCCTGAACGCAGAGCTGCGCACCGACGACCGGCTCCTGGTGCGCCAGGCCAGCACGGTCCAGCTGGAGTCCCGCCACGCAATTTCCTGCATGCTGGACGGCGAGCCGCGCACCTGCGGGCGCTCGGTCGACTTTACCTTCCACACCGGGCTTATCGGCGTGCTGCGGTGGCCCGCAGAGCCTGTCTGAAAACTGCGGGCCAGGAAAACAACACCGAGGCGGAACGGCAGCGGGCCGCAAGCGTTCTTACCGACGAGCCATACACATGGAGGGTCTCATGATCATGAAATTTGCAGCCGTAGCCCTGTCCGCATCGGCGCTTCTCGCCGGGTGTGCGGGGGGGTATCAAGGCACCGCCCGCGACGCCGCCATCGGTGGCGCTCTTGGCGCAGCCGCCGGCGCAGCCATCGGCAATAATGTCGGGGACGGCGACGCCAGACGCGGCGCGCTCATTGGCGGCGCGCTTGGCGCGGCCGCCGGCGCGGCTCGCGGCTGCACCCGCGACAATGTCTGCCCGTGGAGTCAGAACAATAATGCCCACTCTGGTCTTCAGTATGACCGGTCGGCGCAGCGGTCCTATTACGTCAATCAGGGCGATGGCTGCACCTATTGGCAAAGCGGCCAGTTCCGCAGCTGCTAAACCAGCGCCACCGCCTCACGACAACACCTCCGGGCGCGGCGCGTCCGGAGGTTTTTTATATCTGGATCCGGTAACCGCCGCTTTCGGTGATCAGCATCTTGCCGCGCCCATGCGCCTCGATCTTCTGGCGCAGCCGGTAGATATGGGTTTCCAGTGTGTGGGTGTTGGCTTCGGCGTGATAACCCCAGACCTGAGCGAGTAGCTCCTCGCGCGCCACCGGCTTGCCCCCGGCGCGATAAAGATATTTCAGGATATTGGTTTCTTTCTCGGTGAGCCGGATCTTCTTCTCCGCCTCGTCCAGAAGCAGCTTCATGGACGGCTTGAAGCGGTAAGGCCCGATCTGCAGAACCGCGTCCTCGCTTTGCTGGTGGCGGCGCAAATGGGTTTGAACATGCTCCAAAAGCACCATGAAGCTGATCGGCTTGGCGAGAAAATCATCCGCGCCCGAGCGCAGGCCCAGCACGTGGTCCGCGTCCCCGGACTGAGCGGTGAGCAGGATGATCGGCGTGGTTACACCGTCTTCGCGCAGCATCCGGCAAGCCTCGCGCCCGTCAAGATCGGGTAAGCCCACATCAAAAATGATCAGGTCGACGCCATCTTCCTTCGCCCTTGCCATGCCCGGCCGGGCCGCATCGGCGGTGAGCACATCAAACTTGCCGTCATAGGTGAATTGTTCACTCAGCGCCTCTCGAAGGAGCGCATCGTCATCGACCAGCAACAATGTCTTTTTCGCCATAGGCTCAACCCTTTAAAATACGCCGGGCCGAAACCCGCCGACCGGGAAAATTCGCCCGATAAGCCTTGCCCGAACCGGGTGAAGGCGCAAGCCATCGCCATTCAGGCACCGCGCGCCTGTCCTACACCCGCGCGTCACGCCTGATGCTGACAAAACCGTGAGCATCGTGGAATATTTTCGTGAAACCGCCCGACGCGGTCATGCACCCGCAAGGATCGCAAACTGGCTGCGAACACCCTACCGTCTCCGTCGGGGCCAAGCTAAGGACTGCCGCCGGATATCAAGGAGCCACAGGCCATCGCCATTTTTACCGCAAGCCTGTCTGCCGGCCGCCTCACCGGCCCCGATTTCGACGTGCCATGCGCGCTGGGCAAGGCTGGCGTGATCGCGGCGGTGGACAAGCGGGAGGGTGACGCAAAAAGCCCGCTGGGGGTCTGGCGCGTGCGCAAGGCCTGGTGGCGAGCCGACCGGCTCCCCCAGCCAGCAAGCGCGCTTGTGATGGACGCGCTGGATGAAGCCGACGGCTGGTGCGACGATCCAGCCGATCCGGCTTATAACCGCGCGGTTTTGCGCCCGTATCCGGCCTCCCACGAGGCAATGTGGCGCACGGACGGTCTCTACGACATCGTGGTCGCGCTGGGTCACAACGATGATCCGCCGCAGCCCGGGCTGGGGTCGGCGATCTTCCTGCACTGCGCAAAACCCGCCGAGACCGCAGGGTTCAAGCCGACCCTGGGGTGTGTCGCGATTGCGCGCGGCGAGCTTTGTGACCTGCTGGGACGCCTCACCCGCGACGATGCGATCGAGATCGCACCCTAACGCCTATGCTGGTCAATGGTTTAGGCCTCAGGCGCAGGCCGCTCTCCGAACAGGGCCGAGCCGACCCTCACCGAGCTCGCGCCGAGGCGGGCGGCAAGCTCGAAATCTGCGCTCATGCCCATGGAGAGCCGCTCCACACCGCATGTGCGCGCGAGCTTGGCCAGCAGGGCGAAATGCAGGCTGGCTGGCTCCTCCACTGGTGGAATACACATCAGGCCCTCAATCTCCAGCCCGTGCTCCGCGCGGCAGCGCGCCACAAAGTCTGGTGCCTCGGCAACGCTGATGCCGGCCTTTTGCGCCTCATCGCCCGTGTTCACCTGGACATAAAGGCGCGGCCGCCGGCCGGTCTTTTCCATGGCGTTGACCAGCGCACGCGCCAGCTTGTCCCGGTCCAGCGTCTCGATAACGTCAAACAGGGCGCAGGCGTCGGCAGCCTTGTTGGTCTGCAGCGGTCCGACCAGGCGCAGTTCCAGATCGCGAAACGTTTCCCGGCGCTCGCTCCAGCGGCCCTGAGCCTCCTGTACGCGGTTTTCCCCGAAGACCCGCTGGCCCGTGGCGAGCATGGCTTCGATCCGCTCATCGGGCTGCTTTTTTGAAATTGCCACCAGCGTTACACCGTCGGCCCTGTGGCCACCTTGCTTGGCGGCGGCGCTCAGGCGCTCCAGTATCGCGGTGCGCGCGGCGTCGATTGAGCGGGAGGATTGAGACGTGTCCATGATGGAAAGGACCTATGACGGGTTGGGGGGTCTGGCAAGACGCGCGCAGAAACTGAACGCTGGAACGGCGCCCATGCCGGCGTTGTTTATTCTCACCGATCCCCAGCGCACACCGGACCCGGTGAGCCTGGCGGCGCGTGTGCCTGAAGGATGCGGACTGATCCTGCGCACATTCGGCCGGGATGCTCTGGAACGCGTAGCGGCGCCAATGGCTGAAATCGCCCGCGCCCGGGGGGTCTGCCTGCTGATCTCTGCCGATCTAGAGCTCGCCTGGCGTGTGGGAGCCCGCGGCGTGCACTGGCCCCAATGGAGCCAGTCACAGGCCCGGCGGCCCTGGCCCGGCGCCCTGGCCACCGCCAGCGCCCATGATCCCGGTGCCCTGCGCCGCGCCCAGAGTTTTGCCGATGCGGTTCTGGTTTCGCCCGTCTTTGCGTCAAACAGTCCGAGCGCCGGGCGGCCCATGGGCGCGTTCCGGCTTGCCGCCTGGGCCCGGCGATCGCGACAGCCAGTCTATGCGCTGGGCGGCATAAACGGCGCGACAGTGAGACGGCTCACCGGGCTGGGGATTGGCGGCGTGGCGGCAGTGGGTGCGGCAATCCCGGCACCGTAGAAACAAGGCCGGGCCGGTGCGGCCCGCGCCAGTGCACGGGTGATCCCGGCGACGCGCACAAAAAACCCGCGCCGATACGAGCGCGGGTTGATGCGGTCCGGTCAGAAACCGGCTCTAGAACTTGAACGCCGACTCAAAGCGCACTTCCGGGGCGCGGTCCTCGGTTTCTTCGCCGAAGATTTCCTCTTCGGGAGAGGTAAAGCGCAGCTGACCACCCAGGCGGACCCGCTCGGTAAGCTCGAAAAAGGCCCCGGCACGGAAGTCTTCCAGCTCAAAGGTCTGCGCACTGCGCTCGCCCTGGCTGTAGCCCAGGGTCACGCCCCAGCGGTCTCCGGCCTGCATTTCGAAGTTCTCGGAGTTGGACCACAGGATTTGCGGTTCGGCCGGTGCAACGCTGAAACGCTGGAACCACGGAAGAGCGCTCGCCGATCCTTCGGAATCCGCTGAATAGAGGCCGCGTGCCTCTAACGCTTTGGCGGGCACCCCACTGGCCGGCGCTTCAACCGGGGTGATGACGGCCCGGTCGCGCACCTCATCGAAACCCGGCGCCGCAATCAAATCAGGCACGCGAATTTCGATCGGGTCATAGGCCGCCGACAGACGCACGCCGCCACTCAAACGCACGCCTTCGCCAGCCTGGGCCTCGGGCGATTGAGCCGACGCAATCGCCGGCACAGCCAAAGCCGCGCCCAGCGCAAGCGCGCCCGCGCAGATAACGCCCTGAATTTTCAGCACTAAGTCCATCTGGACCCCCAACTAACACGCTCACTATAGTCTGGTCTTCGAGCCTGCGTAAGATGGCACCGCGCATCGATGGCGCACCGTGTTAAAAACGCAACCCTGTCTCCAGTAGAAGCGCGACTTCATCCTGCCCTGGGCCGCCTGCTTGGTCGTGATGCGTTAGTTGAACGCCAGCGCCCAGCAGCGCGTTCCGCCCGACAAACCGCGACACCCCGATCACGAAGCTCGCGGCAGATACGGCAAAGGCGTCACTTGCTCCATGGCCGGCTTCGATGGCGTAGAGCCAGTCGCCGGCTTCCAGCGCGGCGGTGATGGACACGGCCTCATAGCGGCCGCTGGACAGCCCGTCATTGCTGGCCAGCCAGCGCGCTGCGAGCGTGACGCCGCCTTCCTCCCGCACCACAGCCAGGCTTGCCGTCCAGGGCGCTTCGAACTGCGGCCCGGCGGGGCCGTCCAGAGCACCGGATTCTGCGCCGGCGTACGCGCCCCAGCGCACACTGGAAGACGGGGACCGCCGGTCAAAGCTGACAGCCGCCGACCAGATCTCGCCGATGCCTCCGGCTGTTGCGGCCGGGCGGCACTGGTCCAGACCGCAGGCATCTGCATCGGGGGTGTAGGACACCGCCGCGCGCACCCCGGCCAGTCTTCGCGATTGCAGAGAAACCCCCGGCGCAGGCTGGGTCAGCGACAGGCCGGTGTCAGCCAGACCACGTCCAGAAGGATCGGCCAGCGGGCCGTCAGCGCCAGCGAGCCGGAACGCGCGCACCCGGGCCGGACGCTCCAGGCCCGCAGCGGTGTCGGTCAGCCCGGCGCGGACCTGCCCATAGGGATGGCGAACAAATATTTCAGCCTGGTTCAGGCCGGCCCGCGCCTGCGCCCCATCAAACCCCGGCGCTGCAAACAGGCCTGTCACCAGACCCTGGTCCGGGCAGGGCCGCCCGCAGGGCACCGGTCCGCCGACGCCGCGCCCCCCGTCAGCGCTCACCGCGCCCAGCGTCAGCCTCGCACCCCAGCGAAGCCCCTCAGCGCCCACCGCCTCAGCTTCCAGCCGATAGCGCAGATCGGCATAGGGCGAATTGCGGAGCGCATCGCTGTCACCGGCTGACCACAACAAGTCGGCGTCCATCTGCTGAACAATTTCGAAACCGGAGAGGAGGCCGGCGCGAGGTGCAGACCCGTCCTGACGGCTGGTTTCAATCTGATCGGATTTAAGAAGCTGCGATGAAGCCAGATCATGGGCTATCGGAAGAGACTGGCAAAAAGCCGGTGAGACCGCGGCGCTGGACAAAACAAGCCCCGCCAGTATGGGAAGGCCCTGCTTCATACGCCGCAGTCTCGCCGGTTCGCCCCGTCCCCCCGGACGCGCCCAGCAGTTATCAAAAGGTTGGGCCGCCATGGCAAGCCAGGCGAGCGGGGTCGCGCACCATTGTGACGAACTTCGTGTCATTAATGTCACGCCCTGTTTAAGCGGTGTGATGCGCCGCAAGCTCTGGCCACACGCGCGGCGCGTGGTATAGAAGCGCTAAGCGGTTATCGCCGCGTTCGTCAAACTTCCTGTGTTCAGGAGACGCATTCAATGCTCACGCCTTTCTCCCGCCTGGTCATGTTCGCCGCAGCGGCCGCCCTTCTCACCGGCTGCGCATCGCGCGGCGGCGATACGCAATCCGACCGAGGCTTCCTTGGCGGCGTGTTCGGAGGGGGCGGCTCGCAGACCTCTGATCAGCCTGAAGCCGGCATCGGGGTGAATAGCTATCTGTGGCGGGCAAGCCTCGATGTGCTTTCCTTCATGCCGCTGTCTGAAGTCGATCCGTTCGGCGGCGTCATCATAACAGATTGGTTCGCCAATCCAGAGCTCCCCGGCGAGCGGTTCAAGGCCACGGTCTTCATTCTGGATACGCGCCTTCGCGCTGATGCCCTGTCGGTGCAGCTCTTCAAGCAGGAGCGGGGCACCGCGGGCGACTGGATCGATGCCTCAATTGATCCGGCAACGCGCGTCCAGATCGAGAACGCGATCCTGACCCGCGCCCGTCAGCTGCGCATCTCGCAGATTGAAGACTAGGCCACGCCCTTGGAGACCCGGACCATGCGCCCTCATCGCTACGCCCTTGCTGGTTTGATCGCTTTGGCGGGTCTGGTCTTGAGCGGTTGCGGGTTTTCGCCGCTCTATTCCACGGCCGGGTATGAGCGCCTTGGCGGAATACGCGTCGAGGCTGGCACCGAGCGGTTCGATTATCTTCTGCAGAACGCGGTGCGCGATTTTGCCGGGCCGGGCAACAGCCCCTATCTGATGAGCGTCGAGACGCTGGTGAATAATCAGTTTGCCGGCATCTCGCCTACCGGTATCGCCTCGCGCATCACGCTCTCCGGTCAGGCCGTCTATACAGTGACCGGGCCGGAGATTCCGCTAACTGGCCTTACCCGGGTGACCATCTCGTTTGATCAGCCGAGCGACCCCTACGCCCAGATCGCTGCCCTCAGTGAAGCCGAGGCGCGACTGGCCGAACGGCTCGCCGAAGAAATGCTTCAGGACGTGGCGGTGGGTCTGCGCCGGCGTGAGGCCGGCTTCACCCGGTGAAGGTCAAGCCGCGTGATAGCGAACGGGTTCTGAGCCGCCCCTCCAAGGACACACGCATCTATCTGATATACGGGCCGGACGGCGGTCTCGTACGCGAGCGCGCCCAGACCCTGGCGCGGGCGCTTGTCGCCGATCCCGACGATCCCTTCGCCGTGACCCGGCTCACCGACGATGATCTCAAATCTGATCCCGCGGCCCTGGCCGACGCCCTGGCCGCGCTGTCCCTCACCGGCGCTGACCGGCTTGTGCGGGTGCGCATTGGTGCCGACATGGCGGCTCTGGGCGTGATGATCGAAGCCATTGAGGCGGGCGAGCAGCCAATCGAGGCGACCCTCGTCATTGAAGCCGGAGATCTCAAGAAAACCTCAAGGCTGCGCAAAGCCGCCGAGGCTGGCGCCAACGCGCTCGCCGTGCCTTGCTATGCCGACCAGACGCGCGACCTGCTCGCTCTGGCCGAAGCCCAGTTTGCCGAAGAAGGGCTTAGCGTAGCGCCGGACGCCAGGGCCATGCTCGCACCGTATCTGGAGGGCGACCGGGCGCTGGCGCGCAGTGAAGTTGAAAAGCTGATCCTCTATAAAGGGCTGGCCGAACAGCGCGGCGGCGAGCCCGGCCGGATCGAGCGTGCCGACATCATCGCCATCAGCGCGGTCGGCGCTGAAGCCGCCCTGGACCAGATCCTGGAGCCGGCCCTGGCAGGCGATCCCGTTCGCGCAGATTCAGCCTATGCCCGGGCCGTAGGCGCGGGCACCAGCCCCGTGGCTGTGCTGCGGGTCCTGCAACGGCGCATCGACCAGCTCGATACCTTCCATGCCAGCGGCGGGGACGACGGTGCCCTCGCGCGGGCCGGGGTGCCGCGCTACGGGCCGCCGGCCGACGCGTTCAAGCGCGCCGCGCGGAATTTCTCCGGGCGGCGGCTCGACCATGCCCGCCGCCTGGCATTCGACGCCGAACGGGCAGTCAAGCGGTCCGGTGCCCCGGTGGAAGCGATCGTCGGCGAGCTGATTTTGCGCCTCGCGCGGGCCGGCGCTCCACGGCGCTAAAAATCAGCGAACGAGACATTGATTTTATTGAGGAATCTGGAGCGTTAACGCTCACAGCGCCCCACGGCCTACAGGGGTACACCAAAGCTGGTTTCAGCGGCTCTGAGACGCACACCCCAAGGGGGTCGTGATCGTGCTATTGCCCGCCCTGGGAGAGTCGGCGGCAAACTTCATCGAGCTGCTCCAGCGAGGCAAACCGGACGCGCACTTCGCCCTTCTCGCCAACGTGGACAATTTCGACATCCAGGCCGAGGCGGGCCGCCAGGTCCGCTTCCAGGGCGCGGGTATCCGCATCCTTGGTTTCCGGCGCAGACGCCGCGCGCTTGCGCTCGGGCCGCCCAGCAACATCGCGGGCCAGCTTCTCTGTGGCACGAACCGAGAGCCCTTCAGCGATGATGCGCTCGGCCAGCGCGTCGGGATCCGGTGCCGTCGCCACCGCACGGGCGTGACCGGCGCTGAGCGCACCGCTTTCCAGCTTCTCAAGCACGCCGCGCGGTAAGGCCAGAAGCCGGAGCATGTTGGCCACATGGGCGCGGGACTTACCCACCGCCCGTGCCACGTCCTCCTGGGTATGACCGAAGCTTTCAACCAGCTGCTTGAGTGCCCGCGCTTCATCTACAGGATTAAGATCAGAGCGTTGAACATTCTCGACAATCGCGATTTCAAGCGTCTCGCGATCCGTCAGCTCGCGCACGATGCAGGGCGCTTCATGCAGATGCGCCCGCTGTGCGGCGCGCCAGCGGCGCTCGCCGGCGACGATCTGGTAGCGCTCGTCCGGGCCCCGCATGGGCCGCACCAGCAATGGCTGAAGCAGGCCCTTATCGGCAATGCTGGCCGCCAGCTCGGCCAGTTCAGCCTCGACGAAGGTCTTGCGAGGCTGGTCTGGATTAGGCACCAGCAGCTCTATGGGGATGATCTTTACGCCCGCGCCGCCCGGCCGCGCCGACGCGTCCTCGGCATCGCGCACGGCATCAGCCGCCTCGCCTTCACCCAGGAGCGCGGACAAGCCCCGGCCAAGGCCGCGGCTTCGTGGCTTGTCGTCGTCACCACTCATGCCGGGGTCAGCGCCTCGGCAGCGCGGCGCTCCTGACGCACAACTTCCTTGGCGAGCTTGAGATAAGCCTGAGCGCCCGAGCACTGGAGATCATACAGCAGAACCGGCTTGCCGAAGCTGGGCGCCTCGGAGACCCGCACATTGCGCGGTATCACCGTGTCATACACCTTGTCGCCGAAATGCTCGCGCACATCGGCGGCCACCTGGGCGGACAGATTGTTCCGCTTGTCATACATAGTTAGAACAACACCCTGAATCACAAGGGTTTTGTTCAAGTTCGCCCGAACCAGCTCGATCGTGCGCATAAGCTGGGTCAGACCCTCCAGCGCGAAGAACTCACACTGCAGCGGCACCATCACCGCATCGGCGGCCGTCATAGCGTTCACGGTGAGAAGATTTAGCGATGGCGGGCAATCAATCAGCACATAATCGCAATGCTCGCCCTTTGCGGCCAATGCCCGGCGAAACCGATCAATGGCGTGGCGCAAGCGATAGGACCGGCGCGGCGCGGCAGCGATTTCAAGCTCGGCGCCGGATAGGTTCACATCGGACGGTATGATGGAGAGGCCAGGCACCGCAGTGTCGATCAGCGCCTCTTCCATGGGCCGCTCGGAGACCAGCACATCATAGCTTGTCGCCTTGCGATCCGCCCGGCCAACGCCAAGCCCCGTAGAGGCGTTTCCCTGGGGATCCAGATCAAGCACCACGACCCGCTGACCGATGGCAGCAAGCGCGGTGGCAAGATTGATCGCCGTCGTGGTCTTGCCCACGCCGCCCTTCTGATTGGCGATCGCGATGACCTTGGGCGGAGCGTTGCGGGGGGTGTCAGACACGGGTCAGGCCCTCGATTTTAAGAATGGCGGCGTCCGGGCTCGTGCGGCTCGGTATGACCTCGACATCGAAAGTCCAGCTTTTGCGCGCCTCGGTCAATTCCTCTTTATACCGGCCACCCTTGGGAAGCAGGGCCAACGCCCCCTTATCCACAAATGGCTGTACATAGCCGAGCAATTTACCCAACGGTGCCAAGGCGCGTGCGGTAACGATCTCCACTTCCGGGACAGGATGAAGGGATTCGGCCCGCCCGCACACCACCTGCACCGGCGCGCCGGTCTTTCCGGCCACATCGGAGAGGAAGCCCGCCTTTTTGGCGATGGACTCCACAAGATAGACCTGCGCGCCCGGCTGGTTGGTGGCCATCAAGCCGAACGCAATGGCCAGGCCGGGAAAGCCTGCGCCAGAACCCAGGTCCGCCCAGCGAGCCGCGCCGGGCCTCAGATCGCTGCCCAGCTTGTAGATCTGCCAGCTGTCCAGCGCATGGCGATACCAGAAATCAGCAACCGTAGACCAGCCCACCAGATTGGTGTGGGCGTTCGTGTCCTGAAGACATTGCCGCCAGGTCTCGTACCGAGCCAATGTTTCACGTGAAACACCGGTCTCCACAGCAAAGGCCTGCGCGCCATACTCGGCGGCCGCGCCGTCGGGCGCGCCGGGCTTTGCCCCCGCACCGCCACTCACGCTGTTTTCCGTTCCCGCTCCAGACGCTTCAGCCGCGCCAGTACGGCGGTGAGCGCGCCGGGCGTGACCCCCTCAATGCGGGCCGCCCCCCCAAGCGTGGCGGGTTCGGCGCGTTCCAGCTTTTCGCGGACTTCATTGGAGAGCCCACCCACCGAGGCGTAATCAAACCCCGCCGGGATGCGCACACCTTCATCATTGCGGAAGGCGACGATGTCGGCCTGCTGGCGGTCAATATAGCCGTGGTAAACTGCATCAATCTCGATCTGTTCGGCGATATCTTTTCCAAGCTTCCCCAGCTCCGGGAAAATGCCGGACATGTCCGCCCAGCTGATCGCAGGATAGGATAGAAGCTCCAGAAGGTTACGGCGCTTTCCGTCCTGATTGACCTTCAGGCCATGGCGCGCCGCCTCATTGGGTGTCAACGAGAGTTCATGGGCGCGCACACGGGCGGCTGCCAGAGCTTCGGCCTTGGCGCGCCAACGTGTTTCACGTGAAACACCCACCGCCCCCAAGGCCAGACCCAGATCGGTGAGGCGTTGATCAGCATTATCGGCGCGCAGGGTCAGCCGGTATTCGGCACGCGAGGTGAACATGCGATAGGGCTCGGTGACGCCGCGGGTGATCAAATCATCCACCATCACACCGATATAGGCCTGGGACCGGTCGAGCACGAAAGGCCCGGATCCGCCAGCGGCCAAAGCCGCGTTCAATCCAGCCATCAGACCCTGGGCCGCGGCTTCTTCATACCCTGTGGTGCCGTTGATCTGGCCCGCCAGATAAAGACCAGGCATGCGCCGCACCTGGAGCGTGGCGGACAATTCGCGCGGGTCCACATAGTCATACTCAATGGCATAGCCGTAGCGGCGCACGCGGGCCCGCTCCAGACCCGGCATGGTTCTGAGGAAGGCGTCCTGGACATCAGGCGGCAGCGAGGTGGAAATCCCGTTGGGATAGACGGTGTCATCATCCAGCCCTTCGGGTTCCAGAAAGACCTGATGACTGGTTCGGTCGGCAAAACGGACGACTTTGTCCTCGATGGACGGGCAGTAGCGCGGCCCCTTGCCCGAAATCGCCCCGCCATAGACTGCCGACTGGCCCAGATTATCGGCAATAATCTGATGGGTCGCCTCAGTAGTCCGGGTAATCCCGCAGGCGATTTGTTTCACATGGATCGCGTCGTTCATGAACGAAAACGGCACCGGCTCCGCGTCAGCCTGCTGCATCTCCAGGCTCGCCCAGTCAATGGTGGAGCCATCCAGACGCGCTGGCGTACCGGTCTTCAGCCGGCCCATTTGCAGGCCCAATCCATAGAGACGATCGGAAAGGCCCACCGATGGCTGCTCACCATCCCGCCCCGCCGGGGTGCGCTCGGCACCACGATGGATCACGCCCTTCAAAAAGGTTCCGGTGGTCAGGACCACGGCGGCGGCGGGCCACTCACCCCCGGCCGCGTCGATCACGCCGGCACAGCCGCCGTCGATCACAATCAGATCTTCCGCCGCGGCCTCGGCAATCTCCAGATTGGCGTGGCCAGCGAGCTCCGCCTGCATCGCCTCGCGATAAAGCCTGCGGTCCGACTGGGTGCGCGGCCCGCGCACCGCCGGGCCCTTGGAGCGATTGAGCAGCCGGAATTGAATGCCCGACGCATCCGCGACGCGGCCCATCAACCCGTCCAGCGCATCCACCTCACGCACCAGATGGCCCTTTCCGAGCCCGCCAATGGCAGGGTTACAGCTCATCTCGCCAATGGTGGCGGCGCGATGGGTCATGAGCAGCGTTTTCGCGCCCAGGCGCGCGGCAGCGCTGGCAGCCTCGCATCCGGCATGGCCCCCACCGATGACGATGACGTCCCAGCGCGCCGCGCCAGCGTTTTTGAGAGTTTCGATCATGGCGAAAATCCTGCAGCCGAGATCCCGGCCCGGGCCGGCTCGATCCGTGGCCGGTTAGATAGGCGAGATTGACCGCCGAGTCGAGGCGGCGCCCTGTCTCCAGGCCCTATTTTCCAATGCAGAACTGACTGAAGACCCGGTCCAGCACGTCTTCCACATCCACCCGGCCGGTCAGGGTTTCCAGCGCCCGCAAAGCCTGATGCACCTCAGCAGACGCAAGCTCGGGCGCATCCAGAAGGCGGTGCCGGGCAGTGGTCAGATGATCCAGCGCGCGGCTCACCGCCAGACGATGCCGGGCTCGGGACAAGGCGGGGGCCTCGCGCCGCGACAGGCGCGCCGTCACAGTATCGCAAAGCCAGGCTTCAACAGTGCTAATCCCCGCCCCGGTTTTCGCCGAAATTTCGAACCGGCTGATATCATCCGCTGTCATGAAACCAGCCCCGGCAGCGAGATCGGTTTTGTTCAGAACAAGCGCGTCCCCCGAACGCAGCCGTGCGATGACGGGCGGCGATGTTTCACGTGAAACATCGACCACGCCAAGCCGCAAATCTGCCGCCTCGGCGCGCGCAAGCGCCCGGCGGATGCCCTCGGCCTCAATGGTATCAGCAGCCTCGCGCAGACCTGCGGTATCGGCGAGGATCACCGGGAACCCGCCCAGCACCAGTCTTACCTCCAGCACATCGCGTGTGGTGCCGGGAATATCGGTGACGATCGCCGCGTCGCGGCGCGCCAGCGCGTTCAGGAGAGACGATTTTCCGGCATTGGGCGCACCAATCAGAGCAACCACGAAGCCGTCCCGGACCCGCTCGCCCCGTCGATTATCATCAAGGTGCTCACCAAGCGCCGCGATCAGCGTGTCCAGTGGCTCCCCTGCCGTTTGGGACAGGTGGTCAGGCACATCATCCTCGTCGGGGAAATCGATTTCTCCTTCGAGCGCCGCGAGCACCATGATCAGCTGCTCACGCCATTCATCATAGAGCTGGCGCAAAGCCCCTGTCATTTGGGCCAGCGCTTGCTCGCGCTGGCCTTCGGTCTCGGCGTCGATGAGGTCGGCCAGGCCTTCCGCCTCGGTGAGGTCCATGCGGCCATTCTCAAACGCCCGCCGGGTAAACTCCCCGGCCACGGCGGGGCGAAGGCCCAGCGCGGTCAGCGTATCGGCCAGGGCCGCAATCACTGCCGGGCCGCCATGGCCTTGAAACTCTGCGCAATCCTCGCCTGTGAAACTGGCTGGTGCCGGAAACCACAGCGCCAGGCCACGATCAATCTCCGCCCCATCACGGGCGATGAACCACCGCAACGCCGCGCGGCGCGGCGCCGGGCGTGGCGCACCGGCCACCGCATCAAGCGCAGCCCCGGCCAACGGTCCAGACACGCGAACCACCGCCACTCCGGCGCGGCCGGGTCCGCTTGCGAGAGCAAATATAGTATCCTGCATAGGGGTTTAGCGGTCTTTCGAGCCAGTCCCGCTGGCAGCCTGGGCCATCAGACCCATGAACTGTTTCTGCCATTCGCCGCCATAGCTCATCCAGGAGCGCATGAGGGCCTCGGGCTCCATGGCGTCCATATTCTCACCCATACGCTTTTGCATCTCTTCAACCAGCTGATCATTGAGCGGGGTGACGTCGGGCAGGCCGAAAAAGGCGCGGGCCTCCATCGGCGTGCACTCAATATTGATGTTGACCTTCATTGCGGCCTCCGCCTTCCTTGGACGCGACTTGAACGCGCGCGCTTACCATAGGCGCGACGCTCGCCCAGCAAAAGCGTACAGCGCTCTGGAGGTTTCGAATGCCCGGCAAGGACATCACCATTAACGGCCCCGACGGTGCCTTCATGGCCTATGAGAACGGCGACGGACCGGCCCTCATCGTCATTCAGGAGATTTTCGGCGTGAACCAGGTTATGCGCGATCTGGTGGACGGTTACGCTGATCAGGGCTTTCGCGCGATCTGTCCGGATCTGTTCTGGCGGATCGAGCCTGGCGTCACCATTACCGACAAGACCAAGGCGGAGTGGGACAAGGCGTTCGACCTTTTCGGCAAGTTTGATCCCGATCTTGGGGTCAAGGACATCGCCGCCACCCTCGACTACGCAAGGCGTGTGGGCACGGGCAAAGTCGGTGCCGTGGGCTACTGCCTGGGCGGGCTACTGGCTTATCTTACCGCGTGCCGCACCGACGCGGATGCGTGCGTCGGCTTTTACGGGGTAAATATTCAAGAGCGCCTGGATGAAGCGGACGATATTCACAAGCCGCTCATGCTCCACATGGCGGGTGAGGACGGGTTTGTGCCCAAAGCGGCGCAGAAGCAGATCGTGGACGGGTTGGACAGCAACGGCCATGTCACGATTCATTCGTATCCAGGCCGCGATCACGCCTTCGCCCGTGAAGGCGGGGAGCATTTTGACGCCGCCGACGCCGATCTCGCCAACACCCGCACCCGCGCCTTCCTCCAGCAGCACCTGACCTAGGATTTCCCATGCGCCGCTTTGCCTTCGCAGCAAGCCTGATCGCCCTGACCGCCTGCCAGGCCGAGCCTGATGAGGCCCAGTTTGAGGCCTCTCGCTCCGCACCCGTCCCGGCATTGGACGAAGCCGCGATGCCGGTCGAACCCGCCAGTCAAATGGCGGACGAGGGGGCAGCTGAGGCGGATCTCTGGCTCTCCGGTGTGGACCTGGCCGCCTATCTTGATTGCGCCCGCGAGGATGGTGCGACGCTGCTTCAAGCCCACAGGGCCGGAGACCGGCCGGGCGCCGCGGAGAACTCGCTGGGTGCTATTGCGGCAAGCCTCAAGGACGGCGCGGTGTTCGCCGAGATCGATGTGGCAAAAACCGCCGACGGCGTGCTGGTGCTCATGCATGACGATGATGTGGACCGCACCACCACGGGACGCGGAACACTGGCCGATATGACGTATACGGAGGTTTCTGCCCTGGGGCTTGTTGACGTGAATGGCTCGCCCACCGGCGAAAACGTCCCCACGCTTGAGGCGGTTCTATCGTTTATCGACGGGCGGGGAATCGCCCAGGTGGACCTCAAGGACATCACCCTCGAGGACGTGGCTGCGGCGCTGGAAGCGGCGGACGCTGTGGATCGCGCGGTGGTGATCACCTACACGATGGCGGACGCCCTCGCGCTCCATGATCGCCTGCCCGGTGTCGTGATGAGCGTGGGGATCCGTAACCTCTCCGATTTGCAGATCCTGCGCGATGAAGGCGTGGATCTGACGCGCGTCTCAGCCTGGCTTGGGCTTGGAACGGGCAACCCCGCCCTGGACAACGCCTTGGCCGAGGCGGGGCTTGAAACCAGCTATGGCGACTTTCGGGCTGAACGCGACGGCACGGTGAACTACACGCTCCTGGCAGCTAACGGGGCCGAAATTATCAGCGTCGATGACGTGCCGGCCGCCGCCACCGCCTTGAACGCCCGCGAGGCGGCCCGGGCCGTGCTGGCCGGGTGCGAGGCCGCGCGCTAGTCGGCGCTCGCCCGCTTCCAGCTGTCGATCTCGCGCAAGCGATCGAAATAGCCGCGCACGCTTTCCGGCGCGCCATCAAACTGCTTCACGATCTTTAGAAGGTACAGCATGTAGCCGACGCTCATATCGGCGGCGGTAAGCCGGCCACCGGCAAGGAAGTCGCGGCCATCGCCAAGGCCGCGCTCGGCCAGCATCGTCAACTGCTTGTCCACCGCGTCGCGCGCCCATTTAAGAACGCCGGGATTGCGATGAGCTTCGGGAAGTAGAGCGCCGTGGGCCAGGGTGAGATTAACCGACATGGACATGGTCGCCTCGCCAAAATGCATCCATTCCAGATAGCGGGCAAAGTCAGGCTCGTCCGGGGTCAGCGCAAGCGGGCTCGGCGCGTTTTTGGCTAGCAAGTATTCGACAATCGCCAGGCTTTCGAGGATCACCGTCTCGCCATCCTTGAAGGCCGGCACTTTCTGCAGCGGATTGACAGCCCGGAAGGCCGCCCCACCCACATCGCCGCGCGTGAACTCCACCCGCTCCAGCGTATAGGGCAGACCCATCTCCTCCAGCGCCCAGCGCACGCGCACAGACCGGGACATGGGGGCGTGGAAAAGGGTGTAGCGCGGTTCAGCGGCCATGGAAGGCTCCAGTCAGACTGTTTGAAAGGTCCAGCGCACCATGACGGGTTTTGACGCGCGGCGCATCCGTCTTTTTGCCACGCATACAGACTGTTACGACCCGGATGCGCCCACTCTGGCCATGCAAAAGCCGGCCCTCGTGAAAGAGCCGGCTTTGTGTCATGCGCGATGGTAAGCGGCTCTACGTGTTCATGGAATCGTAGAACTCGGAATTGGTCTTGGTTTCCTTGAGCTTGCCCAGCAGGAATTCGATGGCGTCCTGGGTGCCCATGGGGTTGAGGATCCGGCGCAGCACATAGGTTTTCTGCAGATCCACGCGCGGCACCAGAAGCTCTTCTTTCCGGGTGCCCGATTTAAGGATGTCGATGGCCGGGAAGACGCGCTTGTCGGCGACCTTGCGGTCCAGGATGATTTCCGAGTTACCCGTGCCTTTGAACTCTTCGAAGATCACCTCGTCCATGCGTGAGCCGGTATCGATCAGCGCGGTGGCGATGATGGTCAGCGAGCCGCCTTCTTCGATGTTACGGGCGGCACCGAAGAAGCGCTTGGGGCGCTGCAGGGCGTTGGCGTCAACACCGCCGGTGAGCACTTTGCCGGAGCTGGGTACCACAGTGTTGTAGGCGCGGCCAAGGCGCGTGATGGAGTCCAGAAGAATTACCACATCGCGCTTGTGCTCGACCAGGCGCTTGGCCTTTTCGATCACCATTTCGGCCACTTGAACGTGGCGCGTCGCAGGTTCGTCGAAGGTGGAAGCCACCACCTCGCCCTTCACCGTGCGCTGCATGTCGGTGACTTCTTCCGGGCGCTCATCGATGAGCAGCACCATAAGATAGCTGTCGGGGTGATTGACCTCGATGGCGTGGGCAATGTTCTGCATCAGCACCGTCTTACCGGTGCGCGGCGGTGCCACGATGAGCGCGCGCTGACCCTTGCCCAGCGGCGCCACGATGTCGATCACACGGCCCGAGCGATCCTTCTTGGTGGGATCGGGCAGCTCCATGTTGAAGCGATCATCGGGATAAAGCGGCGTGAGATTGTCAAAGTGCACCTTGTGGCGCACCTGGTCCGGGCTCTCGAAATTGATCGTGCTGACTTTCAGAAGCGCGAAATAACGCTCGCTGTCATTGGGAGAGCGAATCTCGCCTTCCACCGTGTCACCGGTGCGCAGACCAAGCTTGCGGATCTGGTTCGGTGAGACATAGATGTCGTCAGGGCCGGGCAGATAATTGGATTCCGGTGCGCGCAAAAAGCCGAAGCCGTCCTGCAGGACTTCCAGCGTTCCGCCGCCGTAAATCTCCGCGCCCTCATCTGCGAGCGCCTTGAGAATGGCGAACATCATGCCTTGCTTGCGCAGGGAAGCCGCATTTTCGATATCGAGCTCCTCGGCAAGCTGAACCAGCTCGGCGGGGCTTTTTTGTTTGAGCTCTTGAAGCGACATGCGCTGGTCAATGCGAGCGCCGGTACGCGGACCGTCTTCGCCGTCGTCCTGATTGTCGTCGGAATCGTATTGATCGTCGTTCATATAGCTATCAACCACGCGTGGGTGTCCGATTGATTGGCCGCCTCGCCCACGAACGACCGGCGCCGGATTAAGGGCGCCGACCCGACCGGGCCATGCGGGGCCGCGTCGCTGTCTGGAAGATCAACGGGCGGCTATGGGTTGAGTGGGACGTCCGGCAGCCTGTCCGACCTCAAAGGGGCCGAAGACCAAACCGGGCGTAAAAGGAAGGAATCCTGAAAGGACTTGATCAAATCCCTGACACAGGCGGGAACAGGCGTCAAGCGAGACGCGTCTCAGAACGGCTTCACGATGGCCAGAAGCACAATTACGATCACCGCGATGGCTGGCGCTTCATTGATCAGCCGCCAGAATTTCTCGGTGCGCGGGCGGCCGCCGGCGGCAAATTTCTTGGCGTTGGCCGCGTAAAATCCGTGAATGCCCGAAACTGCCAGCACCAGCAGAAGTTTCACGTGAAACCAGCCTTGGGAAAACAGGCCTGGATTGGCCGCAATCATGACAATGGCGAACACCCACACCGCGATGAGCGCCGGGTTCAGGATGATGCGCAGCAGATTGCGTTCCTGGGTCAAAAGCGCGGCTTCAAGCTCACCGCCTGCAATCGCCTGGTGGTGATAGACGAACAGGCGCGGCAAGTAGAGCAGCCCCGCCATCCAGAAGATAACCGCAATGATGTGCAGCGCCTTGATGGTGAGATAGCCATAGGAGCCGGGCGTCAGGAACTCGATCATGCCGCTTTTTCCTCTGCCTTGGCGTCCATGACAAGCCCGGCCTCGCGGCAGGGGCACCGGCCAAATTTCTCAGGGCAAATCAAAGCGCCGTTGGGCGGCTTCAAGCCTGTGTCGCCCGACAGCGCGTCCAGGGTGAGCGTCTTGAGGCCAGCAATAAAATCAGGCTGGGTGCCAAGCGCGGGAACCCGGTCATAGCCGCGCGCGCCCCACTCCTCGGCCAACTCGCCGTATTCCTCGTCCAGCTCCACCAGCGTCTCGATATGCTCGGAGACAAAGGCGATGGGCGACAGGATGATATGCTTGTCTTCCTCGCAGGCGCGCTCGATCGCCTCTTCGGTGGCCGGGCCGATCCATTTCAGGGGTCCCACGCGCGACTGATAGCAGATCTCGTGAGTTTTCAGTGGCTCGGGCAGGCGCTCGACCACCGCGGCTACGGTCTGCTCCACCTGCCACTGATAGCTATCACCCTTGGCCACCGTGATTTCAGGAAGCCCGTGGGCGGAAAACAGCACGCGCGGATTATCCGGGCGGCCGGCCTTGATCCAGCAGTCTTCCACCAGCTTGGCATGGGCAGTCACCAGATCATGCTGGGTGGGATAGCAGCAGACTTTCCGGGCGTCCGGACCGCCTGCGTCCTTCCAGGCTTTCATCGAACTCGCCGTGGTGGTGGTGGAAAACTGCGGATACAGCGGCAACAGCACCACCTCGTCGGGACCCCACGCCTTCACGTCGGCCACGGCTTCCTTCACGAAGGGATGCCAGTAGCGCATGGCCAGAAAGCAGCGGAACTCATCACCAGGTGAGGCCTCGTCCAGCGCAGCTTTGAGGGCGTCGGCCTGCTTGAGCGTTTCGGGCACCAGCGGTGAGCCCCCGCCCATTTTCTCATAGTTTTCCGTGGCGCCTTTGGCGCGGGTGGTAGAGATCAGCCAGGCGAGGAATTCACGCACAGGTGCCGGCGCGGCGATGATCGCCGGATCCCGGAACAGATTGCGCAAAAACGGCCGCACGCTGTCCGGCTTGTCCGGTCCGCCCAGATTGAACAGCACCACCGCAACGCGCCGAGCCATGATATGACCTTCCCTCAAGCGCCGCGCAGACGGCGCAGAAGCTGCGCCACGTTTTCCGGCGGAGTGTTCAGATGGATCCCGTGTCCCAGATTGAAGACATAGGGCCGGCCTTCCCATGTGGAAAGCAGGCGATCCACTTCAGAGTCCAGCATAGCCCCGCCCGCACGCAGTACCGCCGGATCAAGCTGGCCCTGCAGCGGTAAGGTCTTGGGAAACGCGCCCATGGCCCAGCCGGTGTCCACGCCATGATCCAGAGCGAGCGCCGTGACTCCGGTTTTTTGTGCATAGCGCACCGCCTGCGGCCCGGCACCGCGCGGAAATCCGATCACTGGCACCGTGACGCCTAGCTCGCGCAGGCGCGCCACGATTTTACGCGTGGGCTCAATCACCACCCGGTCAAACAGGGGATCCGGCAGCCCGTCAGCCCAGGAATCAAACAGCTTGAGTGCATCAGCACCGGCAGCGGCCTGATCGGCCAGATACAGCGCACTGGCTTCCACCAGCGTATCCAGCAGCGCGTCAAACCGTTCCGGGTCAGACCAGGCGAGCGCGCGCGCTTCAAAACGATCTTTCGAGCCACCGCCCTCGATCATGTAGGTGGCCACCGTCCAGGGCGAGCCACAAAATCCGATCAGTGCCGTCTCTTCGGGCAGCTCAGCTTTAACCCGGCTCAAGGTTTCGCTGACCGGCTTGAGCACTTCACGGGCCCGGGCGATATCCAGGGTGGCCTGTGTGGCCTGTGTCAGCGGGGTCAGCTTGGGCCCCTCGCCCTTTTCAAACCAGGTCTTCTGGCCAAGCCCGTAGGGAATGAGCAAGATATCAGCGAACACGATCGCCGCATCAAAGTCATAGCGCCGGATCGGTTGCAGCGTAACTTCGGCCGCCGCTTCCGGGTTCAGGCAGAAATTGATGAAATCCGGCTGCTTGGCCCTGATCTCGCGATATTCCGGGAGATACCGGCCCGCCTGGCGCATGAGCCAGACGGGGGGCGGAGAGAGGGTTTCGCCAGCAAGCGCGGCGAGGAAGGGTTTGGGAGAACGCATGATATTCCTTCCGACAGGTCTTTTAACGGGTATCACGGCGGCCATGGACGCCATGGATGCGATGAGCAAGAGGCGGGTTACACACACCCGGTTGCCAGCCTCTTAGCTGTCTTTTCATTCAATAAAAAGGAAGGGGTATGGAGTAGAGGGCCGTTTTGCGGGGAAAACCGGTGCCCGTCCACACTGGCGCCTGATTCCCACAGGGTGGGAAAACGCCTTTTGCGCAGAATTCCAGCGGTGTGGATACGCCCGAATTAATCTTTCATTTACTATAATTAATAAGGTGTTAACGGGCTGCTTCGGGGTGTTCTACCGTCGAATAGATCGAGGCGGCAGACAGGTTCTGCACAGCAGCAGGTTTTGCACAGGGTTTCGTGCACCTGACCGGGGACTGACGGGCGCCGCGGGGCGCCAATGGCCGCGCGGCTCTGCCAAAGTACACCGCCGCCGTGGACGACGGGGACAAATCGCGTGTTTATTCACACGCTGTGCAACCCCGCACCGGGCCCTGAAGGATTGCACCCGTCATGTCCGACCAACACTCGGCCGCCATCCATTTCCACGTTCACATGATCTCGGACTCCACTGGCGAGACCCTGATGCAGGTGATGCACGCCTCTGTGGCTCAGTTTGAACAAGTGGTCCCCATTGAGCATTTGTTCGCCCTGGTGCGGTCGCCCCGCCAGATGGAGCGGGCGCTGGCCCATATCGAAAACTATCCCGGCATCGTCATGTATACGCTGGTGAACGAAGATCTGCGCCGGCAGCTGGAAGATTGCTGTGCACGGCTGAACATGCCCGCCATCGCTGTGCTTGATCCGATCCAGGCAACTTTGTCGTCCTATCTGGGGGCCTCGATCCGCGGCAAGGCCGGTGCCCAAAGGGTTCTGGACGCAGATTATTACCGGCGCATCGAAGCGATGAATTATTCCATGGCCCATGATGACGGGGCCGGGGATGATTATGCCAGCGCTGATGTAATCCTTCTGGGGATCTCGCGCACGTCGAAGACCCCTACCAGCATTTATCTGGGCCATCGCGGCATTCGGACGGCGAATATCCCGATTGTGCCGGGCGCCGTGATCCCAGAAACGATTTTCACGCTGAAAAAGCCGCTTATCGTCGGGCTCACCGCGACACCTGAACGCATCGTTCAGATCCGGCGAAACCGGCTGTTGAACCTGAATGAGGAGCGCTCCACCGGCTATGTGGAGGAGGATGCCGTGCGCGAGGAGGTCGTGTTCGCCAAGCGGCTCTTCGCGCGCCACGGCTGGCCAAGCATCGAGGTGACCCGCCGGTCCATCGAGGAAACCGCCGCGAAAATCATCAACCTTTTGAATGAACACCGGACCAAACGCACATCATGACCGATATTGTACTTGCTTCCGGCTCGGCGTCTCGCCGGGCCTTGCTGGATAAAGCCGGCGCTTCTTTTCTGGTGGATCCGGCCGATGTGGACGAATCCGCGCTGAAAGATGCGTTCAAGGGTGACCCGGCCGAGCTGGCGCTTCATCTGGCCGAGGCGAAAGCCCTCGCAGTGTCACGGCGCCGGCCTGGTCTTGTCATCGGCGCAGACCAGGTGCTGGAGTTTGACGGGAAGATCTTCGACAAAGCCAAGGATAAAGGCGAGGCGCGAGCCCGGCTCGAAATGTTGCGTGGCCGGACTCACTGGCTGAAAGGCGGCGTTGCCTTTGCGCAGGATGGAGAGATCGTCTGGCGCCATCAAAGCGCGTGCCGCATGGTGATGCGCGATATATCCGACGCGTTTCTGGATAATTACATGGAGCGCGCCGGCGAGATTCTCACCAAAGGCGTTGGGGCTTACGCCTTTGAAGGTCTGGGCGCGCAGCTTTTCGAGCATGTGGAGGGCGGCTTTTTCGCCGTGCTGGGCCTTGATCTTCTGCCCGTTCTCGCTGAGCTGCGGCGGAGGGGTTTCGTGGCGAAATGACTGCTGAGCCGGTAAGTCCCGACGCGCCGTTCGCGGCGGTCACCGGTTGGCCGGCGGCGCATTCGCTTTCGCCGGCAATGATGGATCACTGGCTGCGCATCGCCTCGATTGATGGCCGCTACGGCTTGCTGGAGCTCCCGCCAGAACGGTTTGCCCGCGGCGTGGATGCGGCCCGTGCCATGGGCATGGCCGGGCTCAACATCACAGTGCCGCACAAGATTGCTGCCCTGGCACTGGCCCATGAGGTGACCGAGGCCGCAAGCCGGGTTGGTGCAGCAAACTTGATCACATTTCAGGTGGATGGACGCATACGCGCCGATAATACCGATGTCGTGGGTGTCGCAGCGGCTTTGAGCCAGGACCTGGGCGAGGGTCCTGCCGTGCTTATTGGGGCCGGGGGCGCGGCGCGCGCTGCCCTGTATCATTTAAGCGGAGGAGATCGCGAGATCCGGATCGTCAATCGCACCCGCAAAACAGCCGAGCGCCTCGCCGCCGAGTTTGGCGTTTCGGTGCAGGTGTTCGACGTGCCGGATAGTTCCGCGCTTGCCGGCGCGGCTCTGGTGATCAACGCCACCTCGCTGGGCATGGCGGGCAAGCCTGTACTGGCGCCCGATTTTGCACCCTGCGCGCCAGGCGCGCTGGCGTTCGACATGGTTTATACGCCGCTGGATACGCCCTTCCTCACCGCAGCGCGCCACGCCTCCATGAAGACATCAGACGGCCTTTCCATGCTTATCGGACAGGCCCGTCCCAGCTTTGAAGCCTTCTATGGCGCGCCGCCGCCAGAGCGCTCTGGCGTGCGGGCCGTGCTTGAGGCCAGGCTGGAGGCGCGCGGATGATCGTTGTCGGCCTCACCGGCTCTATTGGCATGGGTAAATCCACCACGGCGGCCCTGTTTGCCGAAGAAGGCGCTGCGGTGTTTGACGCCGATGCGGCGGTGGCCGCGCTCTATGGTCCCGGCGGAGCGGCCAGCGCCCTCATCGCCGAAGCATTTCCTGGATGCGCCAGCGCTGCGGCCGGGGTTGACCGTGAGGCCTTGTCGCAAGCCCTGCAGGGCGACCCGTCGGGGTTTGCCCGCCTTGAAGCGATCGTGCATCCGCTGGTGGGCGAGGCCCGGGCAGCCTTTTTTGATCGCGCTCGCAATGAAAACCGCGAGATCGTGGTGCTGGATGTGCCGCTTCTGTTTGAAACCGGGCAGGCCGGACAGGTGGATGCGGTCGTGGTCGTCAGCGCTCCTGAATCTGTGCAAAAGCAGCGCGTCCTGCAGCGGCCGGGGATGAGCGAGGCCAAGCTTGAGGCCATACTGGCGCGGCAAACCCCTGATTCGGACAAGCGCGCCGGCGCCCATTACGTGATCGACACGTCGCAAGGGCTCGACGCTGCCCGCGCCCGCGTTCTTGATGTTATCGCAGCCTTGAAAGGCCAGTCATGACCGGTCGCAAGATCATTTTTGATACCGAGACCACCGGCTTCAATCACGATATTGACGACCGGATCACCGAGCTGGGCTGTGTTGAAGTCGTCGATTTCATCGCCACGGGCAAAGAGCTGCAGATTCTGGTCAATCCCGAGCGCGACGTACCCGTCGAAGTCACCAGGATCACCGGGCACACCTGGGAGGCGCTGAAGGACAAGCCGAAATTTGCCGACGTGGCCGATGCGTTCCTGGACTTTGTCGGGGATGCCGAACTTGTGGCTCATAATGCCGGTTTTGACATGAGCTTCATCAACATGGAGCTCAAGCGATCAAAGCGGCCAGTGATTGATCCGGCGCGCTTCATCGACACCGCCGCCATGGCCCGGCGCAAGTTTCCGGGCGCCCCGGCAAGTCTGGACGCGCTGTGCAAGCGCTTCGACATCTCGCTGGATAGCCGCACCAAGCACGGCGCGCTGATTGATGCCTATCTACTGGCTGAAGTGTATCTCGAGCTGAATGGTGGCCGCGAACAAGGTTTGGGCTTCACCGCGCGCGGTGGGGATAGCCAGGCTGTTGTGTACGCGGCCCGCCCGGCCCGGCCCACGCCGCTGAAAAGCCGGGTTACGGACGAAGAACGGGCCGCCCACGCCGCCCTGGTTGGCGAAATGGACGGCCCGCTCTGGGCGTCTCTGGGGCTTTTGTGCGTCGAGCCCGCCAAGGCGTAGCTGTTACGCGTTTCCGACCGGCTGCCCGCCGTCACCTTGACCACCCCCGGAATTGCCACCGGTATTGGCGTCGCGCTGGGCCAGCTGGCGGCGGTAAAGCGCGGCAAAATCCACCGGCTCAAGCATCAGAGGCGGGAAACCGCCATCGCGCGTGGCATCGGCCAGGATTCGGCGCGCAAACGGGAAGATGATCCGCGGGCATTCGATCAGCAGGAACGGCTCGCGCGCCCGATCATCCAGATTCTGGATCTGGAACAGGCCCGCATAGGTGAGCTCGGTGATGAACATCGCCTTATCGTCGCGACCGGCCTTGGCCGACATCAACAGCGCGACCTCGTACATGTCCTCACCCAGGGCGCGTGCATTCACGTCCACCGACAGGTCGATCTGCGGCTGATCGCCCTGGCGCAGGGAATCGGGTGCGTTGGGGTTCTCGAAAGACAGATCTTTCACATACTGGCCCATCACGCGGATGGACGGCACTTGAGGCTGGTCGCCGCCCTGCGGCGGAACAGGCGCATCGGTCATGATGGTGATCTCTGTGCTGGGCGGCGCGGCGCGTAGTGGCACGCGGGCCATGCGGATATTTGCTTCAGGAGGGCGCGGGTAGCATGGGACCGGCTGAGCGGCAAGCGCGCCCATGGGTGACGCAGCGCCATACAGCGCCTATATCTCCACACACCTGACTTTGGGACCAGAGGGGCCGCCGGACCATTATGGATATTTTGCAGATCCTCTTCTTTGCCGGACTCGCAGTATTTCTGGCCGTGCGGCTGTATTCCGCTCTGGGCAAACCCCAGGGCCGAACCCACGAGGATCACATGCGCGAGGAGCGCGAACGCGCCGCCGCGGCCGGCGCACCGGCCGAGCCGCGCCCGGTCGCCGCGTCCGATGACGCGCCGGCAAGCCCCGCCTTCGCTGGCCCGGCCGCCGAAGGCTTGAGCGCCATTGCGGCAGCTGATCGCGACTTTGACCCTGACGGCTTCGCCAGCGGTGCCCGCCAGGCCTATGAAATGATTGTGGGGGCCTATGCGCGCGGCGATCGCGCTGCGCTGGAGCCCTTGCTCACCGAGCGTGTGAAAACCGCCTATGACAGTGCCATTGCCCAGCGCGAGGAGGCCGGTCAAACCGTGACCACCGAGATCGAGCGTGTGAAGCGGGCCGAGATTGTTGAAGCTTCTCTTAACGATAATCGGGCCAAGGTGCGCGTGGCCTTCAGCGCCGAGATCGCCAGCGAGACCCGTGACAGCGAAGGTCAGGTGGTGTCGGGGGATCTGAACCAGCTGAAAACGGTGGACGAGATCTGGAGCTTTGAGCGCGATGTCACTTCCGGCAACCCGAACTGGCGCCTCGCCTCGGTCAAACCGGCTTAAGCCACTCTCCGGCCTGACATTCTCGCTGACTATTGGCCTTGCGCTACTGCTTGCCGCTTGCGCGGGAACACCGCAGCCTGGACCGGGGCCATCACCAAGCCGCTCCGAGCCCACGCAGGCTGGGCCCGCTCGCGCTGAACGGCCCAGCCAGGATGGCTCGGCGCGCGCGCCGTCGGCCCAGCGCCCGCATATTCAGACCTCGCGATTTGATGATCTTGACGGCTGGACGCGGATTGATCCGCGTCCGGCGTTGTCGGCGTTTGTGAGAAGTTGCCGGCGCATCGAGGCGCGGCCCGATCACGAGCCGATGAATGCGCGCGCGTCCTATGCTGGAACTGCCGGCGATTGGCGCGGGGCATGCCTGGAGGCGGTGATGCTGGAGGGGCCGGATCTTGAAGAGCCCGCTGCCCGTGAGTTTTTCGAGCGCAATTTCACACCGGTCCGTGTGCGCGAGCAGGGCCGTCTCACCGGATATTACGAGCCCTATGTGCAAGTGCGCCGCCAGCCGGACGCAGAGTTTTCCATGGCGATCCGGTCGCGGCCCGGCGACCTTCTGACCGGTGATCTGGGGCAATTCATCGCCGGGCTGGAGGGTCAGCGCATTGTCGGGCGCGCCCAGGACCAGACTTTTTCGCCCTATCTATCGCGCGCCGAGATTGAAGGGGAAAATCTGGGCGTGCCGCTGGCGTGGGGCCGGCCGATTGAAGTGTTTTTCCTGCAGATACAGGGCTCGGGCCGCTTGCTGTTTAACGATGGCGGCGAAGCCAGGGCGCGGTTTGCTGCCCATAACGGGCGCGACTATGTCTCCATCGGCCGCATCCTGATTGCCCGCGGCGAGCTTGAGCCCCACGGCGCGTCCAAGCAGGACATTGAGGCTTGGCTTCGCGCGCGCGGCCCGCTTGCGTGGCGGCCGCTGTTTGACGAAAACCCCCGCTATGTCTTCTTTTCGCTGGATACCGACATCAATCCCCATGAGGGCCCCATTGGAAGTCAGGGTGCTGCGCTCACGCCCATGGCCTCTCTGGCCGTGGATCCGGCCCACCACGCCTGGGGGGTACCGGTTTTTGTCGAGGCGGCTATCCACGGCGAGCCGAACTGGCGCGGTCTTGTGGTCACCCAGGACGCCGGTGGCGCCATTTTGGGCCCGGCGCGGGGCGATCTGTTCTTTGGTTGGGGGGATGAGGCGGGCGAGCGTGCCGGGCGTCAGAACGATCCAGGCGCAAGCTGGACGCTGCTCCTGCCCCGCCATCTGGCGCGCCGCGCCCGCTGAGCCATGAGCCGGCGATCCCCCTCGCGGCCCCTGAGCCCGGAAGAGCGTGATTTGTGGCGGCGCGTGGCCAAGGCTGTGAACCCGCTCGATGCCGCCCGCGCCAAACGGCTGGACGACATTGCGCCGCCTGCGGCTGAAACCCGCCCTGAACCGGCCAATTCCTCGCTGAAGACCGGCCCCGCCCACCGTGTTGCCCGCCGGGACCCTGACCGGGTGAAAACCCCCGCCGACCGCTCCACCGAAAAAAAAGTCCGCCGCGGCCATTTGGAGGTGGAGGCGCGCATCGACCTGCATGGCCTGACCAGCGCCAGAGCCCGCCGTGATCTGCTGGGATTTCTCCAGCGCGCCCAGGGTAACGGCCTGCGCCAGGTGCTCGTGATTACCGGCAAGGGCGCTGGTGCGCGCGCCCAGGATCAGCGAAAATTTGAACCCTGGAGCCCGGACGCAGCGCCCTTGCCGGGCGTTTTGCGGCGCTCGTTTGCTCAGTGGATGAGCGATCCCGCGTTCGCGCCGCTTGTTTCTGGATACGCCGAAGCCCATCGCCGCCACGGTGGATCCGGCGCGTTTTACGTCATGGTGAGGGCGTGATGGCCGCCGTGAGATCCGCAATTTCGAGCTAAAAAACGCAAATTTCCACGCCCCTAGGTGTGCGTGACAGAATGTCGCAGCCCGCGCCGAAACGGGACGCGAATAGCGCGACTTAGCAGCCAGTATGCTCAGTATACCGAGGATCTGCCGCGGTCTCGCAATTGCAATAAAGCTTGTTAGCGAGCGCAGCAAAAACCACGCTCATAAACGGCCTAACGGCTGAAACCCAACTTTTCGGCGGCTGAGGAGCCGCCGAATTTTTAGGTAACGCAAGAAGTTTCCTCCCTTCCCCTTTTTTCGAAGATTCTTGTTGCGGCGCAGCAGAAACTTTGTCAGCCTTCAATATGTGAGGTCGCGAATACAGCGGTCCGCGAAGGTTTCAGCTCCCGGCTACCAAGCCCGTCTTCGGCGGTGAGCGGCATATGTCGCCGACCCCCGGTGAAGACGATCGACAGTTCGAAAGCGTCGGCAAAACGCCGCGCACGAACGAGGGGAGAATTATGAAACCAGTCTCGCAAAACCCGAATATCGTCAGGGGCGCGTTCGGCGCCGCGATTGCCGCCGCGGCCGTGGCCGGGCTAAGCGCCGCGCCGGCCGCCGCCCAGGTCGCCGAAGAAACCGCCTTTGTCTTCAACACACTGCTGTTTTTGATTGGCGGCTTCCTCGTCATGCTCATGGCAGCGGGCTTTTCCATGCTGGAGGCGGGCCTCGTCCGCTCCAAGCACGCCGCAACCATCTGCCTGAAAAATATCGGGCTTTATTCGATTGCCGGCCTGATGTTCTACGGCGTGGGGTATAACCTCATGTATACCGGCGTGGACGCTACGGGCTTCTTCGGAACGCCGGTCCCCTGGTCGCCATCTGAGCTCGCCTCCGATGAGGCCATTGATCTGTCGACGGGATATTCGGCCGCTTCAGACTGGTTCTTCCAGATGGTTTTCGTGGCTACCGCCGCGTCCATCGTGTCCGGCGCTGTGGCCGAACGGGTCAAGATCGGGCCGTTCTTCATCTTCACCGCCGTGCTGACCGCGCTGATCTACCCGATCCAGGGCAGCTGGGAGTGGGGCGCGGGCTGGCTTGATACCCAGTTCGGCTTCTCTGATTTTGCCGGCTCGACGCTGGTTCACTCCACAGGGGGATGGGCGGCGCTGGCCGGGATCATCCTACTGGGTGCACGCACGGGCCGTTTTGTGGATGGCAAGCCGGTGGTGATGCATGGCTCCAGCCTGCCGCTGGCAACGCTGGGCGTATTTATCCTGTGGTTCGGGTGGTTCGGCTTCAACGGCGCGTCTCAGCTCGCGCTGGGCTCGGCCGCAGACGCTGTGGCGGTGTCGCAGATCTTCGCCAACACCAATATGGCCGCCGCAGCGGGGGTTATCGTGGCGTACCTGCTGTCCATGGTGATCAACAAAGGCAAGCCTAACCTGGTGGTGGCCCTGAACGGGGCGCTGGCCGGGCTGGTCTCTATCACCGCCGAACCGCTGACCCCGACGATCTTTGAAGCGATTCTGATCGGGTCGGCTGGCGCCGTGATCGCCACCTTCGGCACGCTGCTGTTGGAAAAGATCCGTCTCGACGACGTTGTGGGCGCAATCCCGGTCCATTTGTTCGCCGGGATCTGGGGCACGATGGCGGTTCCCCTGACCAATTCGGACGCGACCTTCTTCGGCCAGGGGGTGGGTGTCGTATCCATCGGCGCCTTTGTGTTCACCGCCAGCTTTGTGGTCTGGCTCATTCTGAAGATCGTGATGGGCATCAGGCTCAACCCGGATTCCGAAGCCGCTGGCGGTGATCTCAGCGAGCTGGGACATCCCGCCTATCCTGAGTTCGTGCCGGCAACCGAGGCCGCGAAAACCTCGGCTCCAGCTACCTAACCAGCCGGACGGCGCGGACGTTTCTCAACCGGAGAAGCGTCCGCACCGGCCCATTTTTTGACCCAAGAAGCAACCTTAAATGGAGAATATGATGAAAACCATGTTGAAAATCGCGCTTTGTGCGAATTTTGCCAGCCTTATCTCAATCCCGGCCCTGGCCCAGGAGGCCCCCACCGTGGAGGCGAACATCGCCGTGGTCAGCGATTACCGCTTCCGCGGCGCCTCGCTCAGCGATGAGTCGATTGCTCTTCAGGGCGGGATGGATCTGGGTTGGGAGAGCGGTTTTTATGTGGGCCTGTGGGGCTCGTCCATCGAGCCGGTGGGTGCCGCGGAGCTGGAACTTGATTTTTATGGTGGCTTCGGCGGCGAGGTGGGTGACGGGGTCGCCTATGATCTCGGATTTCTGGTCTACACCTATCCCGACGAAGACGGCGCAGCATATGCCGAGTTTTATGGTTCTCTGGGCAAGACGATTGGCCGTTTCGATAACTCGGTCGGGATCGCCTATGCGCCCGAGCAGGACAATCTCGGAAACCAGGATAATCTCTATCTCTACTACGCCGGTGAAACGGCGCTGGGCGTGATGGAGGGGCTAAGTCTGGCCTATGGCCTCGGCTGGGAAACCGGCGCGTTCGGGGATCTGGACGGCGATGGCGACGACAAGTGGGACTGGACGCTGGGCCTGACCTACGCCAGTGCGCTGGGGATCGATTTCGGCGTCGCCTATGTGGACACGACCGAGGATACGAACCTGTCTGACGAGCAGATCGTATTTACCGTCGGGCGCTCGTTTTAGCGCCTGCCACTGGCTGAGCATATGAAAGGGGGCCGCGCACGACGCGGCCCCCTTTTGCTAGACGCCAAGCTTCATCACTCCGGCGCTACAGAATGAATTTTGACAGGTCCGCATTCTTGGCCAGGCTGTCCACGCGGGCTTTCACATAATCGGCGTCCACCACAAGGCTTTCGCCATCACGATCAGAGGCGGTGAAGCTGATTTCCTCCACCACACGCTCCATGATGGTCTGAAGGCGCCGGGCACCGATATTTTCCACGCTGGCATTCACCTCGGCGGCATAATCGGCCACGGCATCAATGGCGCTGTCGTCGAACTTCAGATCAAAGCCTTCAGTTTTCATCAGCGCTTCGTACTGGGTCACAAGGCTGGCTTCAGGCTCGGTGAGGATGGCCCGGAAGTCGTCCCGGGTCAGCGCCTGCAGCTCCACCCGGATCGGCAGGCGGCCCTGCAGCTCGGGCAGAAGATCGCTGGGCTTGTTCACGTGAAACGCGCCCGACGCGATAAACAGGACATGGTCGGTTTTCACCGGTCCATATTTGGTGGACACCACCGCACCTTCGATGAGCGGCAAGAGATCGCGCTGCACACCTTCCCGGCTGACATCGGCCCCGCGCGCATCGGCGCGTGCGCACACCTTGTCGATTTCATCCAGGAAGACGATGCCCTCTTCCTGCGCCAGGGTTACCGCATCGGCCTGGATCTGGCTTTCATCCAGCAGCTTGTCGGCTTCCTCGTTGATCAAGGGCTCATAGGCGGCCTTTACGCTGGTGCGCAGCGTCTTGGTCTTGCCGCCCATTCCCTTGCCCAGAAGGTCGGAGAGATTGATCATTCCGACGCCGCCCGGCATGCCGGGAATATCCAGCCCGCCCAGGGGCGAGCTGTCATCGGCGATCTGGATCTCGATCTCCTTGTCGTCCAGATCACCGGCCAGCAGCTTCTTGCGGAAGCTGTCGCGGGTGGATTGCCCGGCACCCGGGCCCACCAGGGCATCGAGCACCCGGTTCTCGGCCGCCGCATGGGCCTTGGCCTTCACGTCCTCGCGCTTTTTCTCGCGCACGATACCCAGGGCAACCTCCACCAGATCACGGGCGATCTGGTCCACATCGCGGCCCACATAGCCCACCTCGGTGAATTTGGTGGCCTCCACCTTGAGGAAGGGCGCGCCGGCCAGCTTGGCCAGCCGCCGGCTAATCTCGGTCTTGCCGACGCCGGTCGGGCCGATCATCAGGATGTTTTTGGGCGTGACCTCTTCGCGCAGGCCCTCGGGAAGGCGCTTTCTGCGCCAGCGATTGCGAAGGGCGATCGCAACGGCTTTCTTCGCGTCGCCCTGGCCGATAATATATCGGTCCAGCTCGTGGACGATTTCGCGCGGGGAAAAGTCTGTCATGAAAAATCTCGTTGATATGATGGGGCTCGTGCATGTCCATGTAGGGGTTAAACGCCCCACCCCCAAAGCCCGCGCCTGAAAAACGGAGTCAGATGATGAGCGACAGGCCTTCCGACCGCCCCCGATTCCACCTTGCCTTCCCCGTCGATGACCTGGAAGCGGCCCGCCGGTTCTATGGCGAATTGCTGGGCTGCGCGACGGGCCGCGAAAGCGAGCACTGGATTGATTTTGACCTGCATGGCCATCAGATCGTCGCTCATTATAGCCCGGAAGACTGCGCCGCCGCCAACGCCAGCGCGGTGGACGGCAAGGCGGTGCCGGTGCGTCATTTCGGGGTGTTGCTGGAATATGAGCAGTTTGACCGCCTCGCCGAACGGTTCAAGCGCGCCGGAACGCGGTTTCTGATCGATCCGTATCTGCGCTTTGAGGGCCAGGCCGGCGAGCAGAAGACCATGTTTGTGCGCGACCCCGCCGGCAATGCGCTGGAGTTCAAGGCCTTCAGGAACGACGATCAGGTATTCGCCAAGTAGCCATCTCGCCTGCTCGTCCTTGCCCGCCCGGCTTGCTGCCGATGCTGTGCAGATGACCCACTCCGCACAATAAAAAACGCCGCCGAGCGCGAAGCCCGGCGGCGTTTTTGATCGTCAGCGCGAGGAAAAGCCTATTCGGCCTTCTTCTCGTCTTCAGCCGGCGCTTCGGCGGCCGGGGCTTCAGCCGGGGCTTCAGCAGCAGCGGCCTCGGCGGGGGCTTCTTCAGCGGCAGGCGCCTCAGGGGCGGCTTCCTCGGCGGCAGCGTCCTCAGCGACCGGCTCTTCAGCGGCGGGCTCCTCGGCGGGCGCTTCGGCCGGGGCCTCGGCGGCGATTTTAGCTGCTTCCTTGGCGTCGGCTTCGGCCTGCTTGCGGGCCTCTTCCTTCTCGAGGCGCTCGGTGGCGCGCTCTTTGGCCTTCTCGCCCGGCTCGCCCTTTTTCGGGTTGGTGCCGTGGGCCCACTCATAGACGCCAGCGTCTTTCAGGAAGCGCGCGACGCGCTCGGTGGGCTTGGCGCCCTTCTTGATCCACTCGGCAGCCTTCTCGGCGTCCACCGCAACGCGGTTTTCGTCGGTCTTGGCCAGCATCGGATTGTAGTGACCGATCTTCTCGATGAAGCGGCCATCGCGCGGCATGCGCTCATCGGCAACGACGATGCGGTAATAGGGACGCTTTTTCGCGCCACCACGGGCGAGACGGATTTTAACAGCCATGGGATGTGTCCTTTGGATTAAACGGTTGTGGTTATTTCTTTTTCGAGCTGGGCAGGCCCGGGAGTCCGCCGCCGCCCGGGCCGCCAAGTCCGGGCAGGGAGGCGTTTCCGGGCGCCTGTCCTTTGAGGAGATCGCCGGCGGCCTGGTCAAAGCCGGGGGGCATACCGCCGCCCAAGCCGCCACCCATACCGCCGCCGGGCATTCCAGGCATGCCGGGGAAGCCGCCCTTGCCACCCTTCTTGCCCATCTTCTTCATCATGTCCGCCATCTGGCGATGCATCTTGAGCAGCTTGTTGACCGTGGGCACATCACTCCCCGCGCCCGCCGCGATCCGCCGCTTGCGGGACGCTTTGAGGATGTCCGGCTTGGCGCGCTCCTCGCGGGTCATGGACAGGATGATCGCCTCCTGGCGCTTGAGCATCGTGTCGTCCATGCCCGCGGCGGCCATTTGCTGCTTGGCCGCTTTGTTCATGCCGGGCAGGAAGCCCATGATCGAGCCGAGCCCGCCCATCTTCTGCAGCTGGCGCAGCTGGTCAGCCATGTCGTCCAGGTCGAACTTGCCCTTCGCCATCTTCTTGGCGAGGCGTTCGGCCTTCTCCTGGTCCACATCCTCGGAGGCGCGCTCCACCAGCGAGACGATATCGCCGCGCCCCAGGATCCGGCCTGCCAGACGCCTTGCGTCGAACACATCCAGCCCGTCGACCTTTTCAGACACGCCGAGAAACTTGATCGGCAGACCCGTGACCCAGCGCATGGACAGCGCCGCGCCGCCCCGGCTATCGCCATCCATCCGCGTCAGGATCAGGCCGGTGAGTTTCAGGCGCTCGTTAAACCGGCGCGCGGTCTCCACGGCGTCCTGACCGGTGAGGGCGTCGGCCACCAGCAGGATTTCGCGCGGGCGCGAAACCTCGGAAATCTTGGCCGCCTCGCCCATCATCTCTTCATCGATGGAGGTGCGCCCGGCAGTATCCAGGATCACCACGTCATAGCCCTGAAGCCGGCCCGCGCTCATGGCGCGCTTGGCGATCTCCACCGCCGACTGGCCCTTCACGATGGGCAGGCAGGCGACGCCGGCCCGCTCGGCCATCTGCGCCAGCTGCTCCATGGCGGCCGGGCGGCGGGTGTCCAGGGAGGCGACCAGCACCTTCTTCTTCTCACGCTCGGAAATGCGCTTGGCGAGCTTGGCGGTGGTGGTCGTTTTGCCCGAGCCCTGAAGGCCGGCCATGAGGATCGCCACCGGTGGCTCGCCCGCCAGCGCCAGACCGTCCGGCTCACCCTCGCCGCCCAGCAGCGAGACCAGCTCGTCATGGACGATCTTGATGACCTGCTGGCCGGGGCTGACCGAGCGGATCACATCTTCGCCCACGGCCTGTTCGCGGACGCGCCGAACGAAATCCTTCACGGCGGCAAGGGCGACATCGGCTTCCAACAACGCCACGCGGATCTCGCGCAGGGCCGCATCGACATCCTTCTCGCTGAGCGCGCCGCGCCCGGTGAGGGTGTCAAATACGCCTGTGAGCCGTTCGCTGAGTGCGTCGAACATGCGCCGCTAAGTCCAATCCGCTATCGCCGTGTCATGTCGGTCGCAGCCTTGCGCCAGACATGAGCGTACAGACACGCCGATCGCGCCCCGCTGAACGCAACGCGTCGAGCGAGGGACCTCGCCGGCCTCCAGGTGTTTGTCCCCTCGATCTGAGGGGCACCGTGTGCCGGAAAGGCAAGCGGATCAACGCTTGCACAAGAGCGAGGGTCGTACGCGGGGGGCGGGGGAGAGTCAAGCAGGGATAAGTCCGGCGCGATCCCCAGGGGGCTCCGGCCAGGTCATAATTGAGGCCTTGGATGAGGAGACCCAGATATGAACGGCGACAAGAAAACACCTAAGCTTGGATTTGGCGAGCCGGATGATTGCGACATTTTTCGGAGAGAATACGCTCGTCTGATCCAGCGCGCCCGGTCAGCCGGTGATGGTCTGTTGGTGCGGAAGCGTGAACTTGCAGAAGCCCAGCTAAGGCGTCGTAGCGCTCAACAGCAAAACTAGAGCGTTCAGCCGGATTACTCCGGCGGCACACCGTCGCCGCGTGTTGATCGGCCTTAATACAGGAATCTGACGCCTCAGCTTACCGCTCTCCAGGGTATAGGAGATGTTTGGGCGGCGTATTCTGACGCCGCTTCTGAAGATGCCGAGCGAAACGTCGAGCGCGCGGAGGACATATTCTATGATCTACGGCGGAGCGCCGAGGCGGAGGCTCTCAGGCTTGATCGTCTGGGGTGTCGCTACACCGCTGTTGACAGCCTGCGGCGCCGATATTTCTAAATACAGCTGTGAGGCGAGTTTAGGGCTTGTTGTTGAATGCACCCGGAGCTTGCCGTGCCCGAGCCTTGGCGAAATCTCGCCCTCTTTACTATCGTCCTGATTTGCGTGACGGGCCTGCTCTTTCTTGATGCGGCGTCGTTCACGCCGCGTATCACGCCAGATCTTGGCGGATTTGATGCGATTTACACGTGGGCGCCGCATCTGGTCGCCGTGATCGTTGCGGGGCTGGGTCTGGGCCGGCGTCCGCGTCTGGCCCCCCGGGCGCTGGCCTACGCGTTGATCGCGGCGATCTCCGGCGCAAGCAGCCTTATGATCTTCGCAGCTGACCCCGCCGAGCCGGCAGGGCGACCTGGCGTCATGACTGCCGCCTTTTCGGCGTTGGCGATGGCCGTGGTGGCCGGCGCACAGATCCTGATCGGATGGTTGGTCCTGTTCTTGATCATGGGCGTGCGATCCATGGTGACGAAAACCGAACGCCAGGTGCGCCGGACAGGCGCCGCCGACTTCAATCCACTATCGCCGTGTCGCGGCTGTCGTGGCGGGCCGGGCGCTGGGCGGAATGTCCGTGACGCTATCTCTGCGCCTGCGCGGATTCCTCCTCGTTCGCGGTCGCCGGCCAGCTGGGCAGATGGCCGTATTGGGCTGCGACGTCTTCTTCGGCGAGGTCGAAAAACATGTCTCGCCGGGCAAGATCCAGGGCATCGCCGTCAAGCACGCCCAGGCGGACGCCGGCGAGCAGCATCGTGGTGGAGCCTGTAAGCCGTCGCTGGCTGCGGGCCTGGGCGGCCTGCGCTGCCGCGTAGGCGCACTGGAAGGCCCGCGCCTCGCCGGCGCGTGTCCGAATTTTAAGCAAGCGCGCGGCATGCCAGGGCGCGTCCAGAAACTCGTCCACGGGGCATCCTGTCCATGGGAACAGGGCGGCCTGGCCTGCAAAATCATCCGGCGCGACCCCGGACCGGGCGAGCCTTGCGCAGGCGGCACTGTCGGGACCATCGGCAAGGCTTTCCCAGACATTGCGATAGGCTTGGGCGGGGGTGGGGCAATTGAAGGCGTCGCGGTCAAATGCGCTGAAATCGAAGGTGTAGAGCACCGCCGCGAACGCGTCGCGATCCACCCCTTCAAGATAGGGAGGCAGGTCGTCCGGCCCGGTGATCAGCTCGTCCATGCGCGCCTGGTGCAGCTCGATCGACAGCCGGGCTTCCCGGTCCATCACGCGGTGGGGATCCAGCACCGCCAGAGCCGACCAGCAGGCGAGCACCGCAGGATCATCAAGGCCGATCGGTCCTATGAAGAATGTCAGCTCGTCCTGGCCGCGGCAGGCCTCGGCAGCCTCCAGGACCACCGGCGGCGCGCGGCCCGCCTGCACGGCCTCTGTCGCAAACCAGTCGGTCATGTCGAAGGCGTCTGCGCGCGGCTGATTGTCCGGCGGCGGATGGCCGTAGGCGAGACCCACCGCCGCCTGGATGCGCAAGGCCTGCTCAAGCTCGAATGTGCGCGCGTCCTCGCGCGTGATGAGCGCGGCGTGATCAATCATTAGCCTTACTGCCGAATAGGCGCCGTCGGACATCGCGATGGAGGCGTGAAGGCGCGCACTTGATGCGGCGTCCATGCAATCGCTGTGGTCTGCCGCGCACGTCGCGCCGGCGCGGGCGAACCGTGCCTCAAGCGGGTCGATGGGAGCAAGCTGTGACAGGCGATAAAGCGCGGTAAGTCCTCCGTCCGCCTCAAAGTCGGCGCGCAGGGCATCGCGGCACGGCCCGGTGCGTGGCACCGCCATACGCGCCGCCTCGAGGCCGAATTCAAGATACAGATCGATCAGTTCCGGCAGCCTCCGGGGCGGCGCATCAACCGGGCACAGGGTCTGATAAAAGCCCGGCGGCGGGAACGGACCGGCGCCGATACCCCCGGTGAGTATGAAACGCACCATGTCCAGCCCCAGCGAGTCGGCGAACATCAGGATGCAGGGATGGCGAGCCTGCATCTGCGCCAGCGCTGTGGCTGCCGCGAAATCGCCCGCCAGTGCTGCAGCCTGCGCGCCGTCTGTGAAATTCCCGCAGCCCAGATCGTGAAACTGCAGCGCGAACTGGTCGACCATGACCCGCCCCGACGGGCTCGCGCCGTCCAGATCGCCAGGGTCCGGCGGGACAAGGCCACACGAGGCCGCCAGGCAGGCGCCAACCGCAAGAAAGACACGTCGCAATTCCCTCATGGGGAGAATTAAGAATACATCTCGAACAAAAACAAGCGGCGTCAGGCCGTTTCTTCTTCACAAGGTCCCGGCTCTGCGCCTTCGGCTTGGCCGGGAATTCAGGGGGGCCGCGCTTTATTCTGCCGGTCTTTCGAGGCTCACCCGGCTATGCGCCGGGCTCGCACCTCGCGATGAGGATTTCAAACGCTTTCTATCCTCCTCATCCTGAGGTGCGAGCCGGAACGGCGAGCCTCGAAGGACCCTAAGGATGTGGCACCCCAAAAAAACTTACCGGCCCACTCTGCGCCCGCCTGCAGACTGCCCCTATCACCTCGCAAGCGAGGCCGCTCCTAAGCGTCCTGTTCGGGCTGGCATGACGGGGTGTCCCGAGCGAGTTCCGGCTAACGCACCGGTCCGCAAAGAGGCGGGTTAGGGATAGGCGGGGAGGCTCTGTTGAATCCGCTGACCGAAAAAACATCTCAGCGGGGTGGGAGTCGTATCCGGCCTCAAAAAAACAAAAGAGATTCGGCCTGGATCCTCCCGCGCCGCCCTCGCCACACTCAAAGCCTCGCGCAAGGTTTGCGGCGGGCGGTTTTTGCGTGAGCCCCTGCCGCACCGTCTTGCGCTCTTGGTCTGGCTGGTGTCCTCTCGCCGCGATTTTGTAAGGGAGCGCGCTCATGCAGCTGCATCTGGCCGCCTGGCCTGAAATCGAGGCCTATCTCAAACATTCCAAGGGGATCGTCATCCCGGTGGGCTCCACCGAGCAGCACGGGCCCAACGGGCTGGTGGGCACCGATGCGATCTGTCCTGAACTGATCGCGCGCGAAGCGGGCGACGAGGCCGGGTTTCTGGTGGGCCCGACCTTCAATGTCGGTGTGGCCCAGCATCATCTGGGTTTTCCCGGTTCCATGACGCTGCGGCCCTCCACCATGATTGCGGCGCTCAATGACTGGATCGACTCGCTGGTGCGCACGGGATTTCGGCGGATCTATTTCCTCAACGGCCATGGCGGCAATATCGCCACGCTGGGCGCGGCGTTCGCGGAGAGTTATTCGGCATGGTCGCTGGACGGCGATGCCTGCCCCTACAAGCTTAAACAGACCAATTGGTGGATGCTGCCCGGCGTCATGGATGTGTGCCGCTCGATCTTTCCTGAAGGCGACGGATCCCACGCCACCGCCAGCGAAGTATCGCTGACCTATTACGCGTATCCGGATGCGGTGAAGGACGTGGAAATGAGCCCGAAGATCGCGCCGAACGGGCCGTTCACCGACGCAGCCGACTATCGAAAGCGTTTTCCCGACGGACGGATCGGCTCCGATCCTAGCCAGGCGACCCCGGAAAAGGGTGAGCGCATCGCCGCCGCGGCGCGCCAGGCGCTGATCGGTGAGGTGAAGGCGTTCTTTGAAAGTTGATTGGACGCACTGGCCGCGTCTCTTGATGATCCTTTGATGACACCCGTGTACGCCCCCTTTCGCGGGGCGCGGCGCGGGGCTAAAGAGCCGTTTAGTATCATTTGCAAAAGGGGCACGACCCATGGCCATGCGTTACATCCCTGCCGGCGCTCTGGCGCTTGTGCTCATGGCGTGCGGCGAATCCGTAACGCCGGGTGAAACCGCGCCGGATGCGCCCGCTATCTTAGCCGGCGAGACCGATGACGCCACAAGCGCGCAAGCGGGCGACACTGAGGCGAGCGACTTAGAAGCCGCGTCGACCGGCGAGAGCGATGGTCCCGCGCCGCTGGACGTGGCGGCGCGCGATGCCTGCATGGCGGGCGACGAGGCCTTCGCCGATCCGCTGCCGGACGGTAGCGGGTTCGCTTCACGCGGTGCCGATGCGCGCGTTCATGTGGCGTGGAAGCTGGAGGGCGAGACCGGCGAGGCGATCCTGCATACCCCGTCGCTGGAGCCGGACACGCGCCTGACATTTGATGGCAACGTGGCCGATTTTCTGCGCCGAAACATGACCGCCGGCTTTGACCGCACCGGGCTCACCGGCGCCTTCCGCTCCCGCGACGGCCGCTTCTGCGTCGTGCAGACCGAAACAGAGGCGGTCGAGGCCCTGCGCGCCGCGACGCTTACCGCCCAAGGGGTGCGCGCGCTGTCTGGCGGCTAGGCAGGGCGTCTAGAGGGCAACCACCGCGCCGTCACGTAGCTCGATGGTGACGGGTTTCAGCGCGGACTTGCCCGCCGGGCCGCCGACGCATGCCCCGCCGTCCACCTCAAAGCTCGCCCCGTGAAACGGGCAGACGATGAAGCGGCCTTCGCTCACCAGCGTCTTGCCAGATGGCAGGCAGAGCGGCCGGCCCTGATGGGGGCAGACATTGATGAAGGCGCGCACGGTTTCCCCAGCGCGCACGATCAGGATCGGCAGCGCCTCGTAGTCGGCGGGAAGGCCGCCGGGATCTGGAATGTCGGCGAGCTTGGCCAGCACCGTGCCCGGCGCCGGATGCGTATCCTCACCGTTCATCACAGGTCCGCCGGCGCTTTCAGGGTCCACTTGAACGGGATCCAGAACACTTCGACGAACAGCTCGGCTTTTGCGTAGGGGTCCTGGGCGAGGATATCGCGCAAATCCGCCTCGTCATCGGCCTCCACGATCAATAGCGAGCCGGCGGGCTGGCCTTCGCTGTCCAGAAGCGGCCCGCCCATTTTCACCGGCGAGCCGTCTGCGCCCGCCCAGGCGAGATGGGCCCCTCGATTATCAAGGCGGAGCTGAAGCGCTCCGGCCCGGTCGGTGCAGGTGACGGCAAACAGCATGGCGAAATCCTTTGGAAATCAGGTGGTTTCTGGTTTGAACGGGCGGGCG
>Ga0136600_1000127_pt1 | contig 41979 bp, 43 predicted proteins | sample AntRauMFilla2698_FD_104634 | JGI IMG/M metagenome (GOLD analysis project Ga0136600, IMG submission 104634) | Saline lake microbial communities from Rauer Islands, Antarctica - Metagenome Filla 2 #698 | ecosystem: Environmental > Aquatic > Non-marine Saline and Alkaline > Saline | place...
AGCTTTTCATACTCTGATCCTATCATTAGTGAGTCGGCTTTTACTTGGCTTGCAAGCTTTGAAAAGCTAATGAGTTCACGCTCTAAATTCTTAAAGGCCAAATCAATCTTTTTTGGATGCCAATAAGCTCTCCATTTTTCATTCTTTAAATCAACATAGAATCTAACAGTGAGGTGAATACCATCTTTTTTTAGTTCAATGGCAAGCTGCTTGAATTTATCTCTCTTGGGGCTATCGACACTTTTACAATCAATCTTGTGATCGGTCTCATTCATTACGTAGCAGGTGTAGAGAATGTCGGCAGACTTTAGAGACGCCTCAGAAAGAATTTTCTTGTATTCTTTATTTACATTTTCAGAATAGGATCCAGAGCCGTAGCCAGTATAGACAACTGTTCCTGTATGAGTCTCTGTTGCGGCACAAGATGAGAGAAGGAGCAGTGAATATATAAACAGTAGAGAGCATTTCATTTATAAAAAAAGTGATAGGTTAATCATGATGGCTTCACCGACCCAGCTATTGCTATTTTGTATCGACTCATTTCTTTCATAAGCGAGGTCAACAGTATAGTCCTCTCTTATACCATAGCGCACCCCTGTTTTCATATAGTAGCCACTCCCTGAGAAAGTCTGATTTTCTTCAAACCAGTTATAATTTCCGCCAAAGAAGACTTGGAACTGATCTGTAAACACATAGCTGAGGTCGACTCTTGGTCCATAGGCATAGAAATCTAGTGGGCTCCAGTAGTTAAGAGTATTCTTGCTATAGTCCATTGTATGGTAACCAAAGCCGATGCGAACCCAGTGAGGATATTTCATCAGTGAGGCCATGATTTCACTATCAAAAAAGTCTCGTTCAACATCATTGGCGAGATAATGTTTTGCCGCCGTGGCTTTTAAAGAGAAGAGCTGTTTGTAGAATTGATATTGACCAGTAACGCTTAAGTGAGTTGCTTTAAGGTCATTTAAGTTTCTTCCTGTTAAAAAAACCTCCCTTATCGCAGAGCCTCTTCCCATACTTATAACTGTATTTAAGTCTTTATTAAATTGAGAAAGAAGAGTGAGCTTTCCTGAGACTTTGGTTCCGACTGAGCTCACGGCTTCCTCATCGATATGATAGAGCCCGGCATTAAGAGAGAGATGGTGCTTATCTATAAAAATTCTACTCCACCTTCCTTGGGCTTCATTATACCTAAATTTAAAATTTGGGCCTTTTTGATAGCGATGGTAAAAATCAAAGTTAAAGGATGTCTTAGAAGTAGACTCGTTTAAATAAGGCCAAACAATATCCCTCTCGTTATGAGTTCCGAAGAGATGAAAGTCCTTAAAGTTAATTTTGTCAGTTGTGTCCCCAATACTGGCCTTACTATAAAGTAAGTTGGCACTATGAAGAGGCTCCATAAGGACAAAGAAGGAAATGAGAATGAGTAAGGTAAATTTCAAAATAAGCCTTGTGGAAAGCGTGTAAATCTTACTTATCTTTTATTGTTAGAATCATTATAAATTAAGTCGGACAAATGGAAATCTTTCTTTTTTTAGTGAGGAATTAGTAATAATTACATAGGCTTTGCGCGCTGCCCATAAATATTACACCATGACTATTTAGTTATGACTCGATGTGCGATAACCCCAATTCATTCGGTGAACATTTTTAAGGAGAATATCGTGAAGAAACTGATACCAGCACTGGTTTTGGGACTAGGCTTAAGTGCTGCCATCAATGCACAAGATGTCGGAATGTTAAATGACGACTTTCAGGTGTCATATTATGGTGAGATCAACGCCAACGGAGTCTTTCATGAAGACTACAACTATAACTACACCTACTCATGGCTAAGCCTACAAGTAGAGTGGAAGAAAAAGGTTCGTGCTGTTCTTACAACCAACCTAACATCCATCTTTGAAAATAATGATATTAAACTTGAGGATGACTTTTCCCTTGAAGAGTTTATCACTGAAGCTTACATCGAAATCAAAGAAGTTGGTGGTGCTCCTGTTGCCATTATCGTTGGTAAGAGATCTATTCCATTTACAAGTAAAGTAGAAGCAATGCCTATTTTTGGAAATAACCCTCTTGAAGATCAGTTTAACCAAGAAGAGGTTTTTGGTCTTACCGTAAGACTCGATAAGGGAATTCTTGGACTATTTGACTCTGCAGAAATAAGTGCTTTTGAAACTGAAGAAGGTGACCTAAGCATCGGAACAATCAATGGTGTATCGGCAAAACTAAGCAAGGAGCTCACAAGAAATATTGTGGCCAATGCTGGTGTTGTAAGAATTGATCATGATTCTGATACAGAGATGAGAGGCCTTTTAGGCGTTGTTGCAAAATCTGATGATGGTGACCTTGTTGGTTGGGTTAACGGTATGATTTTCAGTAACAATCCAGACTTTCCAAACTCCGACTTTGGAATCACTGCAGGTACTAAGTATCAGTTAACTGGAGCTGCTGATGTTGTCGTGGAGATGACTTACATTGAAAAAGAAGTTCTTCAATACGCTATAGGTACTAACATTGCGCTTACAAGAAGAATTACTCTTGGAGCCGAAGTTCGTTACAATGACTATCAAGACTCTAGAGAGGACGAAGTCGTCTTTGGTGTTAATGCTCGATATACATTTGGTGTAAATAACTATGCTCCAAATGAAGAGTATCTTATTGGCGATGACCAATAAAAAAAGAATATAATATTTAATAATAAAAAGAGGGAGCCTAAGGCTCCCTTTTTTATTATTGAGTAATGATGATATCTACTCGACGATTAGCTTGTCTTTTCTTATCGCTAATATTTGGTTTTAATGGCTGATTAAAGGCGACAGCTTTTGTCATGATTGGTGCTGTCTTTATCTCTTTAGAGAGAATATTTTTTACATTTATTGCTCTCTTTTTAGAGATGAGCTGATTAACAGGCTTATTACCTATGGTATCGGTATGGCCCACAACAGTTACTTTTCTTGGAGAAGCTTCCTTGATAGTTTGACCTAGCAATAGGATTTCTTTTTTAGAAGACTGGGGAACTTTAGTTTGATTGAGATCAAAAGGAATATTCTTCATTCTAACAATGACTTCCGCTTCATTTACAGATACGAAGGCGTGCTCATTTGGTAAGGCACTATTTATCTTTTTTGCAAGGAGATTTAGCTTAACTTTACTCTCAAGGGATGTGAGCTTATCTCTTTGATCTATTACTTTTGTTCCCATTTCATCTAAAACATTAAGAGCAATTGAGAGGTCCCAGTTGAGGTTTGTTTTTTGTTGCTTCAACCTGTTTATTTTCTTGTTCTTATTCCAGATAACAAGAGCAGCTGGCTCGGTCGTTGACCCCTTAGTTGTCTTTATAATATTCATGACTTCATAAGTTTTTATAGCAGCTCGGTGGGTGGAGAGAATTAACTCCTGGTTAATATTGTGAGCTAGAGGATTTGACTTTATTGAATCAACTGTTGTCTCTAAAGTAGAGTCCAGTTTTGAAAAAGTTTTTGGGGCCATTGTATCCACATCCATTGCGTGAAAGTTTTTGATAATACTTTTAACTTGGGTTAGCTCCCGCATAATAATGGTGTCTGCCAAAAGGTCGTGATAACGATCCAAATAAACCTTCTTACGATTATCTTCTAGAGAAGAGTAGGCATCATTCATATCATCTTTAAGGTCTTTGTCTATCCATTGCATGCGCTCTGATAGACCAGAGTATTGACTATAGCTCGACTCAAGAACATCATGACGAGCCTTCAAAAGGTTTCGGTGGTCATTATAGCGAGAGTCGGCCTTTTGATCGGCAGTTTCAAAGTACGCCATACCCCAGCTGATCGAATCATATATATCACCGTAGTTTTGTTCTTTTTGTGCCAAGAGAGATTTTGCCTCGTTTAATTGCTCCATTCCCTCTTCGTATTCATCTGGAGAGAGGATCTCGGCATGGCTAATCATGGCCTCTTTTTGAAGGTTTTCAAAACTCTGGAGATTCTCATTAAGGGTAAGAGATTTATCTATTTCTTTTTTCTGGATTTTGTGGGCACAGCCGAATGTGACAAGTAGGGTTGATGCCACTAATAGTTCTTTTTTCTTATTCATAAAAATACTCCTTTAAGGTTATAAAGTCTGAACTGATTCATATCTTTTACTAGCTAGCGTCTCGCAATTATCCATACGGCGTGAATAATACCAGGAATGTAACCTAATAGAGTTAGGAGGATATTGATCCAGAATGCACCACTAAGTCCTACCTGAAGGAATACGCCTAGGGGGGGCAATAGTACCGAGAATAAAATTCTAACGAAATCGGCTCCACCCTCATCTTTTACAATTGTAGTTTGGTTATTTGACATGATTTTCTCCTGCTAAGATTATCTTCAGTACTGATTCTATATAATTTGCAGAAGAAAGGTTTTTCAGGAGCGTTTAGAGAGTTTGTAATTTTTTACACATTTAATAATTACTAATAAAGATCTTCTGGAGCTAAGTCATTTAGGTTTTTGAAATAGGTTAACTTTATAGAAGCTGTGTCTTTAGAGTCTCTTCGTTGAATGTGTTCAATAGCATTATCTTCAAGTATTTTTTCCCACCATTTATATCTGATAAGAATTTTAGAGATTCTTCCAGGGTTTTTTCGGGCAATCTCAGTATAGATACTTGCATCTTCCTGACCTGCATCACCAATAAGGATAAAGGGAAGTTCTGGATAAAAATCTAAGAGGTATTGAATCTTCCTTAATTTATGAGAGTGCTTTAATTCACTTTCAAAGGTATTTCCAAAGTCCATTTCTTTGAGAAGAAGTATTCCTTCTGGTAAGAGAGAGGATTTCAAAAAGCCTTTGAGGAGAGGGTAGATATTCCAGGTTGAACTAGAGATATAAAAGAAGAGGTTGTCTTCTTTTTCTTGTGAATTTTGGCCTGATTTAAGCTTTTCATAGACTTCAGAAACCTCAGGGAAGATCTCTCGTTTCCCAATGGGGCGAAAGAGTGTTGTATAGATCAGTCTGGTTATTGAGGTGGCCCGGCTCTTTATGATGGTATCGTCAAAGTCACTGATGATTATTTTCTTTGTCGCGATACTTGGCGCAATTTTCACCTCTTCAGTTTCAAGAGGAATTGGTGCTGCCTGGAGCTGTGAAGGACCTTCATAGAGATAGAGGCCATCTTTTATAATATGGGGTTGTGATTCTGTGCCATTTTTCGAAAGGTATAGTTTGGCGACATTAAAAAGATGATTCCAACGCTTTTGGCCTTCAAAGAAATGTGTAGAATGATAATTGATCACGGCCCGGCCCACAGTGCAGAAGCGTTTACCATTTGAGAAGACTTGGTAAATGGAGAAAGAGAGATCTGAGTTTTTATTCACCTTTATAGGTTAAACGATCACAAGCCCAAGTCCAATAAGGATAATGATAAAAGTTGCCACTTTAAAGAAAGGTTTGGTGTGAATGGGGGTATCTTTATGGCCTTTTAGCTGACTATGACGAGTTGGGCGTTTGATAAAGAATAATCCCATTGCCATTATCGTAAAAACGCCTAACCATACTGGCCAACTGGAAATTGTCATTGAGTCCTCCTTAGGTTTTATAAACTTATTGTTTACAAAAAATGAGCTGCAATCCTCTCTAAGTATTGAATTTAATGTGTAATTATTGACACAATTACTTTCTGTTAAAAGCTTTTACAGGGTGGGAGCTTTTTACAACTGAGTGGAGATGAGTAGCAAACTTCGTCAGAATGTTTTTAATTAATTATTAAATTCAATCCGCTAAGGGGATAAGGAAATGAATGCACTTTTTACGACAGTATTGGCCCTTCTTTTAACTTGTTCAGCTTTTGGGCAAGAACTGACTATATCGAAAGCGAAAGTAGAGGAAACACTCAACTCTCTACAGAAGCGTCAAAAGCTTTGTGAAGCTCAATTAGGTTCAGTAGAAGATATGGTTCTTATAAAGGACGATCTCAAAACGGGAGTAGATGCTGGAGAACTCTCTCAAAAAGCGATGGATCAAATTGTACTTATGATGGAGACAATGATTGAAACAATGGAAAATGTTTGTACCTCAGTAGATGAGATGGCTTTGATGGCCACAATTGAAATGGAAAGCAAGAGTGAGACATCAGCTGACTTTCTTACTACTAAAGAAGAAGAGATGAAAGTTAAAGCGAAGAATGGTTTTCTGAAAATCCAAACACAAGTTGATTTGGAAGGCTTTTTTCAAGGTGAAAAAGAGCTAGTTAATATTTTTAAAGTACAAGTTGAAGGACTCATCCTCGCCATCGATAATCTTTAACAGGTGCCACGCACCTTTGGTTTCGCAACTGCTAACTATGATAAGAAAAACACTGGCCTTTATTTCCATATGCCTCTTTTTTGAATTAACTTTCATGAAGAGGCATTACTTTCTTAGGCTCGAAGAAACTTATGGGTTGGCGATTATTGGAAGTATTTATCTTTTCATTGCAATATTCGGAACTCTCTCAATTCTCTCCCTTGTAAAAGAACGGCCTAATCTTGATATGGATTCCTCAAATGATGAGAATAATTCTGGTGAATTTAAATTCTCTCAAAACTCACCAACAGTAACTCGGGAAGAAGCAGGGGAAGTGAAGCCTATTGATCTTACGGGGAATGCTATTGAAAATGCCCGGGTGAGTTTGGAAGAGGATCTTGAGAGGATAAAAAAAGAATAAGAAAGAAAAGAAGAATAAGAAATGTTTAAAGATGATAAAGGTAAAGATAAAGATATTAAAAAAAAGGCTCCCGTGTTGGAGCCTTTTCGTTTTCGTTTTCGTTTTTGTTTTTGTTTTTTTGCTGGGGGTTTCCTATTTAACTTTCCAGTAATGTTCTACAACGAGCTGGCCGTTGTACTCGAATGGGATATCTTCAGGAATTGGCTGGGCAATCATTTCAGCTTTCTTCGCATCATCATTTCCTTCGATCTTGTAACAAGCAGGAACTGATGGAAGACGAGGGCTCTCTACTGATCTCTTATAGTTTTGGTTTTTATAACCTTTTTCAGTAAGCTCCAATGTATCACCAACTTTAACAACGAAAGACGCTTTATCAACGACTTTGCCATTAACTTTAATTTGACCATGAGAAACCATTTGAGAAGCAGCTGGAATTGATGGTGCCCAGTTAAGACGGAAGATAACATTGTTAAGACGACACTCGAGAGTCGTTAACATGATCTCCATCCATGGTTTACCAATACCTGAGCTGTGCTTCTTTGAAGCCTTCACATATTTTACAAGTTGTTTTTCACGAAGTCCGTAGTGATAAAGAAGTTTTTGTTTTTCTTTAAGACGAACGGCGTAGTCAGAGATTTTCTTTCTCTTGTTGCCATGTACACCTGGTCCATATGGACGACGGTCTAATGCACCTGCTTTTCCTAATCCTGGAAGTTCAATTCCTAGGGCCCGTTGAATCTTGAAGCGGGGTACTCCAGTAGTAGCTTTTGCCATATCAGATCTCCTTAAATCGTTTCGAACCACGGCGTATGGCTCAGTCACGTCATCACAGATTAAAGCCGTGGTTGTTTTTCTGATGGATGCGTGAAGGAGAGTTTTAGTAAAAATAGGGGCTTAAGTCAATCAGGAAGGGAGTTATTTCCCGCTATTGAGCTTTCTTTCTTCTTCAATCGTCTCTTTGATTTTGTTTTTATAGAGCTGATGTAGCTTTTTAGTGTAAGTACCTGGTTTTCCGTCACCAACTGGCTGACCATCAATTTTGGTAATCGGTAGGATCTCTCGGGTGGACGAGGTAATAAAAACCTCTTGTGCGATGCGAAGCGTGTCCGCAGTGAAATTCTCCTCTTTTACTTTGAGTCCTGCACTAGTACCAATTTCTAGGAGTCGCTGGCGCGTGATTCCTCCGAGAAGGCCTGCATCAAGGGGTGGAGTTATATAGCTATCTCCTAAAACCATCCAAATATTCGCCGAAGTGGACTCTGTTACTTGGCCTTTATGATTCAACATAATGGCATCGTAAGCACCAGCTTCCTTGGCCTGTTTGAGGGCCATGACATTGTTGAGATAGTTTCCTGATTTTATATTCGGGTCCATGGACTTTTTCGGAGTTCTGACAACTTCGGTAACGATTAATGAGACGCCCTCGTCATACCATTTTTGTGGGTAGGGTTTAAGCTCTCTAAAGATAATGATGAGGTTTTGCCCCTCACTGAGAGAAGGGTCGAGACCGATGTCGCCACCTCCACGGGTAATGATAATTCTTATATAGGCCCTGTCATAATCTACTTTGTTTAAACCATCATAGATAAACTCTCTTAGCTTTTGACGGCTCCAAGAAATTTCTAGGCCAATACCCTGTGCAGAACGCCACAAGCGATCCAAGTGATCTTTCAGAAGAAATGGTGTGCCGTCATAGGTGAGGGTGACCTCGTATATAGAGTCTCCATAGAGAAAGCCACGATCAAATATAGAGATCACCGCCTCTTCTGGAGGCGTAAGAACCCCATTGATAGATACCAGGGCGCCTTCAAGACTTGCATTTATTTTTCCCATACGGCTTCAATTCCTTTTGGAGTGACTTTCCAGGCTTCGCTCCCAACATGAACAATAGATACTTCTGTTCCATCACTATTATGGAGCTTGCCTCCGGCGTGAAGCCAAGAAAGGATCCCACCTTTTAAGACCAGGTTTTCTCCTGGAAGACTTTGATTTTGAACAAAGCGGCTGGCCCTCATTCCTATCGTACAATAAAAGATACGTGGCTTGAGAGTAGAAGAAATGGTTTTGTAATCTGTAATGTTGATGGCGCTTGGAAGAGTTGAGAGCTTAACTTCAATGGGGCTTCTCACGTCAACAAGAATATAGTTGTCAAAGCCCTTTGCCATCATTTCCTTTGCGGTTATATATTTGAGTTCAGGGAATTTCTTAGTGATATTTGTTGCCATATTTTCAACGAATTCAGCTTTTTCGGGGGTCTTTGCTGAGTCGAAGCATCCTGGCAGAAATAGGAGGGTCGAAAAAAGTATTATGAGGGGAGAGAAAGGTTTCATTTGATTATTATGGCCCGCTTACAAACATGTGAAAAGTTTGACATTAATCGTCGTGAAAGGGGATAATATTTCCATGTTAAGAGTTGCTTTCAGCCTCCTGTTATTCCTATTATTTGCGCCTAGCTTATTAGGCCAAACTGTTCTCGATAATAACCTCGTGGAGATCAATACAACTCTCACTAATAGCGCAACGACCTTTGCCCTGTGGACTGATGCAGCCGCAGGAAATTCTGAGTCTTCTCCTCACGATATTTTTATTCCTCTGGCCACCGATGGAACAGTCACTCCTGATAATAATGACTATAGTTACTATGCTAACCGCGCAAACCTTCCCGAACTGACGGGCGAGGTCAGCGCCGCAACCTTAAATTTTGTTCTTAATATTGATGTTGAAGGGACAGTCGATCACCTACATGTTGCCATCGGTTCAGGCACAGAATATGAAATTGTTAAGGTAAATTCTCAAACAGTTGATGTGAACCCTCTAACGCTTCAAGTTTCCTTAACTGAAATCTGCTCGGGTGCAAGAAACTCAATTCTTGATTGTAGCCAATTGGCAAAGGACAGCAGCCCATCATCAAGGCTAGATATCTTTGCCTATATTTTCTTGGCAACAGGTGACCAAGGTACAAGTACTGTGATTGACCCCTCAAACTTTGCTGGGGGAACATACTATCGCTTAAATTTAAGTAATAGAGTTTTTAGTACAGAGCTTTTCTTAAATGACCTCCTAAAAGGAGACAAGCAACTCATCGCTGATTTTCTTGGTTTTACAGTTACACCTTATCGAGGACTCTTTGCCAATATTTCAGATGGTGTGGCTGGTTTATGCAATAGTGTGACAGATCCAAGTAGAAATAAAACTCTTGGTAACCTAAGCCTTAGCTTAAATAATCTTCTCGATTTGGAATTTACTGGGAATGCTGGTGAAGCAAAACTTAGAGATCTACAAAATAATTTTTGCTACAGCGTACGACTTTTTCAATGTGATAAATTTGGCTTTTGTTCCACCAGTTCTGAACAAATTCAAAACTCGCCAGAGGAAATTGAGGCCCTCTTAAAAAAGCAAGCCTGCTTCTTCTTTACTGCAGGTTTTGAAAGGCAGCATTATATTGTCGATTACTTTCAAGCTTTTCGTGATCAGGTTTTGAGAAGAACTTGGCTTGGAAGACAGTTTGTGAGCTTCTATTACAAAGTCGCGCCTGGTTACACTCCTTTTATTCTGGAGAGACCTTGGTTACAAAAGCTCATCCAAGGGATAGCTTATTTACTTTATGGTGTTATGAAAGGCGGCTGGCTCATTCTCTTTGTATTTATAGCCGCCACGTTACAATGGCGTCGAAGTAAAGCTTTACCTGATATACCTAGTTTACCTAAAGAGGAGTAGTACCTTATGGCCGGTCATTCCAAATGGGCTAATATCCGCCACCGAAAAGGGGCTCAAGACGCTAGAAGAGGTAAGATATTTACCAAACTCATTAAAGAAATAACTGTCGCAGTTAAAAGTGGTGGTCCAGACGCGGACACCAACCCCAGGCTTCGCCTGGCTTTGCAAAATGCTCGCGGCCAAAATATGCCAAAAGATAATATTGAAAGGGCCATAAAAAAAGCGAGTGGCGAAGATGGTACTGAATATGTTGAGACTACTTTTGAGGGTTATGGTCCTGATGGAATAGCCGTTTTTGTTGAGTGTGCAACTGATAATAATACTCGTACTGTAGGCAACGTTAGATCCTACTTTAAAAAATTTGGAGGTAACCTTGGAAAAGATGGTTGCCTCGAATTTGTCTTTGATCGCAAAGGAATATTCTCCCTTGATCAAGGAGAGCTTAACGAAGACGACTTCACAATGGAAATGATTGATGGTGGAGCAGAAGAAGTTGAGTTTGAGGATGAGACAGTCACTGTGACAACGGCCATGGAGGACTTTGGCTCACTTCAAAAGAAATTACAAGAGATTGATATCGAACCAAAAGAAGCAGGGTTGCAAAGAATTCCTCTAACGATGAAAGATATTGACCATGATACTTTTGAAACCTTTAGTAAACTCATTGATGCTCTTGAAGACGACGATGATGTTCAAAAGGTTTATCACAATGTTGAATTTAATGAGGAGTTCATGTCAGGCGAATGAATTTTCAAAATATCGAACCAGAGATTTATGTCATAGGACTTATCCATAATTTAGCTTTTCTAAAAGAAGAGATGACAGCATATTACCCCCACTGGGGCTTTCATAGTGGTCATCATGGTTTTTTGACCTATCGAATGGATAAGGATTACTCCTTAGAAGAGATTAGAGACTTGAAGGTGACTTTTTCGCTTTGCCAAGGAAAGCTTCTCTTTAGTGGTACAAAAGAAGAAGTTGAAGCAAAAGCACTGCTTGCAAGTGAGATCTTTGAGGCCATTACAATACATCGCTGGGACCTTTTTGAAGAGAAGGGTGAAATGGGCGACCGTAAAAATCGCGGGAATGTTATTGATATTTTGAGGACGGGGAAGAATGTATTCCATCTTGGAGTTCGCTTTCAGGTACGCGGAGACTTTGCTCCTTTTAATGGAACTTCTCCTATTCCAATGCCTGAAAATGTACCAACTACTGCCTATCAAAAGCTAGGAGAAGCCTTCAAACACTTCAGGCCTCACCTTGCCCATGAAGAAGTCGTTTTGGATATTGGTTGCTCGCCTGGTGGTTCCACTTACTATCTTCTCAGTAAAGGATATCGAGTAATCGGAGTTGATCCTGAGCCTGTCTCCAAAGTCATCGGTGAAGAATTTAAAGAGGGTTTCTTGCAGCTTACTAGGCCTTTTTCAGCACTTAAAGCCAAGAACCTTAAAGGGCTCCCCCCAGTAAACTGGGTTGTTATTGATATTGATGAGCCAGCAAGGGAAACTTTATCACAAGTCTTAAAGCTGATGAATAAGCTAGATGAGTGTCTTGGCTTATTTTTAACAGTGAAGCTTGATATTGGCTTTTCTATTAAAGACATCGAAGAGTTGGAGTCGATTGCCCGTGAGCATGGTTATGGTGATATTCGTAAGTCTCAACTCCCAAGTCATGATAAAGAATTCTGCTTATTTGCTTTAAAACCGGAACACGAGCGTGTTTAATTACTTTAGGGCATGGAGAGAACTTCGCTTCCCCATTTATCTTTTGATTGGTTCCCTCTTTATAGGGACATTGGGCTTCAAGTTTTTCTTTCCTGAGGAGTCTTTTCTTAAGCTTCTCTATATGACAGGGATTACATTAACTACTGTTGGTTATGGTGACGTGCTTGGTGTCGAGAATGTTCCAGGTGCAATAATTTATACAATAATTTTAATGATTGCTGGCATGGGTGTTGTTCTTTATGCAACCTCAGTTATGACTGCTTTTATTATCGAAGGAAATTTAAAGAATGCTTTTACTAGAGAGCGGGCCCGAAGGAGAGTATTAAAAATGAAAAACCATTATATTATTTGTGGTGCAGGTGAAACTGGTGTTCACGTCATAAAGGAGATGATCAGCTCGGGCCATGATTGTGTGGTGATTGAATCCTCACTAGAAAAGAAAGAAGAGATAAATAATGACTTTCCTGAACTTCCCATAATTATTGGTGATGCTACCTCCGATGCTATTTTAGAAGAGGCTGGTATTGAAAGAGCAAAGGGACTTGTTGCTGCACTTTCCAATGATAAGGATAACCTTTTCCTGGTAGTCTCCGCTAAACTTCTCAATAGCAGGCTATCTATCGTTGCCAAAGCTATTGAGCTAGGGATGATTAAGAAGCTTAAAAAAGCAGGTGCCAGTTATGTGGTAAGTCCAAACTATATTGGGGGCATGAGGATGGCCTCAGAAATTTTGAGACCTCATGTGACAAACTTTCTAGATCGAATGCTAAGAGGAAAGGACAAAAGTATTCGGGTAGAAGAAGTTCAAATTCCAAAAGAGTCCTCATTGGTTGGCAAGAGGATGAGGGAAGTCGATTTCTATAAGAAGTGTGGTGTTAATATACTTGCGCTCGGTAGAGGTTCTGATAACTTTCAATACAACCCGAATCCTGAAACAATGATGAAAGAGGGAGACGTACTCCTCTACATTGGGACTTCCGAGCAAGAGAAGTCTCTTCAAGGGCTGGTCGAGCGCTCCTAACTATCTAATTTTTCACAAATTTAATGAAATTCTTCTCATAAAAGCCCTTTTGTGAAAAAAATAGACACTTTATTTAGAGTGAGGAAAGATTACAAAAACTCACGATGCCTCGCGTTAGATTGTTATATTTTAATGACTTATAAAAGGAATACCCAACTTCCACCCAAAGAGGACGAGATCATGGGCCCAAAGGCGATGATAATAATTTTCACAATTCTGAGTTTGCAAATAGCTGCAAATCCCAGCGATTTGAGCTGGGGACGCCTGGTGCAATTGAAGGCCACCGGGGAAGTGAGTTTTGAATTTCCTGAATATAAATTTAATGAAGGATTTTTCTTTTCAATAAATAGTGTCTGCCTTGGTGGAGATGAGAAGAACGTACTTACTCCCATAAAGATTAAGACTTATAAGAAATGTGTTCGCCATCACGGCAAAGAATGTAAGAGAGAGATCACAATACACCCAAGTTTAAAGATTGAAGGGGAGCGCTATGGTTGTGAGAAATGGCAATATTTTGAAAACCGTCCAGAGTGTCAAAAATGGGGAAAGGTCGCGTTTCGCTTGGGTACACAATTTAATATAAAGATTAAAGTAAATGGGAATGACCAAGATATTTTTACTAAGACTTACTCGGTTCCCCTTTGTCAGGATGTTGAGTGATGATGGAAATAAATAAAGATTCTTATGGAAAAGTGAAGGAAAGCAACACTGCAGTTGCTAAACCTAATATTTTTAGCTTCACTGATTATGCTGACTTTTTGAACGCTTATGTTAGCGCTTATGGGAAGTATTCTCATGGCCCTTATAATCTAAAGAATTGGGCCAATCGTCTTGGTTACCGTTCTCCAAGCTCTCTTGCCATGGTGCTGAGCAAACAACGCCTTCCAACTGTGAAAATGATAGTTTCATTCAGCGAAGACTTTAAAATGAGCAAGTCAGAAAGAAAGTACCTTGAGCTTCTTGTCGAAATAGAGAGAAAAAAACAAAATGGAAAAGATTTCTCAAATCTGCTTGAAGATGCCAATCGTCTCAGTGGTCAAAGTGAATATCAACAAATCAATTATGACCAATTCTCTGTTGTCAGTGATTGGTATTGCTATGCCATTAAATCCTTAGTGGGAAATAGAAAATTTGTTAATGATCACGACTGGATACACAAAGCTCTCAGAAGAAAAATTTCAAAGGCTCAAATTAAAAATGCTATTCAAAACCTTCTCAATGTTGGAATGATTGAAAAAGGTGACGATGGTGAACTTCGAGAAGGTAAAAAGAAAACACATACGGGAAATCAAATCCCTTCAGCAGCGATAAAAAATCATCATAGAGGCATGCTTATCCAAGCCTCTCAGGCCTTAGAGGAACAAACAGTAGATAACCGAATGTTTCAAGGCTTAACTCTTAATTTTAGTAAGGAAAAAAATCTCGATAATGCTTTTAATGACATCATTGAGTTCGTTAATGAATTTAATGAAAAGTATCGTGATGATAAGGGAGGCGACTCTGTATATCAGATGAACCTTCAATTATTTGAACACACAAAAGACCTCGAGTAACACTGGATGAGCCCTATGAGTAAGCAACTAAATGCTAAAATTACATTGATTGGTCTTATTCTCCTCATGAGCCTAGGAGCTTTTGGAGCTGACGAATATTCTTTTGACCTTTCAATTTTTGCAGATATAAATAAAGCCTTTTCTGGTGATGTTGTTGGTAATGGTAGCGTTATAGTAGATGACTGGAGTGTTATTAGTAATGGAAATGAAAGGGAAGAGAGTGGTCTCTTTCTTAAGTTGAATGAATTAGAAATAAGAAATAATGAATTTAATAATCTTCTCAATCAATTTGGAATTGATCCTACTCAGTTGCGTGGCGGAGATGTTGTTGGAAATGGAGGAGGTCTTCTTGAAGGTCAAGCCTATTTCTATTACCACAATTTAGAAAATCATCTCTTAACAGCTCTTGAACAAAATGCGATCGAATTTACAAATGATGAGCGAGAGGTATTACAGAAAATACTTAAATCTCTGCCTAACATGGAACAAGTTGGTAAGATTATCTTTTTAGACCCTAAAGATTTTAGAGGTTTTTTCTTCACACCAGGAGTTGACCCAGCACCAAGAGTTGCGAAGACGGGCCACTCAATGGATTTCCCTATTTTTATTAATACAGCAATGGTTTATCAGCGTATTGATGGAGATCTTAGATTTTGGCTAGGTACTCTGGTTCATGAGCTTGGTCATCAGGTGGGGGTTGCTAATCATTTATTTCTTGAAGAACTTGGGGCAAAGGTTATTTCGACCTCTGAATTGGGTCGCGATACGATCACAGCAGAAATGGGACCAAATAATCATCTCCAAGTAACCTCATATAATCACTACTTTATTGATGGCTCAGCAGATCTATTTGTAAGCTATAATAATCAACATCATGTGGTTAATGAGTGGGACAAGAGTGAATTACGTCAAGCTTGTGGCCATCATTACTTTGCTGGTATTTTAATAGATAATCTTCATTGGAGCCAGAGAGCACTTTCAGATTTAAGCAATGGGGTTCTCTTTCAAGCAGGTGGTTGGGCGACAATTAAATGCTTAAATCCAAATACTGGGACATTTAATAATCGCCACAAAAACTTCCGGTTAGAAGTTTATGTGGGCGACGGAGATATTCAAACAAAAGCTAATTTAGAATAGCCTCAAGTTCCCCAGCTTCATACATTTCCATGATGATATCATTTCCACCAAGAAGCTGACCATTCACGTAAAGCTGTGGATAGGTTGGCCAGTTTGAGAACTCTTTCACTCCTTGGCGAATATCCATGTCAGATAAAATATCGAAAGTGTTGTAGCTTGCGTTCATTGCATTTAGCATTCCCACAACATTTGCGCTAAAGCCACACTGAGGCATTTCTGGATTTCCTTTCATAAAAAGAAAAACCTTCGATGAACCAATGAGGTTTTTAATTCTGTCATTAAGGTCGCCTGATTTACTTTCTTCACTCACAGGCTTTCCACCTTGAGTTGGAACTTTTTCACTACCTAGAATATTAAATGGGTTGTTGTCATCGCTCATAAATTCTCCTTCTTAGCTAATTATCTAAATTAGACCCTGTGCTGCGGCTTTTTCTTTCGTAAGGGTCTTTAGTTGTACTGCGTGTATTTCATTTGAATGAAGTTTTTCTTTTAGAATATCCATAATCATTTGGTGTTGCTGAATTAACATTTTGCCATTGAACTCATCACTGATGATCATGATTCCTAAGTGATCTTCAGTTCCCGTAAGGTCAGTGACTTTAACTATGGCATCAGTGAGTTGGCTTTTAATTAGATTTTCTACTGTTGTAAAAGAAACCATTGTTTTCCTCTTTTCTTTAAAATTCTCTTTAGAGTGTAACTGCCCAAAAGCTAGTAATAAAGGTCAGTGTTCTCATGACTAGGGTCGTCCAGCCAAGCGCTTTGTGCCGAGGGCGAATACTTTGGTCACCTTTAATTAGCTTACGCCCCGTGTAAATCATAAGTAAGTAGAGGATAACTGTGGAGACCGCAATAGAGACATGGATATTGAGCATCATTTCATTTGTGACCGCTTTAGATGCCTTAACAATTGCTCCACGGGTCAATTCAATTTGTAGAATCAAAAGGATATCCCATATGATGGCAACACTTTGAACCATTATGTGGACCTTTCTTTTTTTTCTAAGGTAGACTCCAACATAGAGCGTACACATGATAAGAAAAGACTGAATTTGAAAGAGCACAGCTGAACTCATGAAAACCTCTTCATTTTAGACACATCATTTTATAGGCGAAATGACATCAGTCGACAAATAGAAAGGGCCAGCAAGTTAGTTAATCAGGCTAATAGGTGAAGCTTTAAAAGTTATGTCTCACTAAAACCAAAAAGAGAGCAGGGGTCATGGAAGAGAAATTAGGTAAATGGGCCATCATTGATATTGAGACAACGGGGGTAGATTCCTTAAATGACGACATGATCGATGTGGGCTTTCTTCAGTTTGACGGAGTTCAGCTCATCCGAACCTATAGTTCTTTGATCCGGCCTGAGTTCCCGCCAAGCATGTTTATTCAAAAGCTAACGGGGATCTCTGAGTCAATGCTGCGAGGCGCTCCTCAGTGGGATGATGTTGAGCCTGAGGTCATGGACCTCTTTGGTCATCACCTGATCGCTCACAATGCCGATTTTGAAAAAAGCTTCTTAGCTCCGCACTATGACAATATTGACGATGGCAGTGGCCGTGAAAAGTACCAAGACTCAATGCCTTTTTTGGCACTTCTCTTTCCCTATAAGAGCTCTTTAAAACTTGAAAACTTTATCGTGGATTGGGGCATTGCTGAGGGGGAATGCCACAGAGGTTATGAGGATAGTGTTGATTTATTAAAAGTCTTATTAACCGCGATTCGTTTTGTTAAGAGTGATCGTGAATACACAAATACCTTAATGGCGCTCTTTAGTAAGTATGACCTAAAGGATTATTGGTACTTCAACCTCTTTAATCTCTTTGACGATAGTATTGAAGCCTTAGCTGAAGCTATCGACTTTGACCTTAGTACAGCTGTCGAAAACGCCAGGATATTCGAAGCAGGTAGCCAAAAGGTTGAAGTTGAAAGGGGCGGGCAGCCTTTTAATTTTGAATTCTCAGGAGAAAATATAAAGAAAATCTTTCAATCGAAGGATTACTTAACAGAAAAAATGCCTGGGTTTAATTACCGAGAGTCTCAAGAAGAGCTGGCCCTTAAGGCTGGTCAAAGTTTTAAAAATGAAGTCCATGCACTTGTTCAGGCACCAACAGGTACTGGAAAAACCATGGGCTACCTTGTTCCTTCGGCACTCTTCTCTATGAATGAGGAGCGGCAAGTTTTAGTAGCAACGGGAACAAAAACTTTACAACACCAAGCCATGACGAAAGACATTCCCCAGCTAAGGAAAGTGCTTGGTCTTGATGATGAAGACTTGAAAATAAAGAGACTTATTGGTTCAAGCAATCACCTCTGTGAGCTGCTTTTTAGAAATAGTATTGATGAGGAAGATCTCTTGTTCTCCTCCAGAGAATTTGGAGAAAAGTTCTCTGATATGTTCTTTGAACTGCTCTTTTTTCATAACTCGAGAAACGATAGTGAAGATTGGGTTTTAAGAGACGATCTTCCCTATGTTTTTAAGAAGAAGTTTGATGCCTTTAAAGAGAGGGCAAGTTCGGTGGGAGTGGACTTCCGCTCTTGCACGGGAAATAGCTGTCCTTTTAAAACGGATTGCACCTACATCAGAGGCTTAAGGGAGGCAAAGGAAGCGGATATCATCATTGGTAATCATGCTCTTATGTTTTCTTGGCCGAGGGCCTTTCCAAGACCAGAGTATATTGTGGTTGATGAGGCCCATAAAATTGAAGAAGAGACAACGAGAGCTTTTTCTCTTGAGGCCTCTCAAGAGGCGCTGGATACATTTTCTCGCTCTCTTAATCATATGCAAGGAGTTGGCTCCCTCTTTTATCTTTTAGGCGCAAAAGAAGAAGAGGCAGGTGATAGTACTCCCGTTATCAACAAACTTAGGGACCAGACGACTGAAACTTATCAGATGCTGATGGACCACCTCAGGGTATTGCCTGATGTTTTTGAGTCCTACTTTAAAAAAGCCCCCCGCTATACGGAATACTTTTGGAATGAATTACCCATGGTTGGTTCTGAGAAAACTCAGGACCCTCTCGGGCGAGGGTTATATAATCACTTGGAATCAATTAACTTTATACTCATCAATTATGCCGAAGCGCTAACACCGTATGTGTCTTTATATGATGTGAAAAACCTCGAAGGTGAGCAACAGATTATTGCCCTTACGAGATTTGAAACTTTCGCGAGCACTTTAGATGATCTCTTAGCGGCTTTTGATACCGCCTTAAAGCGAAAGGCTGGTTACAGTCATAGTCTCAGGTTTCACGAGAGGGAGGGCTATGCTCTTTTCTCAGCCCCCATAAATGTTGGAGAGACACTTTACAATCACCTTTTGCAAACAAGTAAAAGTGTCTTCTTTACCTCGGCAACGCTAGGGAATGCTCTTGGAGACCAAGGCTTTAGAGGAGTTGAGTGGGCGACAGGTTATGGTTACTTAGAACCTGAAAGACGCTTTCGCCATGGCTTCTTTTTACCAGCGCCCTATGACTATAAAAACAACACCAAGGTTTTCCTTTGTGATGATGTACCTTCTATTCATGAGTCTGGTTTCGTGCCAGCTATTCTTAAACAAATTACGCCTCTCATAAAAGACCTTGGTGGACGAACTCTCTTACTCTTTAGTGCGAGAAAAAGGTTTGAAGCGGCGAGGGAAGTTCTTCTTCGAGAGTTTGATGGCATTATTCCGCTTTTTATCCAAGGAATGGGCTCTCACGTGGTCGAAGAGTTTAAAAAGAGTGGTTCAGGAATTCTTCTCGGTATGGAGTCTTTTAGTGAGGGGATTGATGTGCCTGGAGAGGCGCTTCAGTTTGTCTTTGTGGATAAGGTGCCTGACTTAAGAATGGATCAGGTGATTAATGATCGTCGCCAATTCTATGAGACAAATATTGGTAATGAGTTTACCGATTATTATCTCGCCCACAGAACGCGAGCTCTTCATCAAAAACTGGGAAGACTATTGAGAACAGAAAAGGACCATGGAGGCGTGATCATCGTGGATTCGAGAATCCGCCGTTGGAAGGGAAAGACCATGGAGAAGTTTAATAAACTCATGGAGCCATACAAAATTATTCGCTCTCCATTAGAAGAGGCCGTAAATGGTGTTAGAGATTTCGTATTAGAGCACGAAGTCGAAAAGACTAGTCCTTATCAAGATCATTCAAATATTTAATTTGAATTTTTAAGTTGTCAGCGCTTCTCACAACATAAGGAATCGTTGAATGCTTTGAGAGTTGCACTGTAGAAAAGGCTGCGCTGCCGGTGTCATCATTTTCTTCAAGATCTTTGGCGTCATAAATCTTGTAGGGGGTGGCTTGTACTGATTGACCATCTATTTGGATACTTTCAGAAGCAAGAGCAGTTCGCTCTCCAACTATCGTTTGTTGAAAGGGAGCCTTTTCAAATTTCCATTGGTTTGTCGTTGAGAGAACCTGATAAAAGTTACGGGCAGTCGTGTCTTCTTTCTTTGTTTTTAAAAAGAGCATGGATGTCGAAGCTGTTGGTGTTGTGATGGCAAATTTAGGAGGAACTTGAATCTCAAGATGCTCCTGGCCTTTCTTTGACATGAATAAATAGTCAACGACATTATTTCTGGGATTGAAGTCAAAAACCTCTTTAACGAGCTCTTTACCAAGTGATTTCTCAATAAGCAGCTTTTGGGGAATGTAGTCTTTAGTTAAGGTAAAATCCACATAGACGGTGAGGAGTTCCCCAGTGGCCACACGAGAGTGGAATTCAGCAAAGAAGGTCATGCCGAGCTCTTTTCTGTCCTTAAAAACTTCAAACTCTTCTTCTGCGTAGAGATTTTCACCTTTTAAATATTTGTAGGCGCCGCGGTAAACTTTCTCGCCTCGGGCCCTTCTCTTTGGTTCCATTAAGTTATTCTAACGTGCTTATGGATATGGGAGAAGACGAAAATTATACAAAGTGAGGGCAATCAGACTTTTTTACTCTGCCTTGCGGCCAAGATGAATTTAAAAAGGTACAGTTACGAAAACTTTAACTTTTGGGAGTCGCAATGTTTGGTGAAAATTTCTACCGTGTCCTTCACTATGGATCACTTTTCTTTTTTCTCTCAAGCCTAGGGGTCTCTTTTTTAAGTGCGGAAAATCCTAAATTTAATAAAATCATTCAGGGTATTGCCTCTCTTTTAATTTTAGTCGCAGGTTTTGGTCTTATTTTAAGAGCACTCCAAATAACTCACGGTCAGTCTTGGCCGGCTTGGATTCACGCGAAACTGACTATCTGGGCAATATTAGCGATTGGTGCACCTATTCTTTCTAAGAGACTAGGCAAGGGCAAAGCCATAGTTTTCTATGTCTTTATCATTCTTGCGACGGTTGCTGCTTACCTTGCTGTAGCGAAGCCATTCTAATTCTATAGATGAAGCTAAAAGGCTTAAGACTTGGGGACCTTTGGTGGTACTCGGTGCCTTCAATTATTGCCTCAGTATTTGAGCCCTTAGCTTCTATTGTTGATACAGGTTTAGTTGGGCATTTGAGCACCCACTCCTTAGCAGCACTTGGTTTAGCTGTAGCGGTCTTTAATTCTATTACCTGGATGTTTAACTTTCTCGTTCACGCTAGCACTCAAACCATTGCCGATTTCAAGACGAAGAATAATGACGCACTCTTGAGAGAGAGGATCAAAATTGCTCTTTCCATGGCCTTGATTGTTGGTGTGTCTTGTACTGTTGTTTTGTACCTACCCCGTGATTTTTGGTTCTCCTTAGTTGGTGGTAAAGCTGAGCTGAGACAGGATTTCTACTCATACTTTAATCCACGGGCGCTATGCCACTTATTTACAGTGCTCTCAATCACAGCACTTGGCATTCTAAGAGGCTTTGGAGAGTTAAAATTAGTATTAAGACTTATGATTCTAAGCACTAGTTTGAATATTCTTGTCTCTTATATTTTTCTTTATCCAATGCAAATAGGTCTCGCTGGAGCAGCATGGGGCACGGTTGTATCGCATTTTATAACCTCTGTATTTGGACTCTATTATATTGTAACGAATAGGAGAGTAGGTTTTGATTTCTGGAAGTTCAAGGCCGCAAAACAGCAGTGGCTGCAATTTGGGAAGAGTAGCTTTGACCTTTTTGGACGCTCTTTTACTCTCACTTTATGCTTTTTCGCTACAACTAGGCTCGCTAGCAGACTAGGAGTTGCTGAATTAGGTGCTCATCAAGCCCTGCTCCAAGTTTGGCTTTTGGCGTCTTTCTTCTTGGATGGATTGGCGATTTCGGGAAATATTCTTGGAGCAAGATTTTACTTTGCAGGCCACATCCAAAGAACAGCAATAGTTTTTCGAGAGCTTTTAAAGTTAGGTGTTGTCGTTGGTCTGGTTTTTACGATTCTCTATCTAGGAGCATGGGATTTCGTTTGCCGCCTCTTTTCAGATGACCCTAGGGTTTTAACGGCGATGGATAATGTGGAGGTCATCATTATTGCTTCTCAAGCGATCTCTGCCATTGCTTTTGTTTTTGATGGGCTTATTTTTGGTCTTGGGGGCTTTTCCTTCTTGAGAAAACATATCATGATAGGGGCATTGCTAGTTTTTGCGCCTCTTGCTTTAACCAGCCTGTGGCTACCGGATCTTAAGTGGATCTGGTCAGCTTTGGTTGCCTTGAATTTGTATAGAGGCTTATCGGGGTACTATTTTGTCCACAAAAAAGTCTTTACCAAAGTCCAATGAGCTTGGAGAAAAGGGCTTCAGTGAAAGTTATTGGAGCCAAAATTATGATGAACCAGAGGAGATGGATGGTATTGCGAATGCCGCTCATCATGCCCGCTATATAAAAACCTTCTTTGACGTAGAGTTTGTGGATATTAGCTCTATTATTGACTTTGGTTTTGGCCTTGGATTTCTCTTTGAAGCCGTCCTAAAAGAGTTCTATCCTTATCGGGCCGTTGGATTAGAGCCCTCTGAGCATGCTTTTAACACTGTTAAAAAGCGACAAATTAATCCCGTCCAGTCAGCTAGATTTTCCTTAAAAAAACAAAGTATTCAAAAGTGGGCAGAGTCCGTTAAGCCCAAGAGTAAGTGGTTTGACCTAGGGCTTTGTACCTCAGTTTTCCAATATCTATCAGAAGAGGACCTTCAGATTGTATTGCCAATTATCGCACGGCAAGTGAAGTATCTCTACTTCAGCGTTCCTACCGATCGGGAGCTTGAGCGCCAAGTACGAGAGTTGGATTTTTACGATCAGTTTGCCTATAGACGGAGTAAGAAGTTTTATCGCGATCTTATTAAGCCGCACTTTACGATTATTGGATCCCGAGTTTTAGAGAGTAAAGTCCACTTTAATGAGGACAATAGCTTCTTTACCGACTATCTTTTTAGGGACTAGATTTTAGAGATGAGAGAATAATTAACCAAAGTAGGAATCATGAGTTTAAGAGAAGAATGGTTGGAAGATGATTGCCCATGTGGCTCTGGAAATCTTTACAAAGAGTGTTGTGACATCTTTATCACTGGCGAGGCGATCGCTCCAACTGCTGAAGCTTTAATGCGTTCCCGCTATTCAGCCTTTGTGGTTGAAGATCCAGAGTATATTTTTGAGACTCACGATCCTGCGACTCGTCATGAAGTGGACCTAGAAGAAATACGTGCTTGGTCAGAAAATTCTTTTTGGGAAGGTCTTAGCGTTGTCAAAGTTGAAGGTGGTGGAGAGAAGGACTCAAAGGGAGTCGTCGAGTTCGTCGCCCATTATACTGCAGGTGAAAAAGAGCAACATCACCATGAAATCTCAACATTTAATAAAAAAGAGGACCGTTGGTACTTTACTGATGGGGCACTGGTAAATAACACGTTCCGTCGAGATCAACCAAAGCTTGGCAGAAATGATCCTTGTTCTTGTGGCTCTGGTAAAAAGTTTAAAAAGTGTTGTGGCCGCTAAGAACAAATTGTTTAAGCAAAGTGCAATATTAAAAATGAGAAAAAGCTGTAATCAAGTAGTTACAGTTTGTGGGAATTTTGGTATAAATCATTATAAATTCTTTCAATGCAATGTTTCTATAGAAGACTCTTCGGGTTTTTAAGAAGGACAGGTTTGCCCTATGATCAAATTAAAAAAAGGTCTCGATTTACCTATCTCTGGTGTTCCCTCACAAAAGATTTTCAATGCCAATAGCTCCACAAAGGTTGCCTTAACAGGACCAGATTATGTGGGAATGAAGCCTACGATGCATGTGAAAGAGGGTGACAAGGTTAAGGTTGGAGACAAAATTTTTGAATGTAAGAAAGTTCCTGGCGTTCTCTATACCTCTCCGGCCAACGGTACAGTTCAAGCGATAAACCGTGGCGATAAAAGGGTATTGCAAACTGTCGTCATCTCAGTTGAAGGCGAAGAGCAAAAGAAGCTCGAAAACTTTAAAGAGAAAGAAATTTCAGAATATTCCCATCAAGAAGTTGAAGCATTAATGTTAGAAGCCGGTCTTTGGCCAGCCTTTAGAACAAGACCTTTTTCAAAGTCTCCTGAACTTGGTTCAAAGCCATCAAGTATCTTTGTCAACGCAATGGACACCAATCCCCTTGCTGCCGATATGGAAATTATCGCTAATGAGTACGAAGATGATTTTAAAAAGGGTCTCGAAGCTCTGACAAAACTTGCACCGAAAGTTTTTGTAACGAAGAGAAAGGGAGCCAAAATACCTACTGTGGCTCACGACACTGTAATTGAAGAAGAGTTTACTGGGCCCCATCCTGCGGGATTAGTGGGAACTCATATTCACCACCTCGATCCTGTAGGTCTATCTAAGAAGGTATGGCATATTGGTGTTCAAGATGTTGTTGGACTTGGAAGACTTATTTCAACCGGACAAATCTTCTTAGAAAGGGTTGTTTCTTTCGCAGGTCCAAAAGTTGAAAACCCTAGGCTGATTAGAACACGTCTTGGTGCTTGTATTGATGAGTTAACAGTAGATGAATTGAAAAGTGGCCCTGTAAGAGTGATTTCAGGTTCTATTTTTAATGGAAGAAAGCTCGACGAAACATTTTGTTTCCTAGGGCGTTTTCATACTCAGGTTTCGGTCATTGAAGAGAATAACACCCGTGAATTCCTAGGGTGGCAAGGACCGGGCTTTGACAAATATTCAATTAAAAATACTTATGTAGGTAAACTTAAGCAAAAAGTATTTGATTTTCATACCAACACATTTGGCTCAAAAAGGGCCATCGTACCCGTTGGGATCTTTGAACAGGTGATGCCCCTAGACATTCTACCGACACAGCTATTGAAAGCCCTTAAAACAGGAGATTCTGATTTAGCTCTGTCTCTAGGTTGTTTAGAATTGGATGAGGAAGATCTTGCACTGTGTACTTTTGCCAGCCCAGGAAAAGATGATTTTGGGCCGGCCCTTAGAGAAACCTTAACTACTATCGAGAAGGAAGGATAATGAAAGCGTTAAGAAAGTTCCTTGACTCTCAACATGACCACTTTGCAAAAGGCGGTAAACTTGAAACTCTCTACCCCTTATACGAGGCTTTAGACACTTTTGTTTTCACTCCTGGTGAAACAGCAAAAGGTTCCGTTCATGTAAGAGATGCAATTGACCTGAAAAGACTTATGGGGACTGTGACTATAGCACTTATTCCTTGTATTTTGATGGCCATGTTTAATACCGGTCATCAGGCCAATACAGTCCTTGCCTCTATGGGGAAAATGGATGTTGAAGGTTGGCGTGGGGCTATTCTTTCATTGCTAAATCTCTCTACCAGCTACCCCGGTGGTGGCGTAGGTGCGATGGCCATGCAAACGGTCTCAAACTTTGTTCACGGTGCCCTCTATTTTGTTCCCATTTTCTTAGTGACTCAAGTGGCTGGTGGCCTTTTTGAGGTACTCTTTGCCGTTGTCCGTAAACATGAAATAAATGAAGGTTTCTTGGTTACAGGGATGCTCTACCCCTTAACCCTTCCACCGACTATTCCGTTATGGCAGGTTGCTGTAGGTATTATTTTCGGAGTTGTCATAGGAAAGGAAATTTTTGGTGGTACTGGGAAAAACTTTCTCAACCCTGCTCTTACTGCTAGAGCATTTCTCTTCTTTGCTTACCCGGCTCAAATTTCTGGTGATGCTGTTTGGACTGCTGTTGATGGCTATACCGGCGCCACGATTCTTTCTCAAACTGTTTCTGGTGGCATTGAAAGTGTTACTTATACATTTTCACAAGCTTTCCTAGGACTCATTCCTGGAAGTATGGGGGAGACATCAACTCTTGCGGTTATTCTAGGCGCCATTTATCTTATTTATACAGGTATTGGCTCTTGGAGAATAATGGCGGCAAGTGTAATCGGTCTTATTGTGACGACTTCAATTTTCTTCATGATGGGAAGTGATACAAACGCTATGTTCTCAATGTCTCCCATTTGGCATCTTGCTGTTGGAGGTTTTGCCTTTGGTGCAGTCTTTATGGCAACAGATCCCGTCTCGGCTTCAATGACTGAATCGGGCAAGTGGTACTATGGTTTTCTGATTGGATTTATGGTGGCACTGATTAGAGTTGTGAATCCTGCATATCCTGCGGGAACAATGCTTGCCATTCTCTTTGCTAACTGTTTTGCACCCTTGATCGATTACTTCGTGATTAATGCCAATATTAAGAGGAGGGCGTTAAGAAATGTCTAACGATACCACTAGTAAAACTCTCATTGTCGCTCTTAGTTTATGTGTTGCCTGTTCAATTCTGGTTTCAACAGCTGCTGTAAAACTTAAGCCTATTCAACTTCAAAACAAAAGACTTGATGTTAAGAAAAATCTTCTTCTTGCAGCAGGCTTAATCAAAGGAAGCGAGGCCAATAAAAAGAATATCAACGATGCTTTCGAGAAAATTGAAACGAAGCTTATTGATCTCTCCACAGGAAAAGAAGTGACCGATATGGACGCTTCTAAATTTGATTTAGAGAAAGCAGATAAAGATCCAAAGCTCTCTATAAAGATTCCCGCTGATGATGACATAGCCCGTATTAAGACTCGCTCTAAAGTACGTCCAGTTTATCTCGTCAAAGAAGATGGGAAAGTTCGTCAGATTATTCTTCCTTTTCATGGGAAAGGTCTTTGGTCGACAATGTATGGCTTCCTCTCTCTTGCACCAGATACAAAAACAGTTAAGGGAATTGGCTTCTACCAGCATGGAGAAACTCCAGGTCTTGGCGGAGAAATTGAAAACAAGAAGTGGCAAGCGTCTTGGGAGGGCAAGAAAGTTCTTACTGAAAACTATCGTCCAGCCATTGATGTTCTTAAAGGAGCAGTTGATTCCAATACAAAGAACGCGATCAGTAAGATTGACGGACTCTCAGGAGCTACACTTACTTCAAATGGAGTTGAAGCCGCAGTCAATTATTGGGTGAGCCAAGAAGGCTATGGCGCATTCCTTGAGTACTTTAGAAATGGAGGAGTCTAGTTATGAGCATCAAGAAGACTATCTTTGATCCCTTATTTAATAACAACCCAATCGCTCTGCAAATTCTTGGGATTTGCTCCGCTCTCGCTGTTACAACTAAGATTGAAACAGCACTTGTAATGTCTGTTGCTGTTGTTTTTGTGACGGGGTTTAGTTCCATGTTCGTCTCGATTATTAGAAACCAAATACCTTCATCAATTCGAATCATTGCTCAGATGACGATTATTGCTTCCATGGTTATTTTAACGGATCAGATCTTAAAGGCTTATCTTTTTGAAGTCTCTAAAGCGATGTCTGTTTATGTTGGTCTTATTATCACCAACTGTATCGTTATGGGCCGTGCAGAGGGTTTTGCCATGAAAAATGGTCCTGTCATGAGTTTTCTTGATGGGGTAGGCAATGGTCTTGGTTATTCATTCATCCTTATAGTTGTTGCGATTTTTCGCGAACTCTTTGGCAGTGGTAAATTACTAGGCTTTACTATATTTAAAACAATTGGAGATGGTGGATGGTACCAGCCAAATGGTATGGCGTTATTATCTCCATCAGCATTCTTTATTATTGGTTTTATCATTTGGGGCATCCGCACAGTGAAGACCGATCAAATTGAAGCGGAATAGGATTAGTTATGATTGAACATCACTTAAATCTTTTTATTAAAGCAGTCTTTATTGAGAACTTGGCCCTCGGCTTTTTTCTTGGGATGTGTACTTTCCTTGCCGTCTCTAAGAAAGTGAATACGGCGCTAGGTCTTGGGGTTGCGGTTATCGTGGTACAAACTATTACTGTTCCCGTTAATAATCTTATTTATAATAACCTCCTTAAGGAAGGAGCTCTGACATGGGCAGGTCTTCCGAATGTTGATCTCAGTTTCTTAGGTCTCATTTCCTACATTGGAGTCATTGCGGCCATGGTTCAAATCCTAGAGATGACTCTAGATCGGTTCTTTCCAGCGCTCTACAATGCACTTGGAATTTTTCTTCCGCTTATAACTGTGAACTGTGCCATTCTTGGCGGAACACTCTTTATGGTGGAAAGAGATTACACCTTTGCTGAGTCAGTTACCTATGGTGTTGGTTCAGGTTTTGGTTGGGCCCTGGCGATTGCAGCCCTTGCTGGTATTAGAGAAAAAATGAAGTACTCTGACGTTCCTCCGGGACTAAGAGGATTAGGTATTACTTTTATTACAGTTGGTCTTATGGCCATTGGGTTTCTAGGCTTTTCAGGAATTCAACTTTAATCATAGCTAGTTTTAAGTAGGTATTGATATGAATCAAATTTTATTAGGTGTTGGAATGTTTACCGTGGTTATTTTAGCCTTGGTTCTCGTTATCCTCTTTGCAAAATCTAGGCTTGTTGCCTCAGGACCTGTAACCTTAAATATCAACGGTGAAAAAGACGTTGAAATCGCTGCCGGCGGAAAACTTCTTAATGTCCTTGCTGATCAAAAGCTCTTCGTGAGTTCAGCCTGTGGTGGTGGTGGCACTTGTGGCCAGTGTAAAGTTAAAATACTCGAGGGCGGCGGAGAAATCCTACAAACTGAAATGTCCCATATTACCAAAGGGGAAGCCAGAGAAGGCGTTCGTCTCTCTTGTCAGGTTGCCGTTAAGCAAGACATGAGAGTTGAAGTCCCAGAAGAAGTTTTTGGTGTGAAGAAATGGGTTTGTAAAGTTAGGTCCAACCACAACGTAGCCACTTTTATTAAAGAGCTTGTACTTGAATTACCCGCAGGTGAAGCCGTTCCTTTCAAAGCTGGTGGATTTATTCAAACAGAAAGACCAGGCGGTCTTAAAATTGATTATAAGGACTTCAAAGTCGAAGATGAATATAGAGAAGATTGGGATAAGTTCAATCTTTGGCAATTCACATCTCACACGGCAGAGCCAGTAATTAGAGCTTACTCAATGGCGAATTACCCCGATGAAAAGGGAATCATTATGCTCAACGTCCGTATTGCTTCTCCTCCTCCACGTAATCCGAATGTACCTCCGGGGAAAATGTCTTCCTATATTTTTGACCTTACTCCGGGAGATGAAACAACCATCTCAGGACCTTTTGGTGAATTCTTTGCAAAAGACACTAATAAAGAAATGGTCTTTGTTGGTGGGGGTGCTGGAATGGCTCCTATGCGTTCACATATCTTTGATCAATTCAAAAGAATTAAAACTGATCGTAAAGTCACTTTTTGGTATGGAGCTCGTTCTAAGCGAGAGATGTTCTACGTAGAAGACTTTGACTCTATTCAAGAAGAAAACAATAACTTTAAGTGGCATGTGGCCCTGTCTGAGCCACTTGAAAGTGATAATTGGGATGGGCACACAGGCTTTATTCACAATGTTTTATTCGAGGAGTATCTCAAAGATCATCCCGCTCCGGAAGATTGCGAGTACTACCTCTGTGGCCCTCCTATCATGAATAAATGTGTCATTGATATGCTTCTCTCCCTCGGTGTTGAGAGAGATGATATTGCCCTAGATGATTTTGGTGGATAAATAAATGATTTTTAAGAGATCACACATAATGATTAATGCCCTAGCAATGCTGGGGCTTTTCTTTTTTAGTGGCTGCCTAGAAAGGAAGGAGTTGGTTCATCTGAAAGGACGAACCATGGGAACAAATTATAATATTAAGTACTATCCAAGTAATGAGTTAGATGATGCCGACGATGCTGGTAAGAAGATTGATGAGCTCTTAAAAGAAGTGAATCGACAGATGAGCACCTATATAAAGTCCAGCGAGATTTCCTACTTTAATGAAACAGACCGCCTAGGTTGGCTTAAAATTGGCGAAGACTTCTTTAATGTCACATCCTATGCATTAGGCTTAGCTAAAGACACTGACGGCGCCTTTGACCCAACTATTGGACTACTTGTTAACCTTTGGGGCTTCGGCCCTGGTGGAGCAAGAAAGGTTCCTAAAGGCAGGGATATTGAGGACGCAAGGAAGAGGGTTGGCTTTGATAAGATTCTTCTCAATAACGAGACTAGTGAAATAAAAAAGAAAGTACCTGGAGTATTTCTTGATCTTTCATCACTGGCCAAGGGCTTTGGTGTCGATAAGGTAAGTAAGTATTTAGAAGAAAATAAAGTAAAAGATTTTATGGTCGAAATTGGTGGTGAAGTTAAAACCAAAGGCACTAAAGAGAAAAAAGAGCCATGGAGAATCGCTATTGAAGCGCCTAGTCCAAAAGAGCAGGGGAAGTCTTATCAGAAAGTTCTAAGGATCTCTGGGCTCTCCCTTGCAACTTCAGGAAACTATCGTAACTTCTTCAGAGAAGGGGGAAAAAGGTATTCCCATACAATAGACACAAGATCAGGAAGGCCCGTTGCCCATACTCTTGCCAGTGTAAGTGTAGCTGATGAGTCTTGTATGAAAGCTGATGCACTTGCCACAGCTTTGATGGCCATGGGGACAGAGAGAGGTTTAAGCTATGCCATTAATAAGGGAATTCCCGCCTATTTTGTTTATAGAGAGGATGGCCAGAATAAGCAGAAATTTGTAAGTATTGGTACTGAGTCTTTCACAAGGCTTTTTCCAGAGTAGGAGCATCAATGATTAAAATGTTTTTATTGTCTATGGTTGTTGTAGGTATTGCTCTGCTAGGAATGGCCGTTGGTGTAATTCTAAGTAATCGCAGGCTCCAGGGCTCATGTGGTGGACTTGGCGCTATAATGGGTGAGGACTGCTTATTCTGTGAAAAGAAAGAGCAGTGCGAAAAGAAAAAGAAAGAGGGAGACTCACCACTTGTTATTGACCCTGACTCTGGTAGTGTCCATTTGAAGCTGGTAGATTAAGCATTAAAAGTTCTCTCTAGGGCTTGTATTCAACTTATAGGCAATTAATTCCAAAATTGCCTTTTTTTGACCCTGATGCCTTAACTTTGTTAAATATTTTCTTAATTAAAGAAAAGTCGGTACCTTTTACCTCTACAATATGGCTTTTCAGGCTGTTACACTTTCTCTATATTCGAAGTATTTTAGAAACGGACTATTTTATACAGATGTATAAGAAAAAGGACATGCCATGAAAAGAGTGGACGATTTTACTCATTTATCGAGCTCAGATAATCAATATGTAGATAATCTCTATGAAACTTATAAAACACACCCCGAAGAAGTTGATGAGAGTTGGCGCTCCTTCTTTAAAGGGTTTGAGTTTCAAATGGGTGGCTCCATTAGTGAAGGAGATATCTCTTCAGAGAAGATGAGAAAAGAGTTTAATGTCTTTCGCCTTATTCAATCCTTTAGGGCGAGAGGGCACCTTCTTTCTGACACAAATCCAATTCGTCCGAGAAAAGATAGACATGCTCGCATCTCTCTTGCCGACTATGACCTTGATGAAACAGATCTCAAGAAAGGATTTCTTTGCGGAGAGTTTGTAGGCCTTGGTGCTGGTGCTACCTTAGAAGATATTATGGAGCATTTAAAGACCATTTACTGTGGAGTAATTGGGATTGAGTACATGCACTCAAATGATACTGAAGTGCGAAGATGGTGTCGCGAATATTTTGAGAAGAATGCGAAAGAAATAAACCCATCTATTGAGGAGAAAAAACGTATTCTAAGAAAACTCAATCAAGCTGAAATTTTTGAAAACTTCTTGCAAAATAAGTTTATAGGTCAAAAACGTTTCTCTCTAGAAGGTGGTGAGACGACTATACCTGCCTTAGATACAATCATTAATAAGGGAGCGGAACTCGGTGCTAAAGAATTTGTCATTGGTATGGCCCACCGTGGTCGTCTGAATGTACTCGCTAATACAATTGGTAAGACCTATGAGTTTATCTTTAAAGAGTTTGAGGGGGGAACTGTTGAGGATGTTACCGCTGATGGTGATGGAGACGTAAAGTATCATCTGGGTTATACCAGTATTTCTGAAGCCACTGGAGGTCAGGAAGTTTATTTAAAGATACTTCCTAATCCCTCGCATTTAGAAGCTGTTCCACCGGTTGTTAATGGTTATTGCCGGGCCCAAATCGATATTGCCTATCAAAAAGATGAATCAAAAATCCTACCAATCATTATTCATGGTGATGCTGCAGTAGCTGGGCAGGGGGTTGTTTATGAAGCCTTACAGATGAGTGAACTCGATGGTTATCGATCGGGGGGTTCAGTTCATTTTGTTATTAACAATCAAATTGGATTTACTACTGACTTTAAAGATGGACGATCCTCTCAATACTCTACTTCCGTTGCTAAAATGCTCGATACTCTAATCATCCACGTCAATGGTGATGAGCCAGAGAGTGTTTGCTTTGCCTGCGAAATGGCCGTGGAGTTTCGTCAAAAGTTTAAAAAAGATGTTTGGGTCGATATGGTTTGCTACCGAAAGCATGGCCACAACGAAGGGGATGAGCCCAAGTACACTCAGCCGCATCTTTATGGCCTACTTGCCAAACACAAGAACCCTCGTGAACTTTATATGGAAAAACTTATTAAGAGTGGCTCCATTGAAAAAGACCTTGCGAAGAAAATGCAAGATGAGTTTAAAAAAGAGCTTAGTGATCGCTTTAATATGGTTAAGCAAGAGGAGCTTCCCAAAAGACGTAAAGGTCCACATAAAGAATGGCTCAATCTTCGTTGGTCTAAAGCAGAAGACTTCTATTGCTCACCGGATACTTCAGTAAAGAAAGAGGTTTTAGAAGAAGTTTTAAATGCCATTACAAGTACTCCTGATGGATTTAAAACCCTAAAGAAAGCGCAGAAAATATTAGATATGCGTCGCAAGGCTTATGATAACGACCAACTCGATTGGGCAACAGCAGAGCTTCTCAGCTATGGCTCTCTTTTGGTCGATAAATACAATATTCGTTTTACAGGTCAGGATGTAGTGAGAGGAACCTTCTCTCATCGTCACGCTAAAGTTTTTGATGAATTCACCAATGAGTCTTACTGTGGGCTTGATGCGATCAATAAAGAGCAAGGAAAGATTGATATTTATAATTCCTTTCTCTCCGAGTATGCGGTTCTTGGATTTGAGTATGGCTATTCTCAAGGAAGTCCTTGGGCCCTAAATGTTTGGGAAGCTCAGTTTGGTGACTTTTCAAATGGCGCACAAATCATGATTGATCAGTTTATCTCCGCAGCAGAGTCTAAGTGGAGGAGAATGAGTGGTCTCGTACTTCTTTTACCTCATGGTTATGAAGGGATGGGGCCGGAGCATAGCTCAGCGAAACCAGAGCGCTACCTTCAATTAGCTGCTGAATATAATATTGTGGTTATCAATTGTACGACCCCAGCAAACTTCTTTCATGCCATTAGACGCCAGCTTTATTGGGAGTTTAGAAAACCTCTCGTTATTTTTACGCCAAAGTCTCTTCTTAGAGATCCTCGTTGTGTAAGTTCTGTTAAAGATCTGACTGAAGGGAAATTTCAAGAAGTGATTGAGGATGAGGTTGCAGACCCTAAGAAAATCAAAAAAGTTCTCTTTTGTACGGGCAAGATTTATTACAACCTTCTTGAAAAGCAAAAAACCGATGATCGTAAGGATGTGGCGATTGTACGGCTAGAGCAAGTCTATCCTCTAGTTGATGCGAAGATTAAAGAGATCAAAGAAAAATATAAGAAAGCCAAGTTTGTTTGGGTTCAAGAAGAACCATTCAATATGGGAACCTGGACTTACCTTTTAAGGTGGCGTGAGCTCTTTAGTGACTTTGAGTGTGTGAGTAGAAAGTCATCTGCATCACCTGCTACAGGCTTTGCCAAAGTTCATCAAAGAGAACAAGACGAAATAATAGCAAAAGCATTTTCATAAATAAGGATTCATTATGAGTATTGAAATTAAAATCCCTAGTATTGGTGAGTCGATTACAGAGGTCACTCTGACGACATGGCTTAAAGAGGATGGAGACTTTGTAGAAGAGGGAGATATCCTCTGTGAAATTGAGTCTGATAAAGCAACGGTAGAGCTCCCGGCAGAAGAAAGTGGTGTTCTTAAAAGAAATGCTGAAGAGGGGGCTGAGCTTGAAATTGGTGCCGTCATTGGGTCTCTTGAGCCAGGTGAGGGAGCTGCTCCTAAAAAAGAAGCGACCAAAGATTCTGGAGCAAATGAAAGTAGTGCCCAAGAGAGTTCCTCCGGCTCAAGTTCATCTGGTGGGGACTCAACAGGAGATAAGAATTATCCTTCTCCAGCAGCGAGAAAGATCATGGCAGAGAAAGGTCTTGATGCTGGTGATGTCCATGGAACAGGAAAAGATGGCCGGATCACAAAATCAGACGCTATGGGAGCCGAGAAAAGTCAGCCGAAGAAAGAAAGTACGGCACCTGCACCTTCCCAAGCAATTGCTGCTCAAAGCCCAGAGGTTGGAGGTGAGAGAGTTATAAGACGAGAGAAAATGAGTCGTCTCAGAAAAACGATTGCGAATCGTCTTACTGAAGCAAAAAACTCCACGGCGATGCTGACAACATTCAATGAAATTGACATGCATTGGATTATGGAGCTCAGGAAAAAGTACAAAGAGCAATTTAAAGAAAAGCATGAAATTGGTCTAGGTTTTATGAGTCTTTTTACTAAAGCCTGCACTATAGCACTTAAGGAAGTTCCAGGGGTCAATGCGATGCTGGATGGAGAGGAGATGGTTTTCCACGACTATGCAGATGTTGGTATTGCAGTTTCAACACCAAAAGGATTAGTTGTCCCTGTTATCCGTAATGCAGAGGCATTAAATCTCGCTCAGATCGAAAAGGAAATTAAGAGATTGGCTTTGAAAGGGCGTGATGGGAAACTTACACTTGATGAAATGAGTGGCGGGACTTTTACGATCACTAATGGTGGAGTTTTTGGTTCTATGCTTTCCACGCCAATTATAAATATTCCTCAATCAGGAATTTTAGGGATGCATAATATTGTTGAAAGACCAGTGGCTATAAACGGACAAGTCGTTGTGCACCCTGTGATGTATGTGGCCCTTAGTTATGATCACAGAATTGTCGATGGTAAAGAGTCGGTTACATTCCTTTATAGAGTTAAAGAGTTGATCGAAGACCCAGCAAGAATGCTTCTTGATGTATAGAGTTCGCTTTTAGGAAAGTTTTAGAAGGTAGGAAGATATGAGTAAAGAATTTGATGTGATTATTATAGGTAGTGGACCTGGTGGTTATGTTTGTGCCATTCGCGCTGCACAGTTAGGGTTAAAAACAGCTCTTATTGAGAAGTATTCCACCCTAGGAGGGACGTGTTTAAACGTTGGATGTATTCCTTCAAAGGCATGGCTTGATAGCAGTGAAAAATACTACGAGTTGGTTCATAATTTTAAAGATCACGGAATCAATACCAAAGGTATTGAGCTTGATTTTCCTAAAATGAAAGAAAGAGTGAAAGCGGTAGTCAGTGATACCTGTAATGGTGTTTCTTTTCTCATGAAGAAAAATAAAGTAGAGGTTTTCAACGGTGTTGGTTCTTTCGTTGATGAGCACACAATCTCCATAAAAGGCGACAAGGAAGAGACTATCAAAGGCAATAATATTGTCATTGCTACTGGCTCAAAACCAGCAAGTCTACCTGGGGTTGAAATAGATAAGAAAAGAGTGATCAGCTCAACTGAAGCTCTGACCCTAAATGAACTCCCGAAGAGTATGGTCGTAATTGGAGGCGGAGTAATTGGTCTCGAAATGGGCTCAGTCTTTATGCGCTTAGGGTGTAAAGTCTCAGTTGTTGAATACGCAGATTCCTGTATTCCTGCAATGGATAAAGATATGGGAAAAAACCTGCAAAAGGTTTTAAAAAAAGAAGGGATGGAATTTTATATGGGTCACGGTGTGACCACCGTTAAGGCCCTAAAAAACTCAGTCAAAGTCACAGCGAAAGCAAAAAAAGATGAGTCGGAAGTCACGATAGATGCCGACTATTGCCTAGTAGCAGTTGGAAGAAAGCCTTTTACTGATGGGCTAGGCCTTGATAAAGCAGGTCTTGAGCTTGATGAAAGAGGGCGAGTAGGCACAGACGAGCACATGAGGTCAAAGAAGTCGCATATCTATGCCATTGGTGATGTTACTAAAGGTGTTATGCTTGCCCATAAGGCTGAAGAAGAGGGTATGTATGTTGCAGAGTTAATCGCAGGACAAAAACCCCATATCGATTACAACTTGGTTCCGGGTGTTGTCTACACTTGGCCTGAAGTTGCTAGTGTTGGAAAAACAGAACAGGAACTTAAAGACGCAAAAGTCGACTTTAAAGTGGGAAGTTTTCCTTTTAAAGCCTCGGGCAGGGCAAGGGCAAGTAATGAAAGTGATGGTCTTATTAAAGTTTTAGCTGATAAAAAGACTGATGAAATATTAGGTGTTCATATGGTAGGGCCAAGATGTGCTGATTTGATTGCTGAAGCGGTCCTTGCTATGGAGTTTCGCGCCTCAGCAGAAGATGTAGCGAGAACTTGTCACGCTCATCCAACTTACACAGAGTCCTTCAAAGAAGCCTGCCTCGCAGCTACTGAAAATCGCGCTCTTCATATTTAATGAGGCGCTTTCTTCTTTGTCTCATTCCGCCATTTCTTGCGGCAATCACTGGTGCTTTTTTTAGACCAGGTCCCTGGTATGAAGCTCTTTCTAAACCTGCTTGGACACCCCCTGGTATAGTCTTTCCCGTTGCTTGGAATATTCTTTATTTCTTGATGGCGGTCACACTCTATTTTTTATGGAAAGATATTAAGGAGAGAAAAATTGCCTTTATCTTATTTTGGATTATATTGGCCTTTAATGCTCTTTGGTCACCCGTTTTTTTGGGAATGCATGAAATTTTAGCTGGCTTGGCCATTCTTTTGGTGATGGTCTTTTGTCAGTTTCTCCTACTCTGGCGAGTGAAGAAAAGTAGCTTATTAACAATCTTGAATATACCTTATTTTCTATGGCTCTCCTTTGCTATGGCGCTTAATGCTGAAATACTAAGGTTGTCTCTATAGTGGTTTCATTCTTTTTGATGAGGTTTCACCTTGGGTAAGGCACAAGTGGCCAATCTCACTATAATGAATAAAACTATAGGACAACTTTCTTTAGAATGCTCTCAGCGAGTAACACTGATTTTTTTTGACTTCACTTATTGGTCAATGGGCACTGGATGTATTTGACTCTTCTATTTCTATTGCTTTTTCAGCCGCTCACTTTCGCTGAAATTGAAGGAGAAGATAGTTATAAAAGGAATCTTAACTATGTTACTGATTTCTACTATTTAAAAAAGGCTGGTACTTCAGGGCAATTCGAGAATATAGGATTACTCACATTTGAAGGTGAATATACGAGAGATAATTTAATCATGCATGGTAGTTTTATGATTAACCACTCTACAGGCTCGCCATCAAGCTATCTTTCAGATATCCAAGTGGCCTCTAATATTGATACGCAAGGGGGTGAGGGATTAAAGCCTTATCAGGCTTTTATCGATTATAGTTTTCTATCAAACTTCTCAATGAGGGCTGGTTTAATAGACCTCTCTACGTTCTTAAATATCACAGAGAGCTCAATGATCTTAATAAACTCTTCATTTGGTACCTCTGCAGAGTTCGGAGCAGCGGGAAGATTTGGACCGGCGATTTACCCCATCCCTTCATGGGGCTTGATTTTAAGCCATCAAATAGAGCGACTCTATTCAACTTTTTCTATCACCGATCCCGTAAGTGAGTCTGAACTGGACGCTAGTAATATGGTTGTTAGACCTGAGCTAGATCGTCATCACCATAATATAGCTCTGGAAATTGGCCTGCTCGATGGTTTCTTTAAAAAAGTTGCCTTGGGGTTTTGGAAGCTCCGTGATCGTGGTGAAAACCAAGAATTTCAGGAGCGGGGAGGCTACCTCTTACTAGATAAGAGACTAGGACGTCACAGTGCTTTTGTACGACTTTCTCGTAGCTCCAAAGAAGTTGATAAAATGTATCAAAATATTGCTTTGGGCTTTGTTTATCAATCTCTCTTTATGGGAAGTGACTCTCTTCATATGGGGGTTTCAAGTGTTTCCATTGAAGGGAAATTACAGAAGGAAAATGTATTTGAGCTACTGTATAATAAGGACTTTGATCACTTTTCTACGTCATTGAGTTATCAAGGAATAGATAACCTAGGTGGCCTTAATGAAGTTGGAAATATGATAACGTTAAGACTGTCGCTAGACCTTAAGGATTTTGGCTTATGAGTTACACTTCTCATATACTGATTATTCTTTCTCTACTTCTTTGCCGGGGTACTTTTGGTAAAGAAGAGACGTTTGCTTTCTTTGGTTTTCAATTACCTAAGCAGCAGCTCCAATTTGCTACTTTAGATCAAAATGGTAAAAAAAAATTAGACTTTCTTCTCGATCCTAATCCAAAGAGAAACTTGACTCTTTCTTTGCACCATAAAAAGGTATCTCTCTTTGTGGGGTTTCCAATTCTAAAAGAGGATATTGGAGAAACTGGGAAATCCAAAGCTTTTGATTTGCGGTTTAAAGGCCAATTTAAAGAATTTCTACCCTTTCTTTATTTTCAAAAATACAGTGGCTTCTCCTTAAAAGATGAGGGCAACGATTCAACAACCATCACTTTCTTTAATCAAGTCAAAACCAGACACTTTGGTGGTGGTTTAATGTATTACTTCAAAGATGATTTCATCTCTTACCACTCGGGACAAAAGTTCTTCGATAGATTAAAGAAGTCTGACAGTAATAAGCCCATCTTATCCTCATCCTATCTTCTTAGTGCAGGCTATGATGATTTGGTGGTAATGGGCCTACCGGGCGAAACAATAGACCAATCCTTTTCAGACTTTAATGGCAGGTCTGAGTTCCAAACTCTTCACATCGAAGGTGGTGGAACTATTCAATACACTAGGAATAAGTACAAATTAGAAGGAAGCCTACTTCTTGGGCCAGGTTTTACACGTTATCAAAATATTGGAGGAGCTCAAGAAAATAATGTTTCACTCTATGCAAATGTTGACCTTATCTTTGTCGCTAATATTTTTGAAAACTATTTCCTCACCTTTAGTGGCAACTTCCAAAGTATAACCGGGAACGTAAGAGGGGCAAACTTTGCAAATAACATGAATGGAGTAGAACTCTCCCTTGGTAGAGCCTTCTAAGAGTGACTAACAATTAAAGAGGGACCTGTTTGCGCCACAAGGTTGTATCCAAATTTAGATAAATAATTAAGCATTGACGTATGAGTAGGGTTCATTGGGTTATGTTCATGATTTTCAAAAACAATTATTTTAGGTTTAACTTTTTTAAAATCAAGACTTCTGAGTACTATTTCATCAACTCCTTCTATATCAATTGATAGGAAATCAATTTCTTTCCCTTCTAGTCCTTTGTATTTGATTATATTCTCTAGAGTTTCCGTTTTGAGAGAGTGGGTCTCTACAATTCTTTCACCAGAGGCTTCCATTTTTTTTGCGTATTCTGAGTCAAAGGAATTAAGAGCGGGTTTAGAAAACTCGTAGAAGGTAACCTCTTCTCCAGCTTTCGGTCCGATACAAGCTTCAACATTTATGTCTTGGGGGCGAAGCTTATTAAAGGTTTTCATTGAGCCCGGAAGAGCATCAATGCTGAGACCTCTCCAGCCTTTTAAGTAAAAATGAAAGGTATTGCTATAAAAGTAAGGGTGATGTGCCCCAATATCGATAAAGAAGCCGTTTTTCTTATTTCCAATAAGAGAGCGAAGGATCATGTCCTCACCAAATTGAGAGTGACTAGAGTTGAAGCTGGGAAAGAAGTTAATTCTTAGACGTAATCGAATTTGTGTAAGTATGTATTGTGTAAATGATCCCAAAAGAGTTCCTTTTTTATTAAAATGATATTTTACTAGGGATCGCTGTTTTTTTAAACATGGACTATAATGAAATGAATAAAAAATAAGGATTATATTGAAAACCTTAGTCATTAGTCCCCATTATTACCCTATGGAAGATGGAGTTGGTCACTACACGACCTTTTTTGTCGAGGAACTTAAGCGTAGGGGTGAAGATGTGACCGTTCTCACTTCTTTATCTCATTCACCTTATGGTTCGGAGGTCGTTTGGAATGCAGTCCACTCTTGGCACGGTTTAGCCTTCTTAAAGCTAATTAGTAAAATAAGGGAATCAAAATTCGACAAAGTTTTAGTTCAATATGTTCCGTTTATGTATGCCAGAAGGGGAGGGATAAACTTTACTCTTGTTGCCTTTTGTATCCTCTTAAAGCTATTTTCAACAAGTCGCTTGCAAGTTATGTTTCATGAACTCTATTATCCCTTTCGCTATAATCCAAAAGAATTCTTAATGTTTGTTTGTCATCACCTTATGCTCTTTGGCATAGGTGGCCTTAGTGATGACCTCTTCGCCTCAACTCGTCGCTTTAAGAACCACTTAGAGAGAGTTCTTCCTGGAAGAAAAGCTATTGTTTTAGAAGTCGGTAGTAATATTCCGAGGAGCGAGACTTACTTATCTCAAGATGAAGATATTCTCAAGCTTTGCCTCTTTGGTAGTCTTCATCCGAGTAAGGAGTACCCCCGAATTTTAAGAACATTAAAAAAACTCAAACGCCCTTGGAGGGCGGACTTTATTGGTGTCGATCAGAAGAAGGCCGAGGCACAATTTGGTTCCCTCATTATAGGGCTTCCCATTAGATATCTTGGTCATTTAAGTGGAGACCAAGTGGCCGAGGTCTTTAGAGATAACGATGCCCTGGTTGTTTATTATGTTGATGGAGTTTCGACTAGAAGGGGAAGCTCTCTTGCTGCTCTTAATAACGGCTTAAGTGTTATTACAACCAAGACTGAGTTCACGGATGATATTTTCTATCAATTACCTTACGTTCATTTACTGCCTAATGATGGAGAAGTCTTTGAGAGTAAACTCTATTCTTTACTCGAGCAATTACGACCCATAACCTCTCAAGAGAGGGTAAAGCTAGAACAGCGTTACGATAAAATTTTCTCTTGGAAAGTTATTGTTGATAAATACCTAGGAGCCTAGCCTTTTTCTTATCCTCTTTTGTATGGGAATTTCAAAAAAACGATATAATGCTAGGCTTAGGATCGTTACACAAGAGAAATAAAGAAGCCCACTGAGAATCGACCGATTGACATAGGGAATGATATATCCCCCGAGTGGTTGATGGGTTATATAGAGCGCATAGCTAGCGGCTCCCAACTTCATTGAAAGAGAGTTTGTGAAAAGCCCTTGGCCAAGTAAGGGACCTAAGGAACTTAAGAGAATAATGAGTCCAAATAGAGGCACGAGTAGGAGATGATGTATAATTGAATGGGGGACACTAACAATATCCATGGCAAAGAGAATACTTAATATTAAGGCAGACCAAAAGAGAAAAGAACGAGTAGGCTTTCCCAAATTAACTTTATTCTTCAAGTAGTATAGAACTACGCCAAAGAAGAACTCATTTATTCTTAAAAGAGGAAAGCTGCGCCAAAGGGTTTTGAGGTGAGGGTCTTCAAAGTTATATGAATGAGAGTTTAAAAGGCTTACATAGACAATGAGAGGTATAACGTAAAATAAGAAGAGCATCAAAAGGCTTGCCCTTTTTTTAGAAAAGGCATAGAGAAAATAAGAGCAATATAGAAAAAAGACTCGCAACTAATACTCCACGCTGGTGAATTGAAGGCCGGAGTGAGATGAGGAACCCAGGATTGCAGAGTCAAAAGGTGAAAAGTACCAGCGATTGAAGATTTAACTGCCGCTAAAAAAGACCCATTGTTACTAAAAAAATAACTTAATCCTCGAGGGAGATCGAGTATGAAGGCTAGAGCGTAGAGAGGATAGAGTCTAGCGAATCGAGCATTTTTTCCTTGGGCGTTTTTAACTTATCTCGATAAACAT
>Ga0136600_1000130_pt1 | contig 41355 bp, 36 predicted proteins | sample AntRauMFilla2698_FD_104634 | JGI IMG/M metagenome (GOLD analysis project Ga0136600, IMG submission 104634) | Saline lake microbial communities from Rauer Islands, Antarctica - Metagenome Filla 2 #698 | ecosystem: Environmental > Aquatic > Non-marine Saline and Alkaline > Saline | place...
GAAACCTCAATCAATCAAAACTCCATCTGCACCCATGCCTTCCCTCAACTAGATGACTTCACTATCGGAGACAATCAATTTACCGGAGAAGAAGAGGAATTCTGGAGAACCAATCCAAATGACTCTGACACCGCCGGAGACGGAATAGGAGACGAAGCAGCTGTAGCCGGAGTGGGAAGGGATAAGCTAGAATGGACTTACAATAGCGGAGACCAGGTAGGTGTAGTCGTAGAGGGAGAGTCTATGAATCAAACTAAGTACGATGATGCATCATATATGATTATGTATGCTCTTCCAAAAAACAACTTTAATACAGGAGAAGATGACTGTGAGATAACAGACAAAGGATCTTACACTAAAGAAATAAACGGACGGAGCGTTGAGATAGAATCAGCTGAGTTTGATATTAATGATTGTATAAAAGAAAACTTAATAGATCCTCTCGAAGGAGGACAACCAGAAAATATTCAAGTAGACTTAACCGCTTCTCCGGAGAACCCTGTAAATGACTCATCTTCAGAGGGAAATAGAAATGGAGACAGAGTCTCTGTCCAAGCTATGGTTAGCAATGCTAGTAATAATAATACGCAAAACATGTATTATCGCTGGACCATTGAAGGAAATGAAGAATTCACCCTAGACGAGGGATGGGAGGATATCACAGATGCAGTGAGTGTAGGAATGACAGAAGGATTAAATAAAGATTCAATTAGTTTCAACTTAAATTTAACTGAGGGATCCGCTGCTTACGCTAATGTTTTTGGAGGAAACACTCAAGGATTTATTAGGGTGAGATCCGAAGCAGAAGAGAATTTTGACTCAGGAGTAACTAGGCATGGAACAGGAGAGGTGGTTATTAAAGCTGTTACTGGACAAAACAATCAAATTGAAATAGCTAGAGCCAGAGAGGTAGGAGGAAAATTAGTCTTTGATGATTCTCTAGAGGCAAGACTCTGCAGGACATCAGACTTAAGTCTCAACACCTCTAATTGCCAAGTTTCTAGTGGTGAGATAGTTGCTGCAAGAATTACTAATGGAAGTCTAAGAAACTTTTCCTGGACACTTAACGGAGAACCTATAGAGTGTACCAGTGATATGAGCGACAGTTGTTATGATAGTAGTCAAGGAAATATAGTATTTTTTCCAATTATTGGTAGTTCAGGAGAGCGTTATGTTCTAGATGTTAGAGCTAACGACCTGGATCCAAGCGGAAATTCAGAAAACTTAGGAGTTAAAACTGAAATTACTCAGTCTTTTAATGTAGTAGAACCAGCATTAAAACTAGTTCCAGCAGGAGGGATTAATGAAGATTGCTCTAGTCAAGGAGCAGGATTTGAAGCTAAGGAGTTAGGGGTGTATGTTAATGTTCAAGATGATACAGATAATGTGGCTTCCTGCAGCACCAAAGTTTTCGAAGGTAGTCCTGGTCAAATTAATGTAGAAGCTTTGTTTAGTCCATCTTGGATAGCTAATTATGCTAGTGATATGGTCTGGACTGTTAATGGAGAGGTTCAAGAAACTACTGGCAATACTCTCTCTTATGATACTACCAATATTCCTACTGGAAGTACGGTTAGTGTATCAGTTAGTGGAAAGTATGCTCAAGATATTGAATCTAAACAAGCATTAATCAATCACTGGAACGTTTCTCAGCTCAACATGAAGGAGTCCAATTTGAACGATTCTATAAAGATAAAAATAACAGAACCAGACCCAGGAGCACAAACAACTCTTAAGAAGTCAACAAATATTATGGCCAGCTTAATAACCAATCTTCCTAGTCAAATGGTTTTTATGTTGAGAATAGTTTTAACTATTGTTACTATAATATTCATTAGCGGAACAGTTTTTTCTTTAGGAGGGAAGAGGGTTTGATTTGGGAAGTTTTTAAAGCTAAAAAGAAAATAATCCAAAAAAACAGAGATAGGTCATTTTTCCAATAAGTGGTATCAACTAATCCATGGATAAGTATATAGCTCATAGTGACTAGTAATGTTATTGCTAGTCTTTTTTTACTGTCATTTTTAGCTTTAAGTATATTAAATAGAATTATTTTTATCCAAAAGTAAATCATACCCACAAAGGCTAAAAAACCTATTAACCCACTTTGAAGCCAAAAAGCTATATATAGATTATGAGGCTGAGGGACTGCCCACTCCAAATAAGGAGGGAAGTATTGCTGGTAATCTAGATATTTTTCTTGAAAATTTCCAGCACCTATACCTAGTAAGTAATTATCTGAAAGAATTTTAAAAGAAGATTTCCAAATTATTATCCTAGAAGATAGAGACGATCGCTCTTCTAAATTTATTAAATCTTGAAATTTGGAAGTATCTGCTTGAAGAAAAATAAATAATATTAAGATCAAGAAAATAGATAAAAATATGAGTCGGAATTTTTTCCTGTTTTGAAAGATATTTTTTATAAATAGAATTGATAGCAGAGATGACAGAAAAACTGAGAACCAAGCAGCATAGGAAAAGGTTAAATAAAAACTTAAAATCATGATCGCTAACATAAAATAACCCCAAAAAGCGTTTTTAAAAAAAGGAATCACATAAAAGGAGACCAGTATTCCTGGGGCTAGAAACATAGCTAAATAATTAGGAGAAGGGTAAAAAAATCTGAGTCTGTTGTCAAAAGTAAGTGATGTGGGGTAATAATAAAAAATTAAGGAGAATAAAGAAACTATAAAAGAAGACAAAAACATGGAAAATAAAATATTTTTCGATTTTTTTAATGAATTTATTTTATTATAAACTATAAAACCAAATAATATAGGAAAAACAAACCATCCTTTTATGATTCCAAAACTTGTTGTGTGGTTTTCTTTCAATATAGCAGAGCTTATTAGCCCGAGAAAAAGAAGGATAATTAGAAAAAGAATTTTGGTGTAATTAAATTTAAAGCAATTTTTTTCCAACAACCATACTAAAAAAGTTATTAAGATGATAATTTCTAGTAGATTGGTTGGGATACCAAAAAACTCAAAGCGTAAAAGGTAGAGCGGGCTAGCAATGATAGAAAGATATATAAAATTTTCACTCTTAATTATTTTCATATTTATTTTTAGAAGAGCTAATTACAGCAATAATCATGATTATCGAAGGAAGTATATGTACGGAATATATAGCAGTTTCAAAAAATGAGTGCACCGAGAAAGATATAGCTGCAGAAGCAAGACCAATATATACTAGATTATGCTTTTCTCTGAAATATTTCAAAGAGTCCTTTATTGAAAAAAATAGAACCAAGATCCAGAAAATTAAACCAAACATTCCTATTTCTGCAGCTATATCAAGATAAGCATTGTGTGAATAAATAGGTTCTCTGTAGTCTGCAGAGGGTTTTATGTGAAGGGAGTAGTTTCCTAGTCCTGTTCCCATAAAAATATTACTTGAAACTACTTGTAAAGAATTTTTCCATATTTCGATTCTTTCCGAGTTGGATCCTTCTTCTAAGTCAAAGCTAGAGCTAAGTCTTTCACTGATAGGATTTGAGAAAATAAACATTAAGAATAAAGTAGATATTACTATCATAGTTACAGAGAGATATTTTTGAAAATCTTCTTTTATTTTATAGAAAAGATTTTTGCTCGATAAGATGAGCATAAAAAACAATCCTGATGTCAATCCTAGGTAGCCACCTCTAGAAAAAGAAAGTAGGCTCACCAGGGATATAAATAAGAATATAAAAAAATAAGCTTTTGTTTTGTTTTGCAAGTATATGGAAAGTGATAAGATAGCGGTCATATTTAAATAAAAAGACATCATGTGCGGGTCGGGAAAAAATGAAATTGATCTAAAGAGGGTTACTCCACCAGCGCTAACTAACCAGCTAGAGTTTTCCAGTACAGCGTTGGAAAAAGAATTGCCCAAAAAAGGAGTGATTATCTTCCCCCAAAGGCTAGTAGCGCTATTTATGCCAACAATAAATTGCAGTAAAAATTGAAAAAATCCCACTATTGAAGCAAGAAAGCCCCCCCAAATAAAAAACTTTATCAGAGTTATAGTAGATTTTTTATTTATACTTGAAACAATAAAATAAAGAGGAAAAATAGATAGGAGAAATAGCATTTTTCTTATTCCCCAGTTTGCGTTACTAGCCCAGAAAATTGATAGTCCTGCAATAAATAAAAATGAAATTATTGAAATAGTAATTCTGTTAAAGGGAATTGGGATATTTTTTTCTTTTAATCCCTTGATAAGCCATAGTAAAAAAACAATCAAAATAGCTACTCTTATAGAAGCTAAATCAAAGCCTTCAGTAGGGTTCAGTGCTACTTGAAACGGCAAGTATAAAAAAATTAAAAAAAGAGTTTTTTCTAACATAGTGTTTTAAGTTTATACTTTGTTTTGATTGTTGCCAAGTAATTTTTTTGATTTATTTTAAAAAGATAACTATACTTTATTATGTAAGTATTTTTTTATTTTTTATAACTATGCCAGAATTACCAGAGGTTCAAACTATTGTAAATGATTTGAACAATAAATTAAAAAACGATAAAATAATTGGTTTTTGGACTGAGTGGAGGAAGTCTATTAAAAATATAAGTAAAAAAGGGTTTGTTGAAGATATTAAAGATCGTAAAATATTAAATGTAAGAAGATTGGGAAAAAGTATCCTTATAGATTTATCAAAGAAAAACTCCTCTTCTAAAAAACCTGAAAAAACCCTATATATACACCTCAAAATGACTGGTCACCTTCTGGTAAGAGGAGAGGTGGAGGATGAAAAAGATTTTGATAATTATTTCGAGGAAAAGGTTAATAAATACGTTCGACATAGTTGGAAATTAAGGAGTTCTGGTGGTAAAATAAGGCGATTGAATTTTTCTGATGTAAGAAAATTTGCTAAAATAATGTTAGTAAAAACAGAGGATGTAGGTGACTTAGCGGAAATAAGTAGGCTGGGTATAGATGCATTAGATAAGAGATTTAACCTTAAAAGATTTAAAGAAATTTTAAACAAAAAGAAAAAAGTTTCCATAGGTAAGGTTTTGATGGATCAAGAAGTGATAGCGGGAATAGGAAATATTTATAGAAGTGAAATACTTTTTGAATCCTGTGTAGATCCAGAAAAGTTGAGTGGAGATCTTAAGGAAAAAGAGATAGGGGTTATTTATAAAAATATAAAAAATACTCTAAGAAAAGCCTTGAGAATGAGAGGCACTTCTGATAGTGACTATAGAGATACCTCTGGAGCTCCCGGGAGGTTTCAAAAGGTGTTAAAGGTTTATCGAAGAGCTGGAAAAGAATGTGAGAAATGTGGTAGTATTGTGGAAGGAATAAAAATAGCGCAAAGAAGCGTTTTTATTTGTCCTAAGTGTCAAAAATAATTATTTTTTTAAAAATTAATCTAAATAAAAATGAGTAAAAAACAAAAAATAATAGTTGCACTAGTAGCAGCTTTGATAGCATTTGCTGTCGTTTACTCTTTTGCGCAAAGAAATAGTCTTCGCAAAAAAAGAGCTTCTCAGGTTATGACTGAGAATCATCAAAATCAAGGAGTGAGTGAGAGTAATGTTTTAAATAATGATAATGTTAGTCCTATAACAGGATTACCTTGCGATAATTGGAATAGAAGGCCAATAGCAGTAATGCAACCATCTGATGTTGCTGCTCGTCCAGCATCTGGTTTTTCTGAGGCCGATATGGTTATAGAAATGCCAGTGATTACAGCAACTATCACGAGATTGATGGGAGTTTATATTTGCAATAACCCAGAGAGCGTTGGCTCTATGAGGAGTGCTAGACACGATTTTGTTAGTTTGGCCAAAGGAATGGATGCTATATTTGTTCATTGGGGGAGGTCTCATATGGATTGGTTTATAGAAAAGTTGGATAACGGAATAATAGATAATATAAATTGTAATGATGATGCTGGAAAATCAGCGGGTCGTTACTGCTTTAGACATCCTGATCTTGTGGGTATGCATTCTGGGTATATGAAGTTTGATAAAATCTTAGAAGCAGCTAATGACTTTGGTTATAGATTGGAGACTGATTTTGAAGGTTATCCTCACAAAAGCGAGTCTTCTTTAGAAGAGAGGCCTCAAGGAGGTAATTTAAGAGTAGCTTATGCTGGAAATAGTGCAGTGGAATATGATTATGATAGAGAAACCAATAGTTATATTAGAACATGGGGCGGGGTTTTAGATAAGGATAGAAATAATAATGAAAAAATTGCACCTAAAAATGTTGTAGTCGCTATGGCTAAGTCTGAACAAATAGAGGGTCAATATAATAATGTAGAGCTTGGAGATCCTTGGATGGACACCTTGGATAGCGGAGAGGCTTATTATTATATGGACGGAAAGGAATATAGAGGAAACTGGAAGAAAGACAAAAGCAGTGTGGGGAGTAAATTAACTTTTTATGATAAGAATGGCGAAGAGATTAAATTTGTTCCTGGGCAAGTTTGGGTTAATATACTTGAGCCGGGTCAACGATTGAGATGGACACCTGTTAATTAGTTTTAGTTCAAGTTATAAAAATGTTTTTATTTTTGTATGGGGACTCTAGTTTTCTTTCTAGAAAAAGATTGGAAAAGATAAAAAATGACTTTTTTATCAAAAACACATCGAATGCAAATTCGATGGTTTTTGATTTTGATGAAAAAATATCTTTTGGTGAACTAAAAACTGCTATTAAGGCTGAAGGACTCTTCTCTTCTAAAAAAATAGTTGTTGTTAAGAATATGATTAAATCTTCCAATAAAGAGGTTCAAGATGAATTAGTTGATTACTTGCAAAAAAATGATATTAGTCAAGATTTGACTCTAGTTTTCTGGGAAGAAGGTGAGCCTAAAAAAAACAATAAATTATTCAAAGAGTTTCTAAAAAAATTTAAAATTGAGAGATTTGACAAATTATCCGGAAGGAGCTTGGTTAACTGGGCTGCAGGTGAGGCTAATAAGAGCGGGCTTGAAATAGAAGAAAATATTTTGGAAAAAATAGTATTTTTCTCAGGAGATGATATGTTCAAAATAAAAAACGAAATCGAAAAAATTATCAATTATTCTCTTGGCAGCAACAATTCAAATGAGGATATGGAAAAATTAATCAAATCTAAACTAGAGAGCAATATTTTCGAAACAATAGAAGCTATGAGCTCCAAAGATAAAGGTAAAGCATTAAAGCTTTTTAAGGAACAAGTTGAAAATGGTAGCGATTCTTTTTATATCCTCTCCATGTATATTTATCAATTTAGAAATCTTATAAAAATAGGATCATTTTATTTTGATGGTGTTGTGGATAGAGATACAATTGTCAAAGAAACAAGACTGCACCCTTTTGTTGTTCAGAAATCATTAGGGCAATTGAGCGGTTTTACATTTAAGGAAATTAAACTTATCTATAAAAAATTAGAGGAAATAGATATTGGATCAAAGTCAGGAAAAGTTAATATAGAGATTGAAATAGAAAAATTAATCATAAACTAACAATAAAAAGTCTGTATTTTGGAGGAGGTATTATTTTAGTAAAACAAAAAAACCACTGCTTTGTGCCCTTTAGTCCAGTGGTTTTTTTTGTAATATTTAAGTTTATTTTTTTGAAATATCTTTAAGGCTCTTGTTTAGCCTAGATTTGTATCTGGCTACAGTGTTTTTTTTCAAGACTTTTTTCTGAGCAGCTTTGTCCAGAGCCTTTGCAGCTTTCTTGAAATGTTCAGTAGCTTTCTTTATATTTTTTTCTGAGATAGCTTCACGAGTTTTCTTCATAGCGTTACGATAAACACCTTTAATGTTTTTATTTTTTAGGGTTTTTCGAGAAGAAACACCTATATATTTTTTAGCAGATTTTTTAATTGGCATAATTTAGTTTAATTTGGAAAAATCCAAATCATTTAAAACAGTTGTTTATTACGTATTATTTGTAACACAACATGATTTTTTTGGCAAGAGTTAGATAATAATGTAGAATATATATGAAGTAAATTTTTTAAAAGAATTGCTATGATAGCTAACTTAAAAGGTAAAATAGAAGCTTTTCAGGATAATTGGATAATCGTAGATGTAAACAATGTGGGTTATAAGGTTTATGTTACTGATTTTACTTTTGGAAAATTAGCAGGGCAGGAAGATGTTTCTCTTCATATTTATACATATGTCAGAGAAGATATATTAGCGCTATATGGTTTTTTGGATATTGCAGAGAAAGAAATGTTTGAACTCCTTATATCTATCTCAGGTATTGGTCCAAAAGCTGCCATGAGCATTCTTTCGGTGGCTGATATAAAATCAATTCAAGCAGCTATATTAAATGAAGATGCGACTATACTTACCAGGGTTTCAGGCATAGGGAAAAAAACAGCTGAAAGGGTTATTCTAGAATTGCAAAATAAGATAGCTAATCTTTCCACTTTAGAAAAAGAAGGTGCTACTATGGACAGTGAGGCAGTCGAAGCTTTGATGGCTATGGGATATTCAGCCTCTCAATCAAGAGAAGCTCTCAGGGGGGTTGGTGAAAAAAATGAAACATTGGAGGAGAGAATTAAGGCAGCTTTAAAGGAGTTGGGAAAATAGGTCGGCGAATTTAATGTTGTTAAAAAGGTAAAAAGGTTTTAATTTAAATATGGACAAAAAAAAATTAGGCAATAAAGAAGAGTCAAGAAAATATTTTTTACAGTCAAAAAAATGGAGAGACTTTCAGTTGATTGTAGGCAACGAAACTTTTGAATTAGAGGATGATTCTTTTCAGGCAAGCATAATAAAGCACAATCTACCAATTGTGGGGTCTTATTTTTATATACCCAGGGGGTTGTTTTTTAAAAATAGGAATAAAATAAATAAGGAGAGCTTAGGAAGAATTATACAGCTAGCTAAAAAAAATAAGGCAAGTTGGATAAGGGTTGATTTTCTTGAAAAAAAGGACCTCTTAATTTTTAAAAAAAATATTGATCAAAAAATAGTTAAATCTCCTCATGACATGCAACCAAGAGAAATTTTTAAAATAAATATTTCTAAAAATGAGGAAGAATTGCTAGTTGATATGAAAGCGAAAACTAGATATAATATAAGATTAGCAAAAAAGAAAGGTGTCAAAATTAAGGTTTATTCAACAGAAAATAGTAATTTTGACAAGGTTTTGAATACTTTTTTTGATATGCTAAACGAAACCACTAAGAGAAAAGGTATTACAGCTCATAGTAATGATTATTATAGAAAGATGTTTAATTCATTATCTTCAGAGAACATAAAGCTTTATGTAGCTAAATATAAAAATGAAATAATAGCAGCTAATATAAATATTTTTTTTGGAGATACGGTAACTTATTTGCATGGGGCTACCAGTGATAGGTATAGAAATGTTATGGCACCTTTTTTGCTTCAGTGGGAGGCTATTCTAGATGCTAAGAATAAAAAATTTCATTTCTATGATTTTGGGGGAGTTAAAACATCCGATAAAAGTGGGTCTTGGTCTGGTATAACTAGATTTAAAATGGGGTTTTCTAAAAACCAAGAATCTCAGAAATTTATAGGTAGCTATGATATAATTTTAAGAAATTATTATTACGTTATTTACAATATTTTAAGACACCTTAAATAAATAGATTATAAAAAAATGCTCAAGATTAAGATATTGGCTATTGGAAGTATTAAGAAGGATTATTTCAAGAATGCCATAGATGATTACCTGAAAAGATTGTCTGTTTATGCAAAAATTACAATAGAGGAATTAAAGAGTGAGCCTTTTTTTGAAAATTCTGATATTAATAAAATAAAAATATTAGAAGGAGAGAGGGTGACAAAACATTTAAAAAAATATTCTCAAGACAGAATTGTTTTGCTTCATGAAAAGTCTCATGAGATGAATTCTTTGGACTTTTCTGAATTTATACATGAAGACAATCAGGGGGAGTTAATTTTTGTTATAGGCGGCGCTTTAGGACTTAGTCAGGATCTCCTTGACTACCCAGGCGCTAAAAAGCTATCCTTATCTCAAATGACTTTTCCTCACGAAATGGCTCGTCTTGTTCTCTTTGAGCAAATATACAGGGCTATTGCAATAGAAAAAAATAAAAAGTATCATTATTAGCATGTAGCATGTAGCATGTAGCATGTAGCATGTAGCATGTAGCATGTAGCATGTAGCATGTAGTATGTAGCATGTAGTATGTAGCATGTAGTATGTAGCATTGAGGCAAGAAAATAAACAACGCTAATTAAAAATAACATTTTAAAATATAAAATTATGATTAAGTATATTATAAATTGGTTATTGATAACATTATCAATTTTCATAGCTGCTACCATTGTTCCTGGAATAGAGGTAGAAAGTATCTTTGTAGCGTTTGTAGCAGCAATAGTCCTTGGTATAATTAATCTTTTATTAAAGCCGATACTATTAATACTAACTCTCCCAATAAATATTTTAACACTTGGGTTGTTTACTTTATTTATAAATGCTTTCTTAATTATTCTTGCAAGCAAGATTGTGGATGGCTTTGAAGTAGGTAGTTTTTTGTGGGCGTTTGTGTTTAGTATAATCTTGTCACTAGTGCACTTTGTTATTCATGCGGTAGGTAAAAAATGATAAAGCATTTGATTTAAGGTTAAAAGATGTGAACAATAGTAATTTATTTTTAGACATTGTACAGATCCTTGACTTTTTCTTTTCTATAGTGTATAATTATGGGTATAAGGTTCGATAGAACCTGTGAAATAGGGTGAGTTCTCGTGGGTGAGGATTCATTTTTTATTTATAAATAATGGTCGATTATTAAAATAAAAAGTAGCTAAAAGATATCCAAATTCCAGGGAAATAACCCTATTTTTTAAAAAAATAAAAATAAAAATAAAAATATGGAAAAAGTAAAAAAAGCTCTAAAAAAAGATATTTTCGAGGGAGACCATAATGAAGAGGGGAGATTTGCAATTCTTCTTTCCCTTGTTCCTTTACTAGTCCTAACATTCTTTATGAATGTTACAGCTTTGTAAGGTAAAGAAAGTCAAAATTAAATAAAAAAATAAACCAACCATTAAAATGGTTGGTTTTTGTATTGCGAAGTTTGTGTTATAATATAATTATATTAATTTAAGCTAATGTAAAAATAAAAAACTGTGAGAATAAAAAATGATCTTAACATAAGGAGACAAGCAAGAAATTTGGGAATAAGTGTTTGGCAAGCACCTAGTTTTCTTTTTATGATAATGGCCTTTATAATAATTGTATTAATGACGGTTGTTTTTTATATATCGCGCAATCAAGCTTCACCAGAATATTTAATAGTAGCAGAAGTAGCTGTTGTAGTTATTATTCTATCCATAGGTAACGTGATAATTACAAACATGGAAAAAATGGCTCAAATAAATAAGATGAAATCAGAATTTGTTTCCATAGTCTCTCATCAGCTAAAAACTCCCCTAACTGGTATAGGTTGGGATATAGAGCTGATGTTAGCTAACTATAAAAAAGGATTAAGCAAGAAGCAGTTGGAAATTATGGAAAAAATAAATGAATCTAATGCTATTATGACGAGGATGGTAAATGATTTATTGGATGTGGCTAGAATAGATCAGGGTGACTTGAGTTTGAAAAAAGAAAAAATAAACATGAAAGAGCTGATTGACAAAGTTGTTGAAAAAAATAAAGAATTAGCAGAATATTCAAATATAGATATAGTTGTAGATAAGATTAGGTCAGACTTGGAGATAATTAGCGATGAAAAGAAAATGGAGGTTGTTCTTGATAATCTTGTATCCAACGCTATCAAATACAACAAGATTGATGGAAAAGTTTTTGTAACCGTTAAAGAAGATGATAAAAAAGCTAAGTTTTGTGTAAAAGATGAAGGTATTGGGATACCGGAAAATGAGCGGGGTAGGCTTTTTGAAAAATTTTATCGAGGACAAGGTGCTTCTAATAAGGGGATTAACGGTACTGGACTGGGTCTCTATATAGCTAAGAATATTGTTGAGCAAAGTGAGGGAAGCATGAGTTACAAATCAATAGAGGGGAAGGGAAGTGAGTTTTGCTTTCAGGTTCCTACGGTGTAATTTTTATAAATTTTGTTTTTTGGTAAAATGTTGCCAAAGAAGCAAGTCAAATCAAGATGAATAAAAAAATATTAATAGTAGAAGATGACATCACTCTTCGTCAGACATTGGCAGAATTTTTGGATGCCGAAAACTTCTCGGTCATTACTGCTTCAGATGGTGAAAAAGCTATATATGCTGCTAAAAACAATCTCCCTGATATTATTCTCTTGGATATAATTTTGCCAAAAAAGAATGGCTATGAGGTTATAGAAGAAATAAAGAAAGATGAAAAAATAAAAGATATACCCATAATTTTACTTACTAACTTAGGTAGTTTGAGTGATATTGAGAAAGCCTTGAACCTAGGAGCCACAACTTATTTAGTGAAAGGAGATTATAAACTTAGTGAAATAGTCGAAAAAATAAAAGAAACATTGGTCATAGCTTAAAAATAAAAATAAAAATGAGAATAGAAAATGAACAATTAAGGGATTTTCTTTTAGATAGTGATATTTTAGATAAAGAAAAGATTACTAAATCTTTTAACGAGGCAGAAAAGGAAGAGAAATTGTTGGGGGATCTCTTGCTCGAAAAAAAACTAATATCCAAAGAGGAGCTGCATAGACTTTATGCATATATTCTTGGCACGCCTTTTGTGGATTTAAGCAAGGAAACTATTGCTACAGAAATATTGCACACTATTCCAGAGCCTATTGCGAAAAAATATAGAATAGTTGCCTTTGACAAATCAGAGAACAATTTAAAGGTAGCTATGAGTAATCCTGAAGATTTGCAAACAATTGAGCTTATAAAAAAGAAAACCGGGTTAAATGTAGTTCCTTGCCTAACAACAGAGGATGGATTGAGTGCTATATTGAAGCAGTATGAAAAAAGCCTGAAAGCCGATTTTGGTGATATCATGGGAGATGAGGATTCAAATATAACCAATGATCTGGTTGATAAAAATAAAAGAGGTTCTAAAAAATCTGAAAATGATTTATCTAAAGAAGCTGAAGATTTGCCGGTGGTAAAAGTTGTTGACACCTTGATAAAACACGCTATTTTGGAGTCTGTGAGTGATATCCATATTGAGCCAGATGAAAAAGAGGTTAGGGTTCGCTATCGTGTTGACGGTATACTTAAAGATGCCATGACTTTGCCAAAGAAGATAATGACTGGAATCGTAGCTCGAATAAAAGTTTTGTCTAATTTGAAGCTAGATGAACATCGGTTGCCCCAGGATGGCAGGTTTAAAATAGAAAAAGATGAATATAAAATATCTTTTCGTGTTAATATATTGCCTATTTTTGATGGAGAGAAGGTTGTTATGCGTCTTCTAGACGAATCCTCTAAGGGTTTAACTTTAGAAAAGATAGGACTCCAAGACAATGCGTTAGAAGCTGTGCACAGGGAAATAAAGAAGCCCAATGGTATGATATTGGTAACCGGTCCAACAGGTTCTGGTAAAACAACTACCTTGTACACTATAATGGATATCTTAAACACAACCTCGGTTAATATAAGTACGGTTGAGGATCCTGTAGAGTATAGAATGTCTAGAGTCAATCAAACACAGATAAATCCAAAAATAGGATTATCTTTTGCTTCTAGCTTGAGAGCCCTTCTTAGGCAAGATCCAGATATAATAATGGTTGGTGAAATTAGAGATAAGGAAACTATGGAAATAGCTATGCATGCCGCCATGACTGGTCACTTGGTTTTATCTACATTGCATACAAATAGTTCTGCGGGAACCATACCAAGACTTTTAGATATGGGGGCGGAGCCATTTTTAGTAGCCTCCACTACCAATGTTGTGGTTGCTCAAAGATTAGTAAGAAGGCTTTGTCCTGACTGTAAAGTTGAGTATAAAATGACACCTAAAGAGATAAAAACCTTGGAGGATAATGTGGATACTGAAAAAATGATAAAAATATTATCTGAAAATATAAAAGGGAAAAAGGGGTCCACAGTTGATAAGTGGGAGAATATAGATTTTAGTAGACCCAAGGGATGCAAAAGGTGTAACAATGAGGGGTATAAGGGCAGGATCGGGATTTATGAAGTATTAGATGTAGATGAGGATATCCAAAATTTAATTACACAAGCTTCTTCTACTGAAGCAATTGAAAAGAAAGCAAGGGAAAAAGGAATGATTATGATGATAGAAGATGGTTTTATAAAAGCTTTTCAAGGAATTACATCTATTGAAGAGATCTTGAGAGTTACTAAAGAATAATTACCCCTATTTTTCTAAGAGATTGTTGTAAAAAGTACGTATATTATTGCGTATTTTTTGTGTCTTCCTAGGCTATTTTTAGTGTTCATAAAACTTTTCTAAATCAAATATCTGTGATAAAATGTTTTTATATGGACAGTGTATTAAAACAAAATAAATACAAAGAAATAGTATTCTCTTCAAAGGGTTTGGTATCAAAAAACCCAGAGAGCGTTTTGTTTTACAAAGGATCTAGAAGTCGCAATTTTTTTACCAATGATAGCGGCCTTTATTTTGATAGTTCTGACGAATTTGCCAGAAAAAATGCAAACAAGGATAAGAACAAATTTTTTGATAGTCTGAATTACCAAGAAAAAGAAATTGTAAGTAGGTATAGGAAAATTAGAGGTAAAAATAGTGATATTTTGTATATTAAGTACCAAATACTTAGGAGAAAATTAGAAAGAAACAAGGTTAAGATTAATAGTAAAAGTCGCTTCTTGTTTGAAGACTTGTCCTTGGTTAGACTATGGAATACTTCTATGGTTGCTGCAGTTCTTGTGGGTATGGTTTCTATGACAGCTATCTATAAGTACCTTGGACAAGGCGCTTCAGCTGTTGACGTTAGTTATAAGATAGCTTCTCAACAAGAGATTGGAGAAAAAGAAGAGGTAGAGGTGTGGAGCAAAGAAAAGGAAGCTGCATACATAGAGGAGGTGTCTAGCTACCTAAAAGCAGAAGAGGATAGTAAGTTTAGAAAAAAAGCAAGAGAGATGGTCAAAGGTTATCCTATAGAAAATATGATTGAAGAAATTCTTCGCAAAGACAGAAATGTAGCTTCATTCTTGATAGCGATTGCCAAGAAAGAAAGCAATTGGGGTAAAAGAGTTCCTGTGCTTAATGGAAAAGATTGCTTGAATTATTGGGGATACAGAGGGATTAGAAAAAGAATGGGGACAGGGGGACACACCTGTTTCGCAGACAATAGGGATGCTGTTGATACTGTGGGAGATAGGATAGAGGAGTTAATAAATAAATATGACAGAGATACTCCCAAGAAGATGGTCGTCTGGAAGTGTGGTTCAAATTGTGATGTTACAGGGGGTCAAGCAGCTGCTGATAAATGGATTAGAGATGTAGATATCTATATAGATAAATTAAATAAACTTTAAGTAGTAAGAAACTTTTTCAATGAAAAAATAGCTTTAAAAAAAGCTGTTTTTTTGTTTTTTGTGATTGTGGATAACTTGTTAAAAAAGGTTGACACTATTGACATATTTGACTAATATGGTCTTTATGCTTCAAAAAGCATAAATAATTATTAAAAAACAGTATATGAGTAAAAATCCTTTGGATTTTAGCGAAAAATTATTAAAAAAGACAAGTAAATATTATAATAGAGTTAATATTTTATGGACAGTATTATTGCTGGTTTCATTGTGTTTTTTCTATGAGAAAGGTGTGAGTTTCGTTTCTGATTTTAGAATTGAAGCAAATGCTAGTACCGACAAATCTACAAATGTTGTTTCAAGAAAAAATGCTGATGATTGGTATTTTGAGAGATTTAAAGATAGTTTTAGTAGAGTTCCTACAGAGGATGAGAAGGAAGCTATGATTAAAGATATTGAAAATAAAAAATTCGAAAAAGAAATTTTTAAAATAACAAAAGATCATCCTATTGAGGAGATGGCTCCCTTTATTGCTAAATATGATAGAAAAGTGGCAGGATTTATTGTGGGCATTGCTAAAAAAGAAAGTAATTGGGGAAAGAGATCTCCTTCAAAAAATGGAAAAACTTGCTATAATTATTGGGGATACAAGGGATCCGGAAAACTGGGAAGAAGTATGGGATATGCTTGCTTTGCTTCTTCAGAAGAGGCAGTGGATAGAATAGGAAACAGGATAGAGGATTTGGTGAGTCAAAAACTTGATACACCCTCCAAAATAGTTGTTTGGAAATGTGGAAGAAACTGCGCGGTAACTGGTGGTCAAGCTGCTGCTGATAAGTGGATTAGAGACGTGGGCTTGTACTATGGTAAAATAGTAGGAGGATAATTAAAAAAAAACAATGGTTAAAAACATAACATTCAAAGAATTCAGAGGGATGTTTAAAAACAACAAGGATGAGTTGGAAATAATTGATGTGCGCGAAAAGGATGAGCACGAATTGATAAGAATTAAAGGATCTAAACTCATCCCTTTAGATGATATTGAAGCAAGGATTAACGAAATTGACTGGAGTAAAATAGTAGTTTTTTGTTTGCAGAAGTGGATCAAGAAGTGAGTATGTCTCGAAACTATTAGATGAAAAAGGTAAAAGTGTCTTCAATCTTAGTGGTGGGATTTACGAATTGAATATTGATAATTGCGATTGTCTTGAAAAATCATCTGTTTCCTGTGATGGGTATCTTTAAAATAAAATCTTATGCACATCAAATGTAAGAAAAAATTAAATAAGACTGTAGCAGTCCTTTCGGGTATTTTCTTGCTGGGAGGATTGTTTTATTTTATAAGCAGAGAAGAGAAATTTATCGTTTCTGAAAATAGTCCGATAGAGGTTTCTGAAAAAAAACCAGTAGTTATTCTGGATAATTCAAAAGATGAGAAAGCCCAAGAGAGTGAAGTATTGATTGAAGATAATGACGCTGATAGTAATGCTTTATTAGAAGCTGAAAATAAACCTGAGATAGTAGATGATATTCCTGTTGATGGAGATTTGTCTAAAAAAAATGATGTAATAGATAATCTTGTATCTTGGGGATTTACTTATTCATCTGGGAGGGATATTGATACGATTATTATTCACTCTTCCTACAATGCGTTAGGAGGGGAAGAGTATGACACAGAAAAACTTATCGATGAATACAGGCAATATGGTGTAGCTGCTCATTATTTAATAGATAGAAAAGGAAGGATTTATCAATTAGTAGAGGATAAAAATATAGCTTATCACGCGGGCGTCAGTGAGGTTCCCGATGGAAGAAAAAATGTGAACAATTTCTCTGTTGGTATTGAAATTATGAACACTAAAAATGATAAATACACAGATAGTCAGTATGAATCACTAAATCAATTGATTGAAAGGTTGAAGGACAAACACACTATTAAATATATACTTGGACATAATGAGATTGCTCCAGGTAGAAAAACTGATCCTTGGAATATGGATTGGGATAAGGTGCATAGATAAAAATATGAATATAGAAATTATAGTAAAAGATAAGCGGATTAATTTAGTGCTTCGAAGAGAAGAGGAGTTTATTGATAGTTTGTTTTGGCAAGAAGGGGATAATCTGAGTCAAAAGTTGGTGTTAAAAATAGATGAATTGATAAAAAGAAATAATTTGACTAGCTCAGAGATAGAAAAAATAAAGGTCAAAACCAATATTTCAGAAAAATTTACCACAGTTAGAATTGCCAAGGTTGTTGCTAAGACTTTTAATTTTGCCAATAAAAAATAATAAAAATTATTAATATTGTCACTATTGGACATTAGTAGTTCTAATTGCTAAAATAGAAATAAATTGAGTTAAAAAAAATATAAATAAAAATTATGCCCATATTCAAAAAAAATAAAAATTCTTTGGATAGTAGCAGTGATGAAAGCAAAGAAATAGACAAGCAGAGTATTCAAGGTGAAGCCTCTCAGGAAGAGAAACCTTTTTCTATGGCAGAAACACTTTGGAAGGATTATGAGAACAAAAAAGAAAATTTTAGCAACGAATCTGGCTCTGATGATGAAGCTATGACTATTGATTCAATGAACACTTCAAGAAAAGATAAAAAAATGGAGGATATTCAAAACAAAGATAGCGTGAAGGAGGTCAAGTCTACAGAAAATGAGATAATTAAAGACAATAGTGATATTTTTCTTACAGAAAAAGATATTAAGAACAATTCAACAACAGACAGGGTAGAAGGTAATGTAAAAAAAAGAAGTGGCGGAAAAAGATTCGGATTTATTTTGATTTTTTTTATTGCTTTTGGAGCATCTCTTTATGGGGCTTTTATGGCAGGAAGAGTAACTACTGAAAAAGAAACTATTGTTGTTAGAGAAGAGGTTCCTGTGGAAACAGATTCAGTAGTCAATACTGGAGAAAAATTAATAGAGCCGACAGATGTTGGGCAGGTTAAAACCCAGGAGGAGGAAGCTGTTGAGGCAGATCTCTCTAAAACTAATATACTGGTTTTAAATGGGGGATTTACAGCAGGGGCAGCGGGAGATGCAGAAAAACTGATAACTGAAAACGAAAAGAAGGTTGAGAATATAGAGGCTGAAAATGCAGTGGGTAATTATGATTCTGGCGTGTTTGTCTACTATGAAGATAAATTTGAAAAAGAGGCAGAAAAGATTTCTGAAATACTTAAAGAAGCCTATGAAAGTGTTTTGATGAGCAAAATAGCGGAACTTTCTGAGGATGAAAAAAAAGATGATATTGTGGTTATAATCGGGAAATAATAAATCTTTGATTTTTTCCTTAAAGTAATATAGTATAAGCAGAATGAAATAATAATCATTCTGTTTTATTTTATAAAATATGAAGAGATTCGATTTTAATAATTTAGAGTTATTGGCGCCGGCGGGTAGTCCAGAAAAACTGAAATATGCCCTGCATTATGGAGCAGATGCTGTTTATGCTGGAATTCCTGATTTCTCTTTGCGTTCTAGAATAAACGCTTTTGATTTTAAAGAATTAAAAAAAGGTTCTCAACTGGCTCATGAGTTAGGAAAGAAGTTTTATGTAACTCTTAATATTTATGCGCATAATCAACACTTCGAAAAGTTAGAAGAGCACCTAAAAGAACTCAAAAAAATAGATATAGACGGAATTATTTTGAGCGATCCAGGAGTATTGATGTTGGTTAAAGAGTGCTTACCAAAGGTAGAGATTCATCTTTCTACTCAAGCCAATGCCATCAATTGGCGAGCGGTAAAGTTTTGGGGAGAGCAGGGAATAAAAAGAGTAGTGTTAGCCAGGGAGGTGACCTTGGAAGAGATAAAAGAAATTCATGAAAAGGTTCCCAACATGGAACTGGAATACTTTGTGCATGGTGCTATGTGTATGAGCTATTCAGGGCGTTGCATGCTTAGCAAGTGGATGAGTAAAAAAAGTGCAAATCTGGGAGATTGTTCGCAGCCATGCAGGTGGGGCTATCACGAGACACGTAACATGGAGCATGTAACAAAAGAGGCAATAGTTAAAGATAATCGGGGGGAGTTTGAGATTGATGTCGAAGAAGATAGTCAGGGAACATATTTTTTCAATAGTAAGGATTTAAATTTGCTGAATTATTTGGCTGATTTGATAGACGCTGGAATAACCTCTTTTAAAATAGAAGGAAGAAATAAAAGTGTTTATTATCTGGCACTGGTGTTGAGAGCTTATCGCAATGCGTTGGATGCTTTGGCGAAAGGTGAGGATGTTAGTCAAGCTGAGCAGGAAAATCTTGATAGTTTGGTCCATCGTGGATATACAGAGGGATTTTTATTAGGTAAAGAGCCAGAGCATAACTTTGAAAATTCTCATAATGAGAGCGAGTATGAGTTTGTGGGGGAGATCGTAAAAGTGAAAAGTGAAAAGTTGAAAGTGGAAAGCTTATCTGTAGTTGAGGTAAGGGTGCATAATGCTATCTGTGCAGGGGATGAGTTGGAAATAGTTGATAAAAAAGGCAATCATGCGGTTGAAACTGGAAAAATACATAATGACAAAATGGAAAAAGTTGATTCAGCGCATGGCGGACATGGAAAAAATTATTTTTTTGAATTTGATAAAAAAAATATTGAACCCTTAGCACTTATTAGGAAGAAAAATCGAATAATTAAAAAATACAAAATATAAAAGATATAAAACAAATCTTATTGGTTGGCAGCTTACAAATGCTTTTTAGTTCAGAGTTCAACTTAAAATTCAATTTAAAAAAATTATACACTATACCGCGATCGCGGTATAGTGTATAATTTGTTATATATAAATACAATATATTATCTTAGTAAAAATAAATAAATAGAAACAAAAAATATTATATAAAAATATATTGTAACTTTTTAAAAATAAACAAATGAAAAGTAAAAATAAGATTGAGAAATATGAAAATAAATTAGCTAGAAATATTCTCAATGGAACATTTGATGGAGCTGCTTGGTCTTTTTCTTTATTATTTTTTATGGGAGAGGCAGCTATTGAAGCATTTTTGAACCCATCTTATTATGCTGATCTACCTAGTGGTAGTATGGTATTTGCAGACACAAAAGAATTGAAAAAGAAAAAAATAAAAGAGATAACAATTAGGCAAAATATTAGAAGACTGCAAAAGCATGGATTTGTGATAAAAAAAGAAGGTAAGTTAAGACTAACATTAAAAGGTGAAAACCTTGCGGACTATATATTAAAGAGAAAGAAGAAATTGAATAAAAAATGGGACAAAAAATATAGAGTGGTAATTTTTGATATTCCTGAAAATAAAAGGCTGGACAGGGATTGGCTTAGGAAAGAGTTGTATTTACTAAAATACAAACAATTGCAAAAAAGTGTTTTTATGAGTAAGTACTCATTAACAGAGGATATAGTAAAAGAGATTAAGCTTAGAAAAATTGGAAATTATGTAAATTATCTTTTGGTAGATAAGGTATATGAGAAATTTTAAGAAAATGTGCGACAATTTTTTGAGAAAATTAATAAATAAGTTAGGTTTTGTTATTATACAGTTTGCCGCGATCGCGGCAAACTGTATAATTATTATTTTCTTCGAAATAGAGTTTAAGTAATTTTAAGTTCTATTCTGAATTTTAATTTGACTATTTTTTGTTTTTAGTTTATTATTTCTTTCGAAAGGAGATTGGAACCTTTTGAATAAAAGTGAATATTGATTAAGGTGGTCTCAAGTCTTTATGTTTGTCGGAAGAAATTTCGACTTCGTTAAGGCTTCGTCGAGACAAGCTAGATGGAACCGCGAGAATCCTCGTTCTAGTAATGCAACTATTTTTATAGTTTGGATTACAGGAATGAGGATTTTTTATTTTTTATAAAATTAATCATCTTTTTAGCTAAGAAGTCAAATATATGAAGACTAAGTAGCTAGGAGTTAAAAAAATATGGCAGAAGAAAAAAAGGACGATAAGCTAATGGAAAAAATCGTTTCTCTTACTAAGAGAAGGGGTTTTGTGTTTCCTTCGAGTGAGATTTATGGAGGATTTGCGGCTGTTTATGATTATGGATCTTATGGAGCTGAGTTAGCGAGTAATGTCAAAGCTGCATGGTGGAAAGCAATGGTTCAGGAAAATGATAATATTGTAGGACTGGACTCAAGTATTTTTATGCATCCACGAGTTTGGGAAGCTTCTGGTCATGTAGGAGGATTTTCGGATCCTTTGGCAGAATGCAAGAAATGCCACGCAAGAAGTCGAGTAGATCACATCTTAGAAGAAGCTGGTGTTTTTGCTGATGAAAAAATGACAGAAGAAGAGATAAATAATCTCATGGAAGAAAATAAAGACAAAGTTAAGTGTCCAAAATGTGGAGCAAGCGATTTTTCCGAATCCAAAAACTTCAATCTTTTGGTTAAGTCAAACCTGGGAAACTTCGCTGGTGACTGGGATAAGGACCCAACCTATCTTCGCGGAGAGACTTGTCAGGGAATTTACATTAATTTCAAAAACGTGATGGATTCTACTCGCATGAAAGTGCCTTTTGGAATTGCTCAGATTGGTAAAGCGTTTCGCAATGAGATAACAGCCAGACAGTTTATCTTCAGAAAAAGAGAGTTTGAGCAAATGGAAATGCAGATGTTTCTAAAAGCTGAAGGCGCAATGGATGTTTATGAGGACTGGAGAAAGAAGAGGTGGCAGTATTATCTTGATTTAGGGATAAAGGAAGAAAACCTCAAATGGCATGAACATGAGAATCTGGTTTTCTATGCCAAGGCAGCTTGGGACATTGAGTACAAGTTTCCTTTTGGTTTTAAGGAGTTGGAAGGTGTGCACTATAGGACTGACTATGACTTAACTCAACATTCTAAATTTTCCGGAAAAGACCTCTTATACCAAGATCCGCAAACTAATGAGAAATATATTCCGCACATAGTAGAAACATCTGTAGGTGTGGATAGGACGGTCCTTGCAGTTCTTACCGAGGCTTATACCGAAGAAAAATTGGAGGACGGAAGTGAAAGAGTTGTCATGAAATTTCCAAAAAGATTATCCCCGGTTAAAGTGGCTGTGTTTCCGCTTATGAAAAACAAGCCGGAACTTGTAGAAAAAGCTCGTGAGATTTATGATTCCCTCAAGAAAAGTTACATGTGCGAGTTTGACGACAATGGAAATGTCGGAAAGAGATATCGCAGGCAAGATGAAATTGGAACACCATATTGTGTAACTGTTGATTTTGATTCGCTAGAAGACAATAGTGTGACAGTGAGGGATAGAGATACAATGCAGCAAGAAAGAATTAAAATTGAAGAACTGGAAACATTCTTTGATAAAAATTTGAAATAATTTCTTAGACTTTTATATAGTTACTTACGATGAACGTTCATATGAACGTTCATTTGGGATTATCATTTTTTTTAAGTATTAAGATAAACCTTCCTAATATAGAGACACCTATTAAGTGACTTCGATAGGTGTTTTTGTATTCACCCCCTCTGTCCGCCGCGGCGGACATCTCCCCCCTCAGGGAGGAGGAGAGGGTATTTGATAATGTTAAAATGCTGATATGTTCCATGTTCTATGTTACATGACTACATTGATTATTCAATTTTTATATGATAAGTTGGGGGAAGGATAGATATCTTATGGTTAATAATTAAGCAGAATTTAAATATATGAATCTAAAACAAATCTATAAACTAGCTACAGAAATAGGAATTAAAAATGATTTTAGAACTAAAAAAGAGATAAGTGAGTATTTAAAAGAAAAGAAGGAGGAATATGATAATTTATCAAAAGAGGATAAGAGGTATTTTGATAAAGAAATGCTTACTAATCCTTATTCTGACTCTAGAATTCATTTTGAAAAAAGTAATAAAAAGAATAAGAAAGTTTTAGCTAGTATTGATATTACAACGGGAGGACTTTTGATTGCTAGAGAATTAAAGGTGGACGTAGTTATAAATCATCATCCAGTGGGATCTGCTTTGGCTAATTTGGATGATGTTATGAGTTACCAAATTGATCAAATGGAGAAAATAGGAGTTCCGGTCAATATTGCAGAAAAGCTGATTCACAAAAGAATTTCCGAAGTGGCTAGAGGGATCAATGCTTCAAACCACTATGCTATAATTGATTCAGCCAAAGCTCTGGGTATTAGTTTTCTTAATATTCATACGCCAGCTGATAATGCTGCTGCTCAGTTTATGACGAAAGAAATTGAAAAAGCCAAGCCGAAGTATGTTAAAGATATAATTAAGATAATTGAAAATATTTCTGAATACAAAGAGTCTAAAAAAAGAGCTAGCGGCGCAACACTATTTTCCGGATCAGAAAAAAATCGTGCCGGAAAAATTGTAGTTTCTGAATTTACAGGAGGAACCGAAGGCTCAAAAGAAATTTATCAAAATATGGCCAATGCGGGAGTAGGAACTATAATCGCTATGCACCAAAGCGAAGCGCACAGAGAAGCTGCTGAAAAAGCGCATATCAATGTCGTAGTTGCTAATCATATTGCCAGTGATTCTCTTGGTATGAATATATTTTTAGATGAATTGGAGCGAAAAGGAATCAAAATAATCCCATTTGGAGGATTGATCAGGGTTTCCAGAGTAAAGAAAAAATAATTTCAAACCCCTCCCCCTAAACCATTCGGTTCAGGGTGCAACCAGCCCTCCCCTTGCCAAGGGGAGGGGGATGTATCTGTAATAACTAAAAAATATTTAACTAATAAGCTATAAGCTAAAACCTAACACCTAAAATATGAATTACAAAAAAACAACACTCAAAAACGGACTTAGGATTTTAACTGCTCCTATGAAAGATACTCAGACAGCTACAGTTATGATTATGGTTGGAACAGGTTCACGTTATGAGGAGAAAAATGAGGCGGGAATTTCTCATTTTTTGGAGCATATGATGTTCAAAGGGACCAAAAAAAGACCCAATACTCAAGTCATTGCCAATGAACTCGATTCTATTGGTGGAACATTCAATGCTTTTACTGGGAAAACAAAAACAGGTTATTATGCCAAAGCGGATGCCAAGCACCTGGATACAATCCTAGATGTAATTATGGACATTTACATGAATTCTAAGATTGAAAACAAAGAAATAAAGAGGGAAAGTGGAACTATTCTTCAAGAACTCAGCATGTACGAGGACTTGCCTATGCAAAGCGTGGATGATGTTTTTGAGGAACTTCTTTATAGGGGGAATAAATTGGGAAAACCAATTATTGGTAATAAAAAAACAATTACTAGCGTGCGAAGAAAAGATTTTGTTAATTATATGAAAAAGCACTATATAGCTAGTAATACAGTTATATGTGTGGCTGGGAAGATAAGCGAGAAAAAGGTAAGAAGTTTGGCAAATAAATATTTTTCTAAAATGAAAAGTGCAGAAAAACTTGAAATAGAAAGGGTGGAAGAAAATCAGAAGAAGCCAGCTGTTAAAATAAAGAACAAAAAAACTGATCAAACGCATCTTAATTTGGGAGTTAGAGCTTTGCATAACAGTCATGAGGATAGATTTACTCTTTCACTTTTGGCGACAATATTGGGAGGAAATATGAGCAGTAGAATGTTTACCAATATTCGAGAGCGGCAGGGGCTCGCTTATTATGTGCGTACAGAGACAGAAGCTTATAGTGATGTTGGGTATTTGATGACTCGTTGCGGGGTGGAGCATAAAAACCTCACCAAAACAATAGAAACTATTATGAAAGAGTATCGAAAAATAGTTAAAAATAAAGTTAGCGAGAAGGAGCTCCAAAGCGCCAAGGATTATATTAAGGGAAAATCAGTTATGGGACTAGAATCCTCTGATTCGGTAGCTTCGTATTTGATTGATCAGGAAGTTTCTAGGAAAAAAATTCTGACACCTGAAGAGATATTTAAAAAATTGGATAAAGTAACAACTCATGATATAAAGAGAGTAGCAAGAGAGATATTTGTTCCGGAAAAATTGAATCTGGCAATAATCGGACCGCATAGGGACAATAAAAAGTTAGAAAAACTTCTTTATTAGCTTCTTTAGCTTATAGCTTCACTAGCCCTGAAGCATTCGCTACAGGGTAAACTTATAGCTTTTGAATGTTAGTGATTATTTTTAATTTTTATTGTAAAAATTTATAAGCTAAAGAAGCTAATGCAGCTAACGAAGCTAAATAATATGCAAAAACATACTATCAACATCTCAACAGAAATTATTATAAAAGTTGTAGCAGTTGTGCTGGGGCTTGGGTTTTTGTATGTTATTCGAGATGTTTTGGCGCTATTTTTTGTGGCTATGATCTTGATGGCATCGATAGATCCACTAGTTACATGGTTTCATGGCAAGGTACGTATTCCTAGGGGAGTTGGAGTTATGATAATTTATTTGTTTTTGGTATCTTTTTTCGTAACTACTCTCGCTATACTTATCCCAGCTCTTTCTGAGGATTTTAAAAACTTTACTAGGGATTTACCAGAAAATTCAAAGAAGGTAAACCAATTTTTTGAGGGAGTTTCTATTTATGGTCAATCTTTTGGATTTACTTTTGAGCAAAAAGATATTGTCGATAGTTTGAGAAATGAGCTTGGAAAACTTAGTTCCAATATTTTCTCTACAACACTTGGATTTTTGACAGGAATCATTTCACTTGTGGTTGTATTAGCGATGGCTTTTTACATGTCGATCAAAGAGGATGGAATGGAGAAGTTTTTGAGTTCAGTTTCTCCTGACAAGTATCGCAGTAAGGTTATAAATATTGGTCAAAAAATAAAAACAAGAATTGGTAAGTGGATGGGTGGACAGTTGATTCTTATGGGGATTATATTTTTACTAGATTTTTTGGTGCTTTATATGTTGGGAGTTCCTTATGCAATAATAATTGCACTTTTGGGAGGATTCTTGGAAATCATACCTTATATCGGACCGATGCTTTCAACTTTTATAGCAACACTTGTGGCTCTCTTGGTCTCTCCTGTCAAAGCTATTGTTGTCCTTATTTCCTATATCCTCATACAGCAAGCTGAAAATCATATAATTCTTCCTCAGATAATGAAAAAAGCAGTTGGCCTGAATCCACTTTCAGTTATCTTGGCCATATTGATAGGAGCAAAAATAGCTGGTGTGTTGGGTGTTATACTGGCTGTTCCTGTCGCTACAGCTATAGGAATTATGGTAAAAGAAGCAATGAAAGAAGATTTTAAAGCAGAAGAAAGAGAAGCGCCAGTATTGAAATAAGTACATCGTTGCGCGTATTGGCTAGTGTCCAATGAGACTTTTGCCTATTGCAGCACCTGTTAGTGCGTGAGTTGTAAGAATCATATTGTCATATTAACATATTAACATTTAAACATAGAAGCATTTAAACATTTAAATATTTAATTGTTAGATATTAAAGCATTGTTTATATTTTATGTCATTCTAGAAAATCATTCCTGCGGGCCTGCCCGCAGGTATTCAGAATCTCATACTTATAATACTTATACCTAAAAATAAATGGAGATTCTGAAAAGACACATTTCTTAAGACTCATAAATTCGTTGAGAAATTATGCTTTCCAGAATGACAGTTGAATACATATTACCAAAAACATAAATAACGCTAATTAAAATAGCAGGTTAAATATTCAGGTGTTAAAAGCTAACAGCTAAAACCTAGAACCTAAAATTATGTTATATATAGTCGGAACACCAATTGGAAATTTAGAAGATCTTACTTTTCGTGCCTTGAGAACCTTGAAAGAGGCTGATTTGATAGCATGTGAAGATACTCGTGTAACTTCTAAGCTATTAAAGAGATATGAGATTGAAAAGCCTCTTATTTCTTATCACCAGCATAGCAAAGTTGGAAAAATTGACCAAATAATTGAAAAATTACAAAAAGGAGAAAATATAGCTTTGGTTACAGATGCTGGAACCCCAGGTGTTTCTGACCCGGGAAATTTGTTGGTTCAAGAAGCAATAGAAAATGGTATTGAAGTCGAGTCGATTCCAGGAGTTTCAGCTATCACTACTCTCATTAGTATTAGTGGAATCGATATGCAGAAATTTACTTTTTTCGGATTTCCGCCACATAAAAAAGGACGAGAAACTTTTTTCAAAAAATTACTCAGCTATGACCATCCTGTAATGTATTACGAATCTCCCTATAGAATTATGAAAAATTTAAATCTTTTAAGAGAGTTTGATGATGACAAGAAATTGATTGTAGGTAGAGAGCTTACCAAAATGTTTGAAGAAGTTAAGAGGGGAAAAATCGATGAGGTGATTGAGTATTTTGGACAAAAAGAAAAGGTGAAAGGAGAGTTGGTAGTAATTGTGCATTAGTCATCCAAATCGTATTCCATAGTTCTATGTTGTGGATAAAATGATTGACTAATTTGGATAAAGATATAGGATAAGGGTAGAGCATAAGTACTTTTAGGAAAACATAAAAAAATTTTTTAAGAAGCGTTGATCTGTGTGCGAGAAAACCTTTTTGGCAGTTGTCATGGTCGCTTGTGAACACACACAGGGAGCTAAATAGCGAAACCGGCTTAAAATAAAAAACTATGAAAATAGTTTTTTGTTGAGTCGGTTTTTTGTTATTCATAATAGTAATTATTTAAAAGAGTTAAACAAATATAAATTTTTAAATTTAAAATACGGGTGATGAAAACATTTCTTTACATAAAAGAGAATAGTTTTATGGAATCAGTTACAGCCAGTTTTTTGTGTGTTTACAAAATGACTGGTTTTTTTAATTAATTTTTAAATAAAAAATAAGTTTAAATTACTAAGAGAAAACAATTATGAGAGAAAAAATTTTTAAAAAAAGAAACTTAAAGATGTCAAAGAGAGTTCTCGCAATAATGATGACACCAATACTTGTTTTGCAAATGTCTTCATTTAATTTTCTTCTAATAAACAGCGTTTTGGCTCAAGAAAACGCCCCTAGAGAAACTGTTCAAGAAGATGACAGTGAAGCTGAAGAAGATGGAAACAAGTCAGAAGAGAGTGTAAAAGAAGATGAGACTCTTCCTGAAGAAAAAGATAAAGCTGAAGAAGCGACTTCAGAAGAAGAAGCTAGTAATGATGAAGAAGATTTGAAAGGTAGCGAAGATGAAGCTTCTGAAACAGATTCCAAAGAAGAAAATGATTCTCAAGAAGCTTCTAGCCTTGAAGAGGAAAATCAAGAAAGCGACTCTGCGGAAGAATCAGGTGATGCAAAAGAAGAGGCTGAGGGAACTGGAGAAGCTAGCTCCGAAGGAGAAGTTGATACAGATGAGCCGGTGCAGAGATCTCATGGAGAAGAAGCGCTAATAATAAACGCAGACAAAGTTCCTGAGCAAGAAGAAGCTGAAGATATGGACTTAGAGGGTAATGTAGAAAAAACTGACAATTCTAAGGATAAAGATGAAGTCGAAAAGCCTTCTTGGCAAGAAGATGGAGACAGGGCGACTATTGCTCCTGTAGAAGAAGGTAAGACCTACAAAGCTCCGCAAAACAATAAGGTGACTGTCACTTTCACCAAGCTCCCTAAAAATCCCGGAAGTCTAACTATTGAAGAGATCGAGCTGACAAAAGATGAGCAAGAAGAGCTAGGCGCGCTTTCTGACAAAGCTTATGATATAACTTCTGATATGAAAAATGGAACCTTTGAATATGACTTAACACTTCCAAAGCCAAAAGGCAATGATGATGTGGAGGTTAAATTTGCCGATAGTGCAGATAAGCTAAAAGAAGCTAAAGCTGTTTCGAAAGATAAAACTAAAACAAAAGACGATGAGGTAAAGATAGAATTGGATCATTTTACTACATTTTTTATAGCGACTTATGTTGACACAGAGCTTTTAATAGAGAAAGATGAATATTATCAAGGAGATACAGTTTATGTAAAATCAACAGGACTTAGCCAAGAAAATAAATTTTTCAGGCTTGCAATTGATGGGCCTGGAAGTGGTGACAGATTGAGTATTACGGATTGCGTTAATGGAGAAAATGAAGATGGCATTATCGGATCATATTTTATTCCAAGCGATGCTGAAATTAGCAACAACTGGAAAGCGGAGTTGCACGATTTTACTAATGAAAATGAATGTGAGAATGGAATTAATTCAAATACTAAAAGAAAGCATGTGTCATTTGAAGTTGTTTCAGCTAATAAATCCGATAACGGAGAAGATAGTGAATTAAGGATCTGTCATTTTAATGGGACTGGTAATTATGTATCTCAAACACCTGCAACTAGAGGTGCTTTGATGGGACATGCGAACCCTGATCATCAGGATGGCAATGACATTATTCCTCCGATTGAAGACTATCTCCCAGATGGTCAAAATTGGGATAGTGAGGGTGAAAATATTTGGAACAATGATTGCAAAAAAAACAGCTATTTCAATTTGGCGGTATGTTATGAAGGAAATATAGGCGAGCAATCAGAAGCTGGAAGATTTGGTTATTTTGCTGAAGAGCTAGGAGAATATTCTAATGTTCAAAAAAATCAGATAACTAACGGAGGTCTGGATCCTGAATTTGAAGGAATTGAAATTGGTGACAACACTTCAAGAATTTGGTCTGAAAATACTTATGAATTAAATAGTAATAACTATGTTTGGACATTGAAAATAGATGGAAAACAAAAAACAACTACACTAGATAAACTAAATGGTAAAAATTCTTTGGTAAATGAGAACAATCAATGTCCGCAATCTGAACCAAATGATTCAATTGTTCCTGAGATGTCAAACATCAAGATGTTCGTGAAAAATAGTATTGGTGAATATATTGAAAGTAGCTTTGTAAAAGCTGGAGACTTTGTAAGGGTGGATGTTAATGCTAGTGACTCAGAGTCTGGAATCAAAAATGTGGAATTTAGAATTCAAAATAAAAATGGACCCTATGTTGCTCCCCGTGTATTTGTTGATTCTTCGATTTCCGGAGACCTGTACAGGTATGAATTCCAGATTCCAACAGATGGAAAATATGTTAATACTCATGGTTTAATGTCAGAAGAACTTAATCAGCATACTTTTTGGGCGAGAGCTACAGATAATCAAGAAAATTATAATCATGGAATAAAAGGAGAATTTACATATGACAATACCGCTCCAATAGCAACTATAGACGGCGAAGTGCCTGGTGGATTATATGGTAGCGATACCAATATAAGTGTCCATGCAATTGATGATAATTATTTACATACCGAGTTTTATAGAGAAGGAGAGAATAATCCATTTAAGATATACAGTGGTAAGTGGTTTGGTATTTGGTGGATGAATGATGGAGATTATCGCATGGTTGTTGTGGATAAGGCGGGTAATTCAACTGAATATGAATTTACAATTGACCAAACTGATCCGACATTCGCACTAACTGATGATGGAAAACCTCGAGTTTCTATAGTTAATGGTTCTATTATTAATCCGGATAATCTTGGTGATAAAGATGGGAATGGAAATACTATTCGTTTTTCTAAAGAATCAAAAACTGACACTCTTTATCTCAATGACCAGCCAATTTTTGGTCATGGATATTACAACAAAGGAAAGTCTGGACAAATTGGAGAGGCGTTTAAGAATGACGGTGTTTATACTTTATACACAAAGGACCTTGCTGGTAATCAGTCTGAATCCACTACTTTCACTATAGATACTATGTACCCTGATATGTCAGAAATAAAAATGTTTGTTAATGGAAGTGAATCCAAACTTACTAAGCCAGGAGATGAAGTTAAGATTCAGGCTAAGGTTGAAGATTTATCTGGAGTAGAAAAGGTTCAAATATGGGTAAGAGAGTACCCTTGGAATCCGAATAATAATGAATTGATATCAGGCATTCTCACTCAAGTCGGTGATTCTGATATTTGGGAGTTTATTTACACAGTTCCGGATACTTATAAAGATGGAGATAAGCTAAATCAAGAGGAAAATGGAAATTATTTCAACTTCAGGCCATATGATAAAATCGGCAATTCTCATATTGGATGGAGAGATAACTTTACGATTGACAATACTGCACCTGAAGGAGAATTCATTGCTCCAAATGGTATTGTTGGTGGTAATGTTACTATCACCGTTAAGTTTAATGAAGTTGGGTTGGCTGGACTCGGCATGCAACAGGTTGTCATGCGTGATGGAAGTGGCGTTGTAGTCGGCAACTGGCAATATAATATTAAGACAGGTGGCACTAGAAATATAAGTGGTCCGGTAGCTACCTATATTTATACTGGCAATGAAGACAGTGGCACACTGGATATCACTTTTGACTCAAGTGAGCTAGCTGGCATGTATAATCTGAGGCTATTTACAAAAGACCAGGTTGGCAATGGGCGTTCTAGTATTTATAGTAAAGTAGAAATTGACAACACCGCTCCTGTAGTTAGCAATGTTAAATTAAATAACGAAACTATAGAGCCAAGTGATATACGTAGCGATAACTGTGACGCTATTCAGAAACTCCACCTTGTGAGTGGTGAGATTGACCTTGGTGCAACTATCGAAGATAGTTTGAGCGGAGTTTCTAGTGCATATTACAATATTCGTAAATTGGGATCTAATGGATGCACACATACAAGTGTTTATAAGTCTAGCAAGGTAAATATGATCGAAGGTGGTGAAAATGAGTGGAGTGGTAAATTTGATACAACAAGTATTCCTAATGATGGTGAATATACTATTCATTTAGTTACAAAAGATAAGCTTGGAAATAAGATATCTAGATATGTTGATATTCTTGTGGACAATACTCCTCCAACTATTCCAAATGATATAACTATTCTTAATAATCAGGGACAAGACATTGGTTGTAATGGATTTACAAATCAAAGAAAAATAACAGTAGATTGGTCAGATAGTTCTGATTCAAACTTTCTTCACTATGATTATATGATTAGAGAGGGAGATATTATTGACCATCCAACTGTTTCACAAAAAACTGGAGACATTAGGGATGAAGATGGATACTATAAATATCGAGTAAGAGCAATTGATGAAGCTGGTAATATGAGCGATTGGACTCCTTGGTGCGGGGTTACTTTGGATAGAGAGGATCCAGAAAAGCCTATGCTAGTTGCTCCAGCGGATAATGATGTTGTTAAGGGCGACTCTCTAACAAGCGAATGGTCGATTGTTCCTGATGCAGTTAAATATATTTATGAGAGCTATCATGATGAAAACGCAGAAAAATTGAGATGGCATGATGAATACACTTCTAATTCAAAAACAGCTAATAATGTTCCTGATGCAACTTTTTGGTGGAGAGTGAAGTCAGTTGACGCGGCTGGAAATAAAAGTGAGTGGAGTGATCTTTGGAAGGTTACGGTTGACAATACTGCTCCAACTACTCCATCGAATTTAAGCTTTTCGACTATAGAGGGTGATGATTTGGAGTGCGGAAACATCACTAATGAATATGGAATTGTGGCAAAATGGGAAAGTTCTGAAGATAATAATTTTTCACACTATGAATATAGATCATATAACCCTAGCGATGGATGGATATGGAATGGTGGAAATATAGGAGATGTGCTTTCTAGGGCAGGAGCTTTTACTGTCGGTCAGGGGATGTATGGATTTGCTGTAAGGGCAGTGGATGAAGCTGGCAATACTTCAAGTTGGACATCTGAAAATATAGAAGATAGTTGTCAGATAACTTATGATTCAATCGCTCCAGTCATCACTTTTGACGAACCAGCTACTGATTTAAATCATAGTGGAACGGTTCATTTGAAGGCGACTTGTGACGAAGAGTGTAGTTATATTAATTTTTGGTGGAGAAAAGATGGGGAAGCTCGTAATACTACTCCCAATCAATATCATTATGTTCATGACAATGGAACTAACTTCGAATGGGATTTAAATACTCTTAATGTTGAAAAAGCAGATGGATCAACTGAAAAAATGGATGACGGAGTGTATTATCTCTCCGCTGCTGGAAAAGATTTGGTGGGTAATCGTAGTATAACTAGTGAAGTTAAGATAATTGTCGACAATACTGCGCCAAATATTCCAATTGAAACACTGACGGCTAATAGTGTTGATGTGCCAGACAATGGGTACACTAGTTCTGAGACTTTTACATTTAATTTATCATCTAGCAGTGACACAACTCGCTATCAGTTGAAATATTGGAATGATATTTCCGGATCATCTTATAAAGAAATTTCCCCATGGAATCCAACAAACATAAACAGTGTATATAATGATCATTTCAGTCAAGGAGAAGGAAAACATTATTTCTCTTTTAGTGCTTGTGATGTAGCGGGAAATTGCTCTGATTATTCGAGGCCGTTTGTTGTGACATATGATAAAACTGCCCCGATAGTTTCGCTGACAGCTCCTATGGATGTTTATATTTCAGACGCAGTCGCTATTGAAGGTTCGGTAACTGACAATAATCCAGATCATTATTATTTGGTGGTTAAAAATAGTTCAGGCGCAGTTGTAGCTGGACCAGAAACAGTTAATGACAGTAGTAATTTTAGTGGTAAATTCTTTGATTGGGACACAATCGGCGTAGCTGATGGAGAATATGAAATCCAATTGGCGGCGCGTGATGCGGCCGGTAATCGAGATGATTCAGTTTCACTAGCGACCAAATTAGTGACTGTGGATAATACTCTACCTACAAGCACTATAGATGGAGGAAATAATGGTGATAAAGTATTTAGTAGTGTTTGGGAGGGAAATATAACAGGAACAGCTACAGATGAGAACGGTGTAAGTAGTGTTGAGCTTTCAATTCAAAATGAATTAGGAGAATATTGGAATGGTTCAGCTTGGCAGAGTGATGAGTTTTTTCTTGTAGCTCAAGGGTCTGATATCTGGAGCTATGGCTTATCTTCACCAATAGAAGGAGAATATACTATCAAATCCCATGCTATAGATAATGCTGGAAACAGAGAAAACACATATACTTTAACTATGGTTTTGGACAAAACTATTCCGGAAGTAGGTATCAGTATCAATCCAGAAAATCCCGATGGAGATAATGACTGGTATGATTCCAATCCGATCGTAACACTAACTGCTGCGGATAAAAATCTCGATAAAATAGAGTATCAGATAGACTCTCAAACAGGGACTTGGGTAACATATAACAGTTCTGTGAAGTTGGAAGATAGTGAACAGGTTTTCTACTATCGTTCGTTGGATAAAGCTGGAAACTATAGCGAAGTGGGAATTAAGAATGTAAAAGTTGACACCCAGAATCCGGATACAGTTAAAGGTCTGGATGCTTATTATGACGAAGAAAAGCAAGCTGTAAAGCTAAGATGGGACAACGAAGATGAAGATATTGATAAGGTGTATGTTTATAGAGGGTCTAGTAGGAGCTTTGATAAGAATTCAAGCTCTCGTATATCTGAAAATGATGATAGAGATGATGAAATAAGCGATAGAGATGTCGAGCGTGGCGAAAAATATTATTATAAAGTTGTTAGCAGAGATGAGGCAGGGAATAAAAGTGATACTAGAAATGTTTCTGTTCAAATCTCTGAAGATGGAAGAATTCTAGCTTTTGTAGACGAAGGAACCGATGCTAATGAAAATAGTTCAGCGGTAGGAGGAGGTCCTGCAGAAGAAGCTCAGGACAACAATGAAGAAAATCAAGGAGAAGAGACTAACAATGGAGATGATTCAGGTGATGAAAGAGTCGAAGGTTTAATGGATTCTCAGAATAACTCAGGTAATTCTGAGAATGAAGGCAAAACTTGGCCTTACTATTTACTTGCTGGGATCATAATCTTTTTGGTAGGTAGATATTTTATTCTAAAGAAAAAAGGATCAGCTTCAGTATAAAGGACAGGCAGATAGTCTTTAGTTAATTTTTTTACCCTAGGTTTAATGAAAAATAAAAGGCGATTCGCACTATGTAGTGTGAATCGCCTTTTTGATAGGGTTAATCTTTGCTCGCTTTAGCGAGTAAGGAGCTGGAGAGCTTCGTGGTAGCGATTGGAAGTTTCAAGAACTATTTCTTCCGGCAATTCCGGTGCCGGAGGATTTTTGTCCCACTCTCCTTTTTTTACAAGAGTGGTGAGGTAGTCCCTTAGGAATTGCTTATCGAAACTAGGTTGACCTTGCCCTACTAAGTACTTATCAGCTGGCCAGAAGCGGGATGAGTCCGGCGTGAGAACTTCGTCAATAAGTATGAAGTGGCCATCCTCATCCAGGCCGATTTCAAATTTGGTGTCGGCGATGATGATGCCTTTTCCGCGAGCATAGGTGGCCGCACGGGAGTACAGGTCTAGAGAAATTTTTTGAACATCATCATAAAGATAGCTCGCTGTTTCATAAGAACGTGTACCTTTTTTCAAAGGCCGGTTAGTGAGATGATTAACTGCAGCGGCTTTTGATTGAAAATTGATATCGTGCTCACCTGCAGCAGCTTTGGTGGAGGGGGTAAATATTGGCTCCAGGAAAGCTTCTGATTCTTGCATGAACACTGGCAGAGGGCGACCCAAGACTATTTTGTATCTGCCATTGGATACAATGCTTTTTTGATAGTCACCCCACATGGATCCGGAAATGTATCCTCGGACGATGCATTCTACAGGAAGAGGCTTGGTCTTCTTGACCAGCATTGATCTCCCCTCCAGTTGATCCCGATATTGCCGGCAAACATCGGGAAACTCGTCCACATCCGCTGTGATGAGATGATTTTCGACAATATCATCAAGCAGATTGAACCAGAAAAGGCTCATTTCGGTGAGAGTCCTACCTTTACCGGGAATTGGATCATCCATCACTACGTCATAGGCCGAGATTCTGTCGGTAGCTACCATAAGGAGCTTGTCGTTATGTCCAGGTATGTGATACATATCTCGGACCTTGCCGCGATGAACAAGGTTTAGCTCAGGGCAATCATAGTCAGTGATCATAGTCAGTGATTCAGCGCTAATAGATTTGTTCATTGCCTCTCTCCTTTGGTTGAGTTTTTTCCACGATTAGAACATAAATTGTACTGGGTTTTCCAAGATATCCTATACATATACTCGGTACACTTAAATTCCTGATATTAATAATTTATTAAATACCCACATTTACTACAGAGTTTATTGCACGGAAGTTGGTATAAGCGTCTACATTCGCTGACTATTACTAATCAATATCTCCTAGATTTATGTTTATTGATATAAGTCAATGTTTTACAAATAACTATATTGTAGTATAATATTAAAAATAAGAAAGAAGCAAGGGAAGTTCGCGTAAACATGTAATCATATAAACATGTAAGCATGTAAATATTTAAACATCTAAACAAAATTAAATTAACATTATGGATTATCAGAAATTTTTAGACTTTACTCTTTTGGGAAATAGCGGGGAAGATTATTTGCGAAGCTTCTTGGTTTTTATTGGGGCAGTAGTAGTTTTTAAAATTGTGCAGTTTATAATCATAAAAAGGGTGGAGATCCTCACTAGAAAAACCGAAACTGATTTGGATGATTTTATAATTACTTCAATAAAAAGCATTAAACCGCCTTTTTACTTTTTTGTTTCACTGTATATAGCTTCTAGGTTTTTAACTATTAAAGAAGTATTTTCTAATTTTATTGACGGAGCAATTTTTATACTTGTTGTTTTGCAAATGATATTAGTTTTACAAAAGATTATTGATTATGCTGCTTCAAAGATAATTAAAAAAGCCTCTGTAGATAATGTAGATGAGCAGGAAGATCAAGAAGAAGAGGCTGTAATCAGAACTATTAGTAGAGTAGTCAAATTTTTAGTCTGGGCAGTGGCTATACTTTTTGTACTTTCTAATATGGGAGTAAATGTTACTTCTGCTATTGCAGGACTTGGAATTGGTGGAATCGCCATTGCTATGGCTTCTAAGGACATTCTAAGCGACATTATAGCGGCTGTAACCATTTTTATAGATAAGCCTTTCAAAGTAGGTCAATTTGTGCAGATTGGAGAAAATATGGGTACTATAGAACACGTAGGCGCTAAAACCACTCGTATAAAAACTCTTCAAGGAGAAGAACTGATTATTCCCAACAAAGATATTGCCAATTCCAGGATACAAAACTACAAAAGAATGAGTAACAGGAGAATTGTTTTTAACCTGGGAGTAGTTTATGGAATTAGTGCTGAAAAGGTAAAGCAAATTCCTATTTTCATCAAAGAAATAATTGAAGGTGTTGATCTAACAGAATTTGATAGATCTAACTTTGCAACTTACGGAGATTCTAGCCTTAACTTTGAAACAGTTTATTATATAAATTCGGCTGATTACAATGAATACATGGATGTTCAAGAAAAAATTAACCTTGCAATATATGAAAAATTTGAAAAAGAAGGAATAGAATTTGCTTATCCAACGCAGAAGATTTTTGTGGAATCTCTACGAAATACGAATGCTACGAAACTACAAACTTAACATTTGAAATATTTTATGCAGATATTTTGTTTGACAGAGTGCCTATTTGGATGCATAATTTAAAGCTAGCTCATTAAAATTATAGGTGATTCGAATATTGGGATTGGCAGTTCGAAAAGCATCTGCCTCAATGTATAGCTCGAATAACTCAAATATGTAATTATGAAGTAATAAAAAGTTTTTTCTGCTGTGGTGAAATAGTGGTAGTTTTTTTGCCGGTAACACTGTTCATCTAAATATGCTTAGTTTATTCTGCAATGTTGCAGAGGTAGACAAGGCACACACATATAAGGGGGTAATTGCTATGGTTAAAGAAATACTAGGAGATCATATCGTTAGCAGTCCAAAGCTTCTTTTGACAAAGTCATTTAATCCGGCCGAGTTTCTCGGAGATGACTATATAGCCTGGAAGGGACCAGCTGACGGTGATGGACTTATGGGCGAGAAAGATATCGATCCGAGGTCATTAGTTTTCACCGAAATCGATCCAGCAAAATTTATTTTTGAAACTTGTCTTAGAGATAATGAGAGATTAATTAGCGGAGAAGAAAGAGCTTGTCGCCTAAAAAAAGAAAATCCGAAATTTATTCGTTTTGGAGGGAATGTATTTACTAATCTTTGGAAAAATTATCAGGTTAATAAGAAAAACAGTGTCCTTGAATGGATTCATCTAACTTTTGGAGTTAGATTTATGGATTTCCAAGGTCTCATTCTTCGCGACCCGTGTGGACGCCGCTGTGTGCTTTGTCTTGGTAAGCGTGCTGATGATGGGTGGTATTGGGACGAATATTTACTTGATGATCTATGGAGTGCCGGCATTCCTTCCGTGGGTTACAAGCTTTAATTCGAGGACTTTCGGATAACTTGTCCTTAGTATTTAAAAACTTAGTTCTTGAAATCAAGAAAAAACCTCGTGTGATATTTCATGCGGGGTCTCTTTAATTTTATAGGTGATAATAGATATATGATTTTAAATTCAAAAACCGCTCATAAAGCTAATGAGCGGTTTTTGTTGTTGAATAGTATTTGTTCACCTCCTCTGTCCGCCGCGGCGGACATCTTCCCCTCAAAGAGGTGGAGAGGATGATTGAGGAGTGATTATTGGGTGATTATGGAGGAAGATGCTGTTTGACGTTTGTTAGGAAGCTAATTTATCAAACAATTTAACAATAAAACAATTCAGCAGTTTATAGGGAAGGCATTTCCATATTTCCTGCCTTCATTTCTTTTTGCATCTTTTTCTGAACATTTTGCATAGCTTTATTGATAGATTTGGTAAGGTTTTTTTCTAAGTCTTTGCTCTCCCTGGCTTGATCATTAACACTTACGCTCAGAACTTTCATAGCGCCATTTACTGTAACTTTTACTCCCTTGTAATCTTCTGTAGAGGTCATTCCTTCTAGAGACTTTTTCATTTGGTATAATTGTTTCATTTTGTCTAACATATTGTTTTAAAGTTTACTAATTACGAATTTAATACTAATATACTAACATTATGGGTATTTTCATGTTACAGTAATATGCAAATATTGACAAATGTTCTTTAAGGAAGGAGAATTCGTATATTGGTAAAAATTAGTAATTCGTAAACATGAATAAACATTTAATCATAGATTTTGATAGTACGCTAGTAAAAGTTGAGGCTTTCGACATGCTTGCTGAAAAATATCTTGAAAATAGTACTAGGAAAAAAGAAGTTGTGGAAAAATTCAAAGAAATAACTAATCTTGGAATGAACGGTGAAATAACATTTCCAGAATCGCTAAAAAGAAGAATAGCACTTGTAGAAATAAGCAGAGATATGGTAAGAGAGGTGGCTATTCGTATAAGTGAAAACATATCTGATTCAATAAAAGAGAACATATCTTTTTTTGGCAAGAACAGGGAAAATATTTATATAATCTCAGGTGGCTTTAAAGACTTGATACTTCCAACAGCGAGGAAATTAGAGATCTTGGATAGCAACATAATGGCCAATGAACTTTTGTTTAATAAAGAAGGAAATTTTGTTGATATTAACAAAGATAATCTTATGGCTCAAGAAAAAGGAAAAGTTAAACAGATGAAAAAAATGGATTTAGGAAAAGATGTTTTTATGGTTGGAGATGGGTGGACTGACTATGAAACCAAGGAATCTGGGGTTGCAAGTAAATTCGTTGCTTTTGTGGAAAATGTTAGAAGAGAAAAGATTCTTGAAAAGGCAGATTTAGTGGCAGAAAATTTTTATCAAGTAATTGAATACGTGGAAAATAATTAATATTAAAGAATAAGTAAAAATATGAAAATAGGTATAGTAGGATTGCCCAATGTTGGAAAATCAACTCTCTTTAAGGCTATTACTAAAAATCAAGTAGATATTAACAATTACCCATTTTGTACTATCGAGCCCAATGTGGGTGTGGTAGCTGTGCCTGATGAGAGATTGGAAAAATTATCCGAGATGAGTAAGAGCAAAAAAACTGTTCATGCTACAGTTGAGTTTATGGATATTGCTGGGTTGGTTAAGGGTGCTGCAGAGGGAGAAGGACTGGGTAATAAATTTCTAGCTAACATCCGTGAAGTTGATGCAATTTTACAAGTAGTAAGAGTTTTTGAAAATTCTAATATTACTCATGTTCACAATAAAATAAATCCACTGGATGATATTGAGGTTATAAACTCAGAATTGATGTTAGCTGATTTGGAAACTGTCAGCAAAAGAGTGGATAAGTTGGAAAGAGAGGCCAAAAAGCAAGACAAGGAATCTATTGCGAAACTTGCAACTGTTAAAAAAATAAAAGAGACACTGGAAAGAGGTGAGTTGGCTAATAAGACAGAGCTAGATAAAAGTGATGAAAATGTAAGCATGGCTATCAAGGAATTGTCACTGCTTACAATGAAGCCATTTCTCTATGTTTATAATGTGTCTGATATAGATAGAGAGCTAGATAGTGAGCTTGAATCAAGGCCACATGTAAAATTGGACATAAAAATTGAAGAGGAAATAGATGAAATGAGTAAAGAAGATAGGGAAGAAATGGGTATAGAGTCAGGGTTGGATAAATTGATAGTAGAATCTTATAATGTATTGAATTTGATAACATTTCTTACTACAGGAGAAGATGAGAGTCGGGCCTGGACGATAAGAAAAGATTCAACCGCACCTCAAGCTGGAGCCGCAATTCACAATGATTTTAAGGATACTTTTGTTTGCGCAGAGGTGATTCGTTGGGATGATCTTCTTGAATATGGATCAATGAGTAAGGCCAAAGAAGTAGGCAAAGTAAAAACTGTCGGCAAAGAATATATTGTCGAAGACGGAGATGTGATGGAGTTTAAGGCAGGAAAATAAAGCATATAAGCATTAAAACATGGAAACATTAAAGCATTAGAATATGAAAGCATTTAAACCCCGAAAAGCATTCGCCTCGGGGTTTACCCCGAAAGCTAAAATCTCGGGGCAAGCATTAAAACATGAAAACATTAATGCAATTTGAACATCTATAATATTTTGAGATTTCGTTTTTTATATAGAAGAAAGTTTTTTAAAAATTTAGCTGGAGAGGAGGAAAACCTTTTTTAATCATAAATATTCCCCGTCAGCTTGCTGCGGGGACTCAAATACAAGCCAGTAACATGATATACTGTATTAATGGAAATAGATAAAGACAAACACATAA